>Ga0209056_10001446_pt1 | contig 26244 bp, 23 predicted proteins | sample GraSoiAngelo_114_FD_185876 | JGI IMG/M metagenome (GOLD analysis project Ga0209056, IMG submission 185876) | Grasslands soil microbial communities from the Angelo Coastal Reserve, California, USA - 14_0903_13_40cm (SPAdes) (version 2) | ecosystem: Environmental > Terrestrial > Soil > Grasslands... | reverse complement strand
CTACGCTTGGCACCGCGAGCTACTCCGCTAACAGCCGGTACCCCGCTCCCTACGCGCTCGGCTCGATTTATCGGACCTATGAGTTACCGGAATACGATCTCGCATCGCGGCCGGCGCATCCGTTGCTCGGCGACATCGGGTTGCGTTGGACGGCGAGTAGGCGGACGTCGCTGTGGTTTATGGCGAGTGGGCAGCGTGTCTCACCGTCGAAGGAGGGATTGACTGCTGCGTTCGGCCCATCGGGATCGCGCAGCTTGGTCACAGCGAGCTTTGGCGTCAGACTCTCGCCGCAGCCCAGTCACTAAAAGTGGCAGTCAGCTCGTTCATCACGTCGGCTTCGGTCTTGCCGGTGCGCTTGGGGACCTTAAACGAGTGGTCACCTTCCTCTATTAGGTGAAGCGTCGCGCGATCGCCTAACTTCCGGACGACTTCCTGCAACAAATCGAGCTGCGCGAACTCATCGCGCGTTCCCTGCAAGAACAGCATCGGCACGTTCACGGCCGCGAGGTGCTCGGCCCGAGCCGTGCCGGGACGGCCGGGCGCGTGCAATGGAAAGCCAAGAAACACGAGGCCGCGGACGCCTGGGAGCGGCTCATGCGCCTGCGCCTGTGATGTCATCCGCCCGCCAAACGATTTCCCACCGGCGATGAGCGGCAATTCCGGTGCCCGATGCGCCGCCGCGACGACCGCCGCACGCACGGCTGCCTCCGCCACCCCCGGCGAATCGGGGCGGCTCTTTCCGTTCTGCATGTACGGAAACTCGTAGCGGTAGGTCGCGATGCCGCGCGCCGCGAAGACGTCCGCTGCCTGCGCGAGAAAATGGTGTCGCATTCCCGCCCCCGCTCCATGCGCAAGCACGTACAACAGACGGGCATCATGTGGCCGAACGAGCAAGCCGTCGTCAGTCTTCGCCAAGGCGCTCGTTGAGGCGTTCCAGGACGCCCATGAGTTTGGGCTTGACCTCGAGAACTTGGACGACCGGATCTTGGCCAAGTTTCTGCATGCGCTTCAGCGCATTGGCGATCGTGAAGTTGCTGTTGTGCAGCTTGGCGTTGACCTCGTCCCATTCGAGCGGCATCGACACCGGCGCGCCAGAAGACGGGCGCACACTGTAGGGCGCGACCATCAGCTGGCCGGCGCGGTTCTGAAACGCATCGACGTAGACTTTGCCGTCCCGCTTGCTGATCGTGCGCGCCGTCGTGGCGATGTCGGGGTGTTGATCCGTCACGAGCCGCGCGAACAGCATGGCGAGCTGCAGGCACTGCGCGTACGTCAGCTGGCGGCCGAGCGGCAGCATGATATGCAGCCCGGACTTCCCCGTCGTCTTGATGAACGCCGGCATTTCAACGTCCTCGCACAGCTTGCGCATCGTCTTGGCGAGCGTGATCACGTGCGCGAACGGCGCGTCTTTGGGATCGAGATCGATCAGGCACCAGTCGGGCTTCGTGAGATCGTGAATGCGGCTCATCCACATATGCAGCGGAATGGTGCCGAGGTTGACGAGGTAGACCAGCGTCTCGACATCGTTGCACACGAAGTATTGGATGTCGCGCTGCGTGTCTTCACTCCAGATCGGGATCGTCTGAATCCATTCGGGCACGAAGCCCGGTGCGTCTTTCTGATAGAACGATTTGCCGTTGATGCCGTCCGGATAGCGCGTGAGCACGACGGGCCGATCCATCAGATACGGCAGCAGCCACGGCGCCATCGAGCGGTAGTACTCGATCAGATCGCCCTTTGTGTAGCCTTCCTCGGGCCAGAAGACTTTGGTGAGGTTGGAAAACTTCACTTCCCTGGAGACAGGGGTTCGGGGCTCGGGGCTTGGGATTGGTTCCCCGAGACCCGACTCCCGAGCCCCGAGTCCCGGCATCACCACATCCTCCGGCTTCTTATCATCGCGAAAGCGCAGGAAGACGGATTGGCGCAAGAGCCCGTCTTTCGTGATCTCCTTGTAGCGCACGTCGCATACGAGCTTCGGCTCGACCCAGGTGTGGTCGGGACCCTTGGGCAGCGCGCCGTGCTCGGGCGGCTCGCACGGTGGAGTTTCGCGCACCAACGCGGCAAGCTGCGCACCGATCTCATCCAGCTGCGCGCCACTGAATCCCGACCCCGCTCGGCCGCAGTAAATCAGCTTGCCGTCTTTGTAGGCCCCGACGTGCAGCGAGCCGAAGCCGCCGCGCGATCCCTTCGGCTTCGAGTACCCGACGACGACGAAGTCGTCGATCCGATCGGCGCGAATCTTCAGCCAGTCACCGGAGCGGCCGTCGCGGTAGGGGCTGTCCGCCTTCTTGGCCATGATGCCTTCGAGTCCGAGCTTCACGACCTGCTCGTACAGCGCCTCGCCGTCTTTCTCGAAATGTTCCGAGTAGCGGAGCGGCCCCGTCTGCGGCAGCACCTTGCGGAGAATCTCTTTGCGCTTGATGAGCGGCAGTTTTCGCAGATCGTAACCCGCGAAAGCGAGGAGGTCGAACACGTACAGCGTCGCCGGCGATTCGATCGCGGCGCGTTTCGCCTCACGCGCGCCGAGCTTCGCGCGCACCTGAAGCTTGTTGAAGCTCGGGTGACCGGACTCGTTGAGCACCACCAGCTCGCCGTCTAGGATGACGCCCTCGAACGGAATCGCCTTGACCGCGCGCGCAATCTCCGGAAATGATTCGGTGTAATCGAGTCCTTTGCGCGAAAACAGAATCGGCTCCCCGTCCTCACACGCCGCTCGCATCCGGTACCCGTCGAGCTTGACCTCGAACAACCACCCGTCCTTGGTGAACGGATCGGCCCGCGTCTCCGCCAGCATCAGCTCGGTGTCTTCCACGCGCAGCGCCCGCTTCGGCGCGCCCAGCTTCGCCAGCTCCTGCTTGATCGGCTCGGCGCGCTGCGTGGCGTTCCGCAGCTCGTCGTTGGTGAGCCCCGAGAGCACGGACTCGTTCGTGTACGGCTCGGTCGAGACGTATTGGTCGCGCTCCTTGATCAGGAGCCATTCCTTGTCGGTCTTTTTTAGTTTGATCAACGTCCAGCGGCCGCGCAGCTTGTAGCCCTTCAATTCGAACAGCAGTTTCCCTTTTGCGAATCCTTCGCGCACGTCCTCGAGCGGCACCCACACGCCCCGATCCCAGACGATGACCGATCCGGCCCCGTAATTCCCTTCCGGAATGATCCCCTCGAAGTCGCCGTACTCCATGGGGTGATCTTCGACCTTTACGGCGAGACGCTTGTCGGCGGGATTGGCAGACGGGCCCTTGGGCACGGCCCAGGATCTGAGGACGCCATCCATCTCGAGCCGCAGGTCCCAGTGCAGGCGTGTGGCGTCGTGCATATGAACAATGAACAACCCGCCCGGTTTCGGCTCGGGAGTTGGGACTAGGCCACCAGGCTCCGGCGTCTCATCGAATGCGCGCTTCGCCCGATAGGTGCTGAGCGCGTCGCCCGCGCCTTCTTCCGGGCGGGGGCGGGGCTTCCGACGGGTAGGCATGAGGGCGTATCATACCCCGATATGGCCGCCCATTCCATCGGTTCCGCCACGGTCTCGTTCGGCCTCGTGTCCGTGCCCGTGCAGCTCTTCGCTGCCGGCGAGTCGAAGGCCGCGATCTCGTTCAACTGGCTCCATAAGAAGGACGGCTCGCGTCTCAAGCAGCAGTACGTCTGCTCCAAGGACGGCGAAAAGGTCGAACGCGCCGACATGATCAAAGGCTACGAATTCCAGAAGGGACAGTACGTCACCTTCACGCCCGACGAGCTCAAGGCGCTCGAGGAGCGCGCGACCGGCGCGATCGACATCACGGAATTCCTGCCCGCCGAGCAGGTGGACCGCATCTACCTCGACCGCACGTATTTCCTCGGACCCGACAAGGGCGGCGAGCGGTCGTACAAGCTGCTCGCGGAAGCTCTCAAGAAGACCAACCGGGTCGCGATCGGGCAGTACGCGGCGCGCGGCAAGCAGTATCTGATCATGGTGCGGCCGCTGGAGGGTGGCCTGGCGATGGAGCAGCTGCGCTACGCCGATGAGATCCGCAAGATCTCCGAGGTGCCGATCCCCAAGAGCGAAGTGAAGAAGCCGGAGCTCGACCTCGCCATCAAGATCATCGAGCAAGGCTCGACCGAGGAATTCCAGCCGGCGAAGTACAAGGACAACGTGCGCGACCGCATGATGGAGCAGATCGAGCGCAAGGTCGAAGGCAAACAGATCACCGAGGAGCCGGAAGAGGCGCCGAAGGCCAAGGTGCTCGACCTGATGCAGGCGCTGAAGCAGAGCCTCGAGTCGGCGCCGGCGGAGGAGAAACCCGCCAAACGGCGGAAAGTCGCGGGCAAGCGCTAAAGCATTATCTTGGGGCGACCTTTACCCGAGGTTGGAGCCGTGCAAGACACGTTCCAAGCGCCTCAAGGCCCCGGCATGATGTTCTGGATCATCTGGTGCGCGGTCATCGTCATCGAGATCGCGGCGATGTGGAAGGTGTTTACGAAGGCCGGCCAGCCGGGTTGGGCAGCGATCATCCCGATCTACAACGGGATCGTGATACTCCAGATCGCGGGCAAACCGATCTGGTGGATTCTGCTGTACCTCATTCCGATCGTGAACATCATCATCGCCATCATCGTCTTGCACAGCTTCGCCAGGAACTTTGGCAAGGGTGTCGGCTTCATGCTGGGGCTCATCTTCCTGGGATTCATTTTCTTTCCGATCCTGGCGTGGGGGGATGCGGAGTATCTGGGGCCAGAAGGAGGAACTCCCTCGCCAGCTTAGGGCCCATACCCTGCTCCTCGTGCTTGAAGAAGATGTAGGCATCGGTCCAGGCGCTCCCCAGCGCCTGGACCTTTTGCATCCAGTCCCGTAAGCCCTCCTCCGCGTAGCCCTCGTCGCGCAGCCGTACGTAGCCGAAGTCCGCGGTCACGACGAGCGGCGTCGTCCCCTCCTCTGTATCCGCGACACACAGCGCCGTATTTGTGCTCCGGAGCAGCTCGTAGACGTCGTCTGACCACCAGGATGCGTGACGGAACTCACACGCCGCGCGGACATCTGTCGGGAATTGGGTGAGTAGGTCACCGAGCCTGTCGAGGTCTTTCTTGAAATTGGGGGGTAACTGAAATAGTACTGCCCCCAGTTTGGTGTTAAGCTTGCGAACTGAATCACAGAAGTAGCGGAGTGGTTCATCAATGTTTCGCAGGCGCATGAAGTGCGTGATGCGTTGTGGCGCTTTCAACACGAACGTGAACTCTGCCGGGGTCGCGGCATCCCACCCGGCGACCGTCTTCGCGTTGGGCATGCGATAAAAGGTGTAATTGATCTCGACCGTGCCCAACTGTTGCGCGTAGTACTCGAGCCACTTGGAGCTCGGGAGCTTCGGCGGGTAGAAGCTTCCCTTCCATTCCGGGAAGTTGTAGCCAGACGTACCGACGTGCAGCCGCGTCATCGCGGCAAAGCTAGTCTCACCATTCTCAATGGGGGAGTCGTCCCATGAAGACGCTGAAGTTCACATCCGCGGCGCTGGTGTTTGCGCTCGTCGCCGCCTGCGGGACCTCGGCCGAAACCGAGCGCAAGCTGGCCGAGCTCGAGTCGGCCAACGCGCAGAAGGATAGCCTGATGCAGGAAGTCGCCATCAGCTCGCGGCTCATCAGCGACGTCAACACCGAGCTCGCCAAGGCGAAGATCCGCAACAATCGCCTGCACGTCTCGAGCGAAAGCCCGATCACCGCGTCGAACGACACGCTGATCGCCAAGCTGCGCTACGTCGTGGCGCGCGTCCAGCAGACCGAGAGCGCGCTGAACGAGAGCCGCGACCGGATCAAGAACCTCACGTCGCTGTCCGATAGCCTGCGCGCGACGCTCGACTCGACCGCCAGCAACCTGCAGTCGGTGATCGCCTCACAGAAGACCACGATCGACCTGCTCACCGACCGCGTGAACGCCCTGACGGAAGAGAACGTCGCGCTGAAGGACAGCCTGGCGACGGGCTACTACGTCATCGGCACGCGCGATGAGCTCAAGAAGAAGGGCATCCTGACCGAACAGGGCGGCGGCCGCGTGCTGTTCATCCTGTGGCGGACGGGCAAGACGCTGCAGCCGGCGCGCAACCTCGATCCCCGGTTGTTCACCGCAATCGACACGCGCCAGGTGACGCAGATTCCGCTGCCGCGCGCCAGCGCCCAGTATCGCGTGGCGTCGCTGCAGGATCTGTCGTACATCGCCGAAGAGCGCCAGGACAACAAGTACACCGGCGTGCCGAGCCTCACGATCACGTCGCCGGTCGACTTCTGGCGCACCTCGAAGTTCCTGGTCATCATCCTGGAGGGGCGGGGTGACCAGGTCGCGAGTGGAGACTCTCGTACCTCCGACTCTCAAGTCATAAGCCGCTAGACCGCTCCACACTTTTAGCACAAGAGGCCAGGAAAGTCTTCCTGGCCTCTTTTTTGGTCTCTACCTTCAAGGCATGGATAATCGCTGCGGCTGGTCTACATCCAACGAGCAAATGATCGCCTATCACGACACCGAGTGGGGCGTCCCGGTCCACAACGACAAACAACTCTTCGGCAAGCTCGTGCTCGATGGGTTTCAGGCAGGATTGTCGTGGGCGATCATCCTGCGCAAGCGCGACGCCTTCGTGAAAGCCTTCGACGGGTTCAACCCCGACAAGATGGCGCGCTACGACGCGCGCCGTATCGCCAAGATCCTCAGGGATCCGGGGATCGTGCGCAACAAACAGAAAGTGAAGTCGGCGGTCGGCAACGCCCGTGCGTTCCTCGAAATGAAGGACGCGGGCGAATCATTCGATCAGTTTCTGTGGCAGTTCGTGGGCGGGAGGCCGAAGGTCAACGCCTGGAAGACCCTGCGCGGGCTGCCGGCCGAAACCAAAGAATCAACCGCGATGAGTAAGGCGCTGGTCGAGCGAGGCTTTCGGTTTGTCGGGCCCACGATTTGTTACGCGTTCATGCAGGCGGTGGGAATGGTGAACGACCATCTCGTCACCTGCTACCGCTACCGCCAGCTGACTACTTAGCGCGCTCCAGATACTGTCCGGACCGCGGATCGACGCGAACCTTCTCGCCCGGTGAGATAAACTCGGGCACCTGCACGGTCACCCCATTCGATAGCTTCGCGGGTTTGGTGCTCGCGGTCTTCGTGGCCGTCTTCATCACCGGCGACGTCTCGACCACCTTCAGCTCGATCACCGACGGCAGCTCGATGGCGATAGGCCGTCCATCCAGCCACTCCACCTGCACGACCATCTCCGGCTGCAGCCAGGGCGTGTCCTCGCCGACGGCCCGCTCGTCGAGAGTGAACTGTTCGTAGGTCTGCTGATCCATCACGTGCACGCCACCCTGGTCCTGATAGAGGACCTGCATCTCCTTGGTGTCGAGACGCGCTTCGTTGAGAAAATCGGTGGCCGCGAGACGCTGATCGAACGTGTTGCCCGAGACCAGATTGCGGAAACGCACCTGCACGAACGCGCGCAGGTTGCCGGGCGTCCGGTGCGTGAAGTCCATGACCCGGCACGGCTGGCCGTCGATCATGAGGACGTGACCTTTGCGAATGTCTGTGGCTTTCATGGGAGCGGGAACTTAAACCGGCAGCCTTAGCACTCCAAGGCCCCGAGTGCTTAGTGAGCAGCCTCACGCCCGTTACGCGTGTCTAATTGCAGCTTTCCGCAGCGGAGTGTCTACACAATAGGAGAGGTTTTTAGCGTAACGCATTGCATAATAGCCAGATAGATGACCGGCATCATCTTTGCCTCTCTCAACGCCGTAAGGAGGGAAGCATGATCAGGCCCATCATTCATCGCCAGCTGACCCGCGGCGACCTCGCCCGTCTGGTAGACGAGATCGCGCGGATGGATGTCTCGGAAGGACGCGAAGCCGATCAGGCGCTGCAGGCCGGCGCCGTCGACACCGTGCTCGATTCGCCCGCGGCCCTCGAGGCGGTCCTGGGCCGCGGCGGCGCGCCTGCCGCGCTCCCCCTCACGCTGCTCTGGTACATCCCGATTCGCGCCCAGCTGCGCACGCACGGCGTGACCGACATCCTGCTGGCCGACTACGCCGCGACGCTGCCCGTCGTCTTCGCGACGTCGCAATCGCAGCGCGCGATCGCGCGGGGCGAAGACGGCATGGCGGAGTGGTGGCGCTTCGTCGCCGCGCTGCCGCAGGGCACCGTCGCCCAGGCCGAAGCCGCGGCGGACGCCGCCGCGCTGGCGTTATGGTGGTCGGGCTGTTTCCCCGAATGGGTCGAGCGCGGCGGCGCCGGTCACGGCATGGTCCGCGCCTACGTGACGTTCGCGGGCCGCATGCTCGCCCTTGCCGCCGATCTGCTCGAGGCGTCCGCGCCCGAAGAGGCCTCGCTCTGCGCCCGCGCGGCGGAAGCGCGCACCGAGCTGCACGCCGCGCTCGCCGAGGCCCGCGTCGATTACATCGGCGACGAACCGCACAGCAGCGAAAGCCGCCTCAACCGATTCTTGAGGCGGCTCGCCCAGGATAACTAGGTACGGGCGCAGCATGCTGCGCCCCTACCAACCTACCATTTCGAAATTCCTTCCTGGAACTGCTTCGACCGCTCCGCCAGATCCACCGGCGTGATTGACGGATCCTGTTTCACCGCTTCCACGCGCTGCAGGTTCGACACCGCCTTGCCGTACGTCCCCTCGATCGCCAGCGCGGCCCGGTACTGCTCGACCGATTGCTCGTAGCGGCCGGTGAGCTCGAGCGCCATGCCGAGGTTGTTGTGGAACGTCGCGACCTTGTCTTCGATCTCGTTGGCACGGGCCAGCGGACCGATCGCATCCTCGAACCGCTGCAACTGGATGTACAGCGCGCCGAGGTTGTTCATCGCCCAGGTATCGCTGTCGTTCTTCACGATCGCGCGCTGGTAGGCCACGATCGCATCATCGGTCTTGCCCTGCGCCTCGAACGCCCGGCCCTGGAGCCGCAGCGGCTCGCTGGACGTCGAATCGAGCGCGATGGCGGCCTCGATGTGCACGAGTGCGCTATCCGGCTGCCCGGATTCGAGCAACACGCGGCTCAGGTTGAGGTGACTCTTCACATGCGTCGAGTCGATGGTGAGCGCCTGGACGAATGCGCTCTCCGCCTGCTCGCGGTCGCCAGACTTCCAGGCCGACAGGCCGAGCATGTAGAAGCCCCACGCATTGTTGGGCCGGCCGCCGGTGTAGGTCTTGAAGAGAACTTTGGCGTCATCGTAACGGCGTTCGCGATACGCCGAGTCCGCCATCTCGAACGTGACCGGGCCGCTGATGACGAGCGCCGGCTTTTCGGTGCTGACGGGAGTGGGGGTGGTCGTGGACGACGTCGCTCCGGCGGGCTCGCTCGCGCGCGCCTGGTCGGGGTTACGGTCGCCGCACGCGGCAAAGGCGTAGGCGGCGATCACCGTGCACACGATCGCGGCCATCAGAATGACCGGGAATCGTAGCGAACGGTTGGACTGGTTCAGCTCGAATTGATACGACATGGCTCCTCCGGGAGCAGGGGTTCGGCTCCTCGGAAAAGCAGATCCTGGACCATTTGCTAAGTAGTTGAATTACAACGCTGTTGTTCGACGATTGTGTCTCGACGAACACGCTCGACGCCCTTAGGAAGCGTCTCTCTGGACACCCAAGCGGCGCATGATCTTCAGCAGACTGGCGTGGTCGGAGAGGCCCAGCTCCTTCGCTGTTTTGGTCACGTGCCACTCGTTGCGCTCCAACGCCTGAATCACGATCTGGCGCTCGGCTTCCTGCTTTTGCTCCTCGAACGTGCGCGGTGCGCCGTGCGCGGTGCGCGGGACTGCGCCACGATGATCTCGAATCTCGGGCGGCACCGCGTTACGGGTTAGCTCATCGCCGTCGGTCGCGATGAGCATGCGCTCGACCACGTTGCGGAGCTCGCGAATGTTGTTGCGCCGCCAGTCGTACGACATCAGCGCCTCAACCGCTTCCGGCGCGACGCTCTTTGTCTTCATGCCGAACCGCTCGCAGGTCGCGGCGACCAGGTGCTCCACGAGCGCAGGAACGTCGGAGAGGCGATCGCGCAGCGGCGGCACGCGCAGGACGTGCACATTGAGCCGGTAGAACAGATCCTCGCGGAAGCGGCCCTCGGCCACTTCCTTCTCGAGATCGCGGTGCGTCGCGGCAACGACGCGCGTGTTCACGTCGATCGTCTTGTTGCCGCCGAGGCGCGTGACTTTCCGGTCCTCGAGCACGCGCAGCAGCTTCGCCTGGGCGGCGGGCGGCAGGTCGCCGATCTCGTCGAGGAACAGCGTGCCGCCGCTGGCCGCCTCGAACGCGCCCTTGCGGGTGGCGTTGGCGCCCGTGAACGCGCCACGCTCGTGGCCAAAGAGCTCGCTTTCCACCAGCTCGTGCGGCAGTGCCGCGCTGTTGAGCGCGACGAACGGTCCTTTGGGATTCGCGCCAAGGCGATGGAGCTCGCGCGCGACCAGCTCCTTCCCCGTTCCGCTTTCGCCCACCACGAGCACCGGGCTCGGCACGGGCGCAACGCGGACGATCGCTTCTTTGAGCTTCGTGAGCACCGGGCTCGTCCCGACCAGGGGCGATTCGAGGCCGTAGCCGCGGCGCAGCAACGTGACCTCCGCGTTCAGCCGGCGCTGTTCGATCGCGTTCTCGACTTCCTGAGCGACCCGCTCCATCGGCTCGGCCTTGTCGATGAAGCTGTAGGCGCCAAGACGAATCGCCTGCACACAGCGATCGTAATCGCCGGTTCCGGTATAGACGATGATCGGGACGCGGAGCCCCAGGCGCTCGACGGACCGCAGCACCTCGAATCCGTCCATCCCCGGCATCTCGAGATCGAGGATCACGCAATCCACCGAATCGCGCGTGAGACTCTCGAGCGCCGTCCGGCCGCTCTTGGCGACGAGCGTCTCATAGCCTCGGAGCCGCTTGAGGTCGTAGGCGTACTGCTCGGCCATGGCTGGTACGTCATCCACGATCAGGACAACTGTCATGAGAGTATTGGGATCTTCACGATGAACGTCGACCCCTTCCCTGGCTCGGTCTCGACGTCAAGCGAGCCGTTCGAGTCGAGAACCAGACGCCTCACAATCGAGAGGCCGAGCCCCGTCCCGCCTGCTTTGGTCGTGTAGAAATCGTTGAAGGCCCGGTCGAGCTCAGCCTTGCTCATGCCGCGACCGGTATCGCTCACGGCAATACGAACCACTCCCTTGCCGCTTTCCGTTGTGACTGTCACGGTCCCGGCCTTCCCGTCGAGGCTGTCCAGGGCGTTGCTCACGAGATTCTCGATCACGCGCCGCAGCACGAGCGCGTCCGCCGAGACGGGCGGCAATGCCTCCGCAAGCTTGGTGCGCACCGCCCCCGACACGCCAATCGTCTCTCGCACGACGGCATTCACGTCCGTGGGCTTTCGCTCCGACTGCGGCGACAGTTTCGCGTAGTTCGCAGCGAGCGTCTCGAGGTACTTGATACTCGACTCTACCGTTCCCTGGCGTTCGGAGAACACCTGCGGCAACTCCGCGGGTTCATCACGCGCCACCTGGATGAGATGGCGAAACACGTTGCGCAGCGGCGCGAGACCGTTCTTGATGTCGTGATTCACCTGCCGGGCGATGTCCCCGATGGCGATGCGGGCTTCGACCGGCTCGCTGATGCGCGTCGAGAGCCAGCCTGCCAGGAGCAGGGCCGCGAGTGCGGCGACCAGGACGGCAGCCGCAAACCAAAGATTCACGTTCCGCTGCAGCGCAGTCAGGGGGGCGGAGGAGGGTGTGACCACGATGCGCGCCTGTTCTACGCGTCCCGGTCCTTCGGTCGCGTCCACATAGGGCAGCGGCGGGAGCTCCACGACGAGCGTGCCCGAATCGGCGTGCGCTGTGTCGTTGGGCAGGACGAGCCCGACGCTAAGCTCCGGATCGCGGGCGAGGCGCGCGAGAAACTGCGAATCGACTGCGATCCCGCCAATCAGCCGGAACCGCCGGGGCGGGATGCGAAGCGAATCGCTCGTCACGAGGGCAAGAAATGAGCCTTCCGCGGTGGCCGCCCGAACCAATGCAGGTCCCGGACCGGGCACCGCCGGGCCAAGGCGGTCATACTCGTTCCGGAAATGACCGGACGATACCACGCGCCCCTCGTCGTCCTGAATCTGCAGAAAATCGAGACCTGCCAGGCGCATCGCGTCGCCCGCGTAGTCCAGCACGTAGCCGCGATTCTCACCCCGGACGACCCAGCTTCGGAAGCGGTCGTCGGCGACGAGCGAGCTCTTCAGCGCGGCGAGGCGGGCGCCAATGCGGTCGCTCTCCCGCGCGATGTCGGCGCTAATAACGTTGACGAGCGCATCGACTCGCCGCTTGTATTGCGCGGTCACGCGTTTCGACATCTCGCGGCGGATGCCGAGGCCAAAGACGAGCAGCGGAATCAGCACCACCACCCCGAACGAGATCAGGAGGCGGGTACGGAATTTCATGGGACGAGGTGTACCGCTCCGTCCTGATCCACGGTCCACCGCGCGACCCCGCGGCGCACGATTGCGGTGGGACGCGTGTCGACGAGCGCCGTGAAGCTGGCCGGCCACGACGGCAACAGATCCTTGGCGGACCGGCAACCATCGGCCGTCACGCGCGGCAGCGCCACGACATAACCCCAGTCCTTGCCGGAAGCGAGCGCGGCGCTGAAGTCGTCGGGCGCGCGGCCCGTGGCCACGGCATGTGTGAGGGCGGCCAGACGACCTGCCAGCTCACGCGCGGTCGGATCGCCACGGGAGTACAGAATCCGGTGCTGCCCGGTGGATGCGGGCGGTGCGGTGTCGCGCGCGATGGCGCAGCCCCGTAGGTCGAGCCACCAGCCATCCTCGGCGCGCCGTGCTTCCGCGCGCACCGCCTGCTCGAGGCCACCCGCGTCGAATCGCGTGCCGCCGGCCTCGGCTGTGACTAAGACATAGGCGCGGTCCCACGGCAACGCGACGACGGTGTGATTCGGGAGCGCCGCCGCGTAATTGCGTAACGCGCGGTCGCGCGTGATGAGGAGATCGACGCCCGCGTCGAGCAGGTCCCGCGCATCGCCGCTGGCCGCAAACTTGAACACGAGCGTGTCGCCGTGGGTGGTGTGCGCGCGGATCTCCTGGGCGGTCGTGGTGGCGCTGGTGGCCCAATACGCTCCCGTGCCGATCGGCCAGCTCGAGTCGGGAGCGGGCTTCGTGACCGCCAGGCTCGGGTCGCCTAGCAGCGATGGAACGTCGTCCCGCTCCTTCGCGAACGTGAGGGCCACGGTGCTCTTGTCGGGCGCGCCGAGGGTGTAACCGACACCGCCCCTGCCGAACACGATATCCTGGGCCGTGACCGGCGCGCCGTCCCAGAACTGTGCGTCCTCGCGCAGGTGGAACGTCCAGCGGCGGCCGCCGTCAACCTTTTCCCACCGGTCGGCGAGCCCGGCTAGGACGTGCCCGTCGCAGTCGACGCGCACCGGCGTTTCGTACAGGTGGCGGAACACGATCCGCTCGGCGTCGGTGCGGGGGTACGGCGCGTGGCGCGGGTCGACGGCGTCGCTGAGCCCGATGGTAATCGTCGGGGCGCGAGCGGAGACCTCCCCAGTCGAAAGGAGACAGCTTCCTTCGCCGGCGGCGGCGATTGCGCCGCTCCGCGCGTGGGCACAGGCCGTCAGGAGGCCAGCCAAGGTGAGGAGCGTTACATGCTGCGCTGGCATGAAGGAACGATACACTACACTATCTCTCCATGGGATTCGCACGCAGTCTCCTCCTAAAGGCGTCCCGCAGCCAATGGCTCGCACGCCAACTGCGCGAGCGCCGTTTCTTCCAGCGCGCGGTCAAGCGCTTCATGCCGGGCGAAACGCTCGATGCCGCACTCGACGCCGCGGGTCAATTCGGGAAAGCAGGTCTCGGCTCGGTCCTCACCGAGCTCGGCGAGCAGGTCACCAATCGTGCCGAAGCCGCCGCGGTCCGCGATCATTACCTCGGAGTGCTCGAAAAGATTCAGCGGCGCAAATTGCCGGCGCACGTATCGGTCAAACTGACGCACCTCGGGCTCGAGGCGAGCCGCGAGGGCTGCGTCCAGGACGTGCTGAAGCTCGCCGCCCGCGCCGAGCAGGCACGTTCGTTCCTGTGGATCGACATGGAGGAGTCGCGCTACGTCGACGCGACGCTCGAGGTGTACCGGCGCGCCAAGGCCGAATGGTCGAATGTCGGCGTGTGCCTGCAGGCGTACCTGCACCGCACCGCGAAGGATCTGGAAGGCCTGCTGGCGATCGCCCCGGCGATCCGCCTCGTCAAAGGCGCGTACAATGAGCCGGCGGACGTGGCGTTCCCGAAGAAAAGCGATGTCGATGCGAATTACCGCCAACTCGCCGAGCGCCTGCTCGCGGAGGCAGGGCGGCAGCGGGCGAAGCCGGTGTTCGGGACGCACGACCTGCCGCTCATCGAGACCATCCGGAAGGCTGCCGTGACGCAGCGGGTGGATCCCTCCGCGTACGAGTTCCATATGCTGTACGGAATTCGGGCGGAAGCGCAGCGCCGACTTGCGTCTATGGGCGCCGAGGTGCGGGTGCTGATCAGTTACGGCAGCGCCTGGTTCGCCTGGTATATGCGCCGGCTTGCCGAACGCCCCGCCAATGTGTGGTTCGTGCTCCGAAACGTCGTGTAGATTACCGATATGGCCACTTCGAGCATCTCCCGCCCAGAGCGAGAAACCCGCGATTCGGTCGTGATCCGATTCGCCGGCGATTCGGGCGACGGGATGCAGGTGACCGGCAGTCAGTTCACGCTCGAGACGGCGCTCGCCGGCAGCGATTTCTCCACCTTCCCCGACTTCCCCGCCGAGATCCGGGCGCCGACCGGCACGACGTTCGGTGTGTCGGCCTTCCAGATCCACTTCGGCGGCGGCGATGTCATGACGCCGGGCGACGCCGTGGACGTGCTCGTCGCCATGAACCCCGCCGCGCTCACCGTCGAGCTGCGCGATCTGAAAGTGGGCGGCACGGTCATCGTGGACAGCGCCGCATTCAACGAGCGCAACCTCAGTAAGGCGGGATACGCGCGGAACCCGCTCGATGACGACTCCCTCGCCCGCTATCAGGTGCTCAAGTTCGACATCACGAAGCTGACGGCGGATGCCGTGAAGCCGCATGGGCTCTCGTCGCGTGAAGCCCATTTGTGCCGCAACATGTGGGCGCTGGGGCTGCTGCTCTGGATGTACGGGTACGAGCGGACCGCGACGATCGAGTGGCTCAATCGCAAGTTTGCGAAGAAGCCGGTGATCGCCGCCGCCAACGTCGCCGCGGTAAACGCCGGCCATGCGTTCGGCGAGACGGCGGAGATGGCGGAGCACATGGTCGGCTACGTCGTGCCGAAAGCGCACGTCCAGGCCGGCCGCTACCGGACGGTGAGCGGAACGGAGGGTTTGGCCTGGGGGCTCGTCGCCGGATTGCGCGCCGCGGGCATCGAGAAGATGGTCTTCGCCGGCTATCCGATCACGCCGGCATCCGCGCTGCTCCATACCCTCGCCAATCTGCGCGCGTACGGCGTCGTCACCTTCCAGGCCGAGGACGAGATCGCGGCCAGCGGGGCGGCGCTGGGCGCCTCCTACGCCGGCGCGCTCGGCGTCACGTCGAGCTCGGGACCAGGAATCGCCCTGAAGACCGAAATGCTGGGTCTCGCGATCGCCACCGAGCTGCCGCTCATCGTCATCGATTCGCAGCGCGCGGGCCCGTCGACCGGCATGCCGACGAAGGCGGAGCAGTCCGATCTGTTCCAGGCGGTCCACGGCCGCAACGCCGACGCGCCCCTGGCGGTGCTCGCCCCCACGTCGACCGCTGACTGCTTCGACATTGCGATCGAAGCAGTCCGCCTGGCCACGAAGTACATGACGCCGGTGATCGTGTTGAGCGACGGCTATCTCGCGCACGCCGCTGAGCCGTGGCGCATTCCGCGCGAGGCTGATCTGCCACGCTTCCCGGTGACGTACCGCACCGACCCCGAGGGATTCCATCCCTTCCTGCGCGATCCCGAGACGCTGGCACGGCCCTGGGTGAAGCCCGGCACGCCGCAGCTCGAGCATCGCATCGGCGGCCTCGAGCGCGACTATGACTCCGGCCACATCTCGTACGATCCCGACAACCACGCCCGCATGACCAAGGCGCGCGCGGACAAGATCGCCGGGATCGCGAACGACATTCCGCTGCAAGGCATCGCGCTCGGCGCCGATCACGGGAAGCTGGCGGTGGTGGGCTGGGGGTCGACGTTCGGCGCGATTCATCGCGCGGTGCAGATCGCGCGCGACGAGAGCACCGACGTGGCACACATTCACGTGCGCTACTTGAGCCCGTTCCCGCGCAATCTGGGCGACTTGCTGAAGCGCTACGACCGCGTGCTCGTACCCGAGATGAACAACGGCCAGCTTGTGAAGCTGCTCCGGGCCGAGTATCTGATTCCGGCGGAGTCACTCCCGAAGGTGACGGGAAAACCGTTCCGGGTAACCGAGATCGCTCAGGCGATCGGGAAGATCTCGTGACCGTCACTACAATCACCGACGCCCAGCTCGCGCCGAAGGACTACGCCTCGGACCAGGAGGTCCGCTGGTGTCCGGGCTGCGGCGACTACGCGATTCTGAAGGCGGTGCAGAAGGCCTGCGCCGACATGGGACTCGTGCGCGAGCGCACGGTGTTCGTGAGCGGCATCGGCTGCGCGGCGCGCTTTCCTTACTATATGTCCACGTACGGCTTCCACACCGTGCACGGACGCGCGCCGGCGATCGCCACGGGGATCAAGCTCGCGAATCCCGATCTCGACGTCTGGGTGATGACGGGCGACGGCGACGGGTTGTCGATCGGCGGCAACCACATGCTCCACGTGCTGCGCCGCAACGTCGATCTGAAGATCATCCTGTTCAACAACGAGATCTACGGGCTGACCAAAGGCCAGTACTCGCCCACGTCGCGGCGCGGCACGCGCTCGCCCTCCACCCCGCTGGGCTCGATCGAGAATCCCGTCTCCGCCTGCGCCTTTGCCCTCGGCGCCGGCGCGCGGTTCGTGGCCCGGTCGATCGACACGCTGCAGGCGCACCTCATCGCCACGTTGAAGCGGGCGCATGCGCACCGCGGCGCGTCGTTCATCGAAATCCTGCAGAATTGCGTCGTCTTCAACGATGCGGTGTTCGACCATATCACCGGGAAGGAAGTCGCCCCCGAAGCCCAGGTGCTCGTCGAGCACGGCAAGCCGCTGGTGTTCGGCAAGAACAAGGAGAAAGCGCTCCGCCTGAAACCAGGTACGATCGCGCTGGAAGTTGTGGCGGCCACCGCCCCCGACGTCCTTGTCCACGACGAAACCAATCGCCCCCTGGCGCAGCTGCTCGCCGCGCTGGAGCCGCCATTCCCGACGGCCATGGGCGTGTTGTATTGCAGCCCGACCGAGTCGTACGAGCACGATTTCTACGCGCAAAAGGGAGCTGCGCTGGGCAAGGGCGACTTGGATGCGCTGCTGAACAGCGAACGCACCTGGGAGGTGGTCCCATGATGACCGTCGCGAATCGCAGGCGGAGCGATCGGCGGGTCAAGGAAGTCGCGGTCGTGGTCGAGCGCCGCAGTGGCCTCGATCGCCGGCTGATCGTGGAATCGGCGACGGCGCAGATCCACGCCGTCCTCGAGCTACTGACCGAGCTCGCGGATCACGACGCGTTGCGCGACGACTCGCGGCGGCTGCTCGATACCGCGATGCTGCGGCTGCGCTACGCGCTGGAGCGGATGGAGCTCGAGTAAGCCGTCGCGCCGGCGCCACGTCCTCGCGCGCCGGTTGTTGTTTTGTCAGCGGTTACATAACGGGCATATGGCTTGCAGGCCCTCGGGGTATCCCTGAACCCGAGGACCCCATGCACAGGTGGCTCATCGCGGCGGGCGTGCTGCTGGCACTGGCGGCATGCGACCAGAGTTCCTCCCCCTCCGCTTCCCCCACTGCGACTGCCGATGCTGTGGCCAGCGATGCCGCGATCTACATCGTCAACTTCGACGAGACCCAGACGACGTTGGACGCAGTCACGAATGGGATTCTGAACGCGGGCGCCGGCGTCGTACAGTACGACAACTTCTCGATGGTGGCGGCGCTCGCGACGCCTGCGCAGCTCATCGCCATCTCCGCATTGCCGGGACTCGAAGGGATCTACGCCAACAAACAGCTCGACTATTACATGCTGCACGAGAGCGTGCCCGCCATTCGGGCCGATGCCGTGCACGTCGCCGGAATTACCGGGAAAGGCATCGGCGTGGCGATTCTCGACAGCGGGATCGACGGTGCCTACAACGCGGACGTGGCCTACCCGCAGTACACCGTACAGAACGTCAAAGTCCTCTACAATCAGAACGATCTCTTCACGTTCGGGAAAGACGCGCCCAAGCCAATTCGCAAAGGCGCCACCCTGATGGTGGAGAATCTCCCGAATTCCGAGACGTCGGTCGGCCATGGCACGCACGTCGCCGGCATCGTGGCTGCGCGCGGCACGTCGTCGAACGGCTATTACACCGGCGTCGCGCCGGGCGCCAACCTGATCGGCATCGGCACCGGCGACATCCTGTTCATCTTCTGGGCACTCGCGGGCTTCGACTACATCCTCGATCATCAGCAGCAGTACAACATCAAAGTCGTGAACAACTCCTGGGGAACGAGCGGCGCATTCGATCCTAAGGATCCGATCAACGAGGCGACCAAGAAAGTCACGAGCCGGGGCATTACGGTCGTGTTCGCGGCCGGCAACGATGGCCCGGACCAGAACACACTCAATCCCTACAGCGTGGCGCCGTGGGTCATCGGCGTCGCGGCGGGGTGCAAGATCGGGGTCACCGACCCGACCAACTCGGAAGCGCACTGCATGCTCGACGATGGCTCGAACCCGCTAGTCCCGACCGACAACGAGCCGCGGGCGCACGTGCTGGCCGACTTCTCCTCGCGCGGCATCCCGGGTGATCCGCTGTACCATCCCGATATCACCGCGCCGGGCGTGCACATCGTTTCGACCCGCGCGTCGACGGGTACCGTCCTCAACGGGGACGACTTGAATCACGATGTCCGGATCTGCAACATCGCGCTGCTGAATCAGCCCTATTACACGTGCGCGTCGGGCACCTCGATGGCGACGCCGCACATCGCGGGGGTCGTCGCGCTCATGCAGGAAGCCGCGGGCGGGACACTAACGCCCGATCAAGTCTTGAATGTGCTGACGGCTACTGCGAAGCCGCTGGCCGACTACGGGACGTGGGAAGTCGGGGCCGGTTATGTCGATGCCTACGCGGCGGTGATGGCGGTAAAACGGTAGGCGGTCGGGCGGGCCGGCGGGCGGTCTGACGGTCTACCGCAGCGCTTCCAAACGCTCCCAGACCTCCGGCCGCACCGCCGTCTTCACATCGTCCCAGAGCGCATTCCAGCATGCCTCGAGCGCGGCTGCGCGCGCTCCGCGTTCGCGAGCCTCCGTTTGATGCCGCCTCACGACGGCCGCGAGCGCTTTCATTTCGTCGTCATTGGGCTGACCCACCGCATGGATCAGGGCTTCCAGATACATCCGGCCGCCGTCACCCGCCGCGAGGGCGAGGGCTCGCGCTGCCGCGCGCGATCCATGCAATGGGACAGGCACTCCGAGACGCGCGTAGGGCAGCGCCCAGTTGTCCGTGGCCAACAGCCCGTCGGGATTGTCGAGCCAAATCCACGCGTGGACGACCGCGAGCCGCGGACCGGGAGGTCCGGGCATCACATGGGTCACCCCGGCGTGACTGCGCAGAAAACTCTCCTCGTCTACGGTTCCCTGATGGAAATGCCACGCCGCGGCGGGCACGGGCAGCGATGCTGGCGCGGTGTCGCTGTTGACGAGCACCGCGTAGGCGACGCCGACCAGCGTCGGTACCCCGTCGATCTCGGCGTATTCGAGCACGGGCGGCGCAGCGGGATCAGGAGTGGGCCGCAAAATCAGCGACGTGTGAATCCAGTGCCGGCCCATCCCGGGAAAATCAGGGCCAACGGGATGGTAGCCGGCGAGCCGCGCCGCGTCCGGATGGCGGAGCGCCGCGGTGCCGGCGCGAGCGCGTGCGACGAAGCTCGCGAGCGCAGTGTCGCCAGGCGACTGGAGGGCTGCGAGGACGGCCAGGATGAGGATCATCGCACGACCTCCACCTCGGTCTGCCCGTAGACCGCAAGCAACCGGGCCCGCAGCTCGGGTGTGAGACCGAATGGGAAGCGGCTGAAGGGCCGCAACTTGGTCAACGCAGGTTGGAGGTCCATCCCCTCACCAATCATCACGCCAAGTTTGTCGAACGCTCCTGACCGAATCCCCTGCACGGGCACCGACACGACCTTCCTGGAATCGGTCAGCAGGATCAAGGTGGTGTCTTGCACCTCGAGGAGCTCACCACTCACGCGCTTTTTCTCCAGCCTGAGATCGGCGTCAACGCCAGTCGGCCGGCGTACAGGGTCAAACGAGTAGATACTCGGCCCGTGATAGCACGCCGCCACCAAGAGGGCGCCGACGACAGCGATGTATGCACGCATAGGCACCTCAGCGCGTGGGGATGCGGGTGGCGGTGAACAGCGCTTCGAGCGAATCCTGCGACATCCGCCAGCGGTCCAACGCCCGCGCCAGCGCCGCATCGGACGGTACGAAGCCATGATCGGCGCGCGGGCTCCGGAGCCAACTCGCCCGGACCCACTCCGTGTAGTAGCCCTGGGCCGCCAGGAAAAACGTGCGTGGCTCGGCCGAGCTGTGTGCATGAAAGACGGCGGTGAATCGCTGGCCGGGTGATGTCTGCAGATACCGGCCGTCGGCGTCGTGCATGCTTGCCAGTGCCGTGGGGTCTGACGTCTGCCCTTCCCAGACTTCCGCCAGTGGGATGACGATCGGGCTGACACGGCGGAAGCGATCCGCCACGGCGACGCGATCGATGCGCCAATTGTCCATGGGGAAGCTGAGCCGCACGCGGACGGTGCCCGGGGTCACGACCGGCACGACGATGGCGACGTCCTTCCACGCGATCGGTCCCGTATCCCTGAGGTGGCCGACGACGCGATAGTCGCGCCCATCGCTCACGGCCACGTTCATCCCCATCCGCTGCTGGTACCACTGGGCAACCGCGAGCGCGGGCCCGACCTGCTTCAGATCCTTCCCGACCCAGTCGAGCGAGCGCGCCCCGGGGTCGCCCAGCATCACGTCGTAGAGGAGAGTGGTGTTCAGGAGCGAGTTCCGGAGGCGCAGCACGATTGCCACGCTGTCCGCGCCCGGCGGCGCGGGAGCGGCCAGGTCGATCCAGTCATCGAGGTCGGAGAGTTGCGCCTGTTCCATCGTTTGGGCAGCGGTGCGATACACGTTGCCGTCTTCGGCGGCGAGCGGGCCGGTGACGTCGTGACCCCGCCGATCCATTGCGCGCGTGAGCGAGTGTTGATCGGCCACGACGACGAGCCCATTGAGCTCGTCCACGAGGGCCGTTTCCGCGCGTCCGTGCGTGACTTCCAACAGCTCGAGATGATTCACGTAGTGCGTCTCGAGCGCTTCGTTGCGGATTTCGAGGCGCACCGACCCATCGGCAGCTTCTACGATACGGAGCCGATCGACGTCCCGGCTCTCGAATATCGGCGCGATGCTGTAGGAGAATCCTTCCGCCTGCAGCACTGCGGTGCCGGCGCTGTCGGCGTAGACGGTTGGGCAGGAGCCGAAAATGGCAACTGCGAGCGCTCCCACAACCAACGCCGTTCCGCCCGTCGCGAGCACGGAGACAGCGAAGCTCGAGAAGCCGTTGACCGATTGCTCGAAGGCTTCCAGGCCCACGATGCTGTCGAGCGGAATGCTACTGACCGCGGCGGAGTCTCGCAGCGTGAGGCTGTAGCGGTTCCCGTCGCCCCGCACTTGCCCCGAGTCCACGGTCACGCCCGCGAGAAAGACCACGGTGCTCCCGTCGACGAGATGCGCCTTTACGGGCGTCGTCACGGTGACGGGCGTGTGGGGATCCAGCGGGCGAGGCCGGATGCTCTGGTAGACGTGAATGCAGGCTGAGACCAACAGCACCAGCGGCACCGCAACCCGGCGATCCATGTGGGGCTCCCGTGGGGACGCCGGTACGAAGCAGCCCTGCCGTCAGGCAGACGTCAAGAGAGCGCTAGCGGTTCAGCCAATACGAGGCCTTCACGAGGAACGTGTTCCTCGGGTAGGTATTGAACAGCCGATTGAAGTCTCCCGAGACATTGCGGGTACCCATCGTCGGCTCGAAGTCGTCGCGTCCCTGACTCCAGACCAGAAACAGCGTCGAGCCGGGCCGGTACTCCCACCGCACCACCAGGTTCGAGTTGAAGAACTTGGAGTTGAAGTCCTGGAAGAACGGCGACGATCCCGCGTACGGCTGATAACGGTCTGTGTACGCCTCCGCCCGAGGCGTCGCGGACAGCTCACGCAAGTTGGAATAATGCGCCTTGCTCACGAAAGGTGATGCATAGAGCTGAACCGTAAGTGTGGGTGTCGCCGTGTAGTCCACGCGGAACGTCGTCGAAACCGTCTTCTGATCGATGTGGGCAAACAGGTAGTGCACGCCCAGCGAGTCTTTGGGAGGCAAGTCCTGCCGATCGGCAATGTCGTGCGAAATATTGGCGCTCACCGATCCGCGGAAGCGCGAAGAGATGCGCACGTCGATCTCCGGACTCCAACCGAACGACGTCGAACGGCCGCCGTCCTTCGTCACGTAATTCACGAACAGATAGGGCGTGATCACGGCCCGCTGGTCGCCGCCGAATCCTCCCCACGGGGCGACGTACTTGTCGACCCGCAGCGCGGGGCCACCGCGCGCACAGTTATCGCAGTACGTGCCGCCCAGCCCGCCGATGGTCCCACCGAGATGCACGAACCACTGGTTTTTGAGCTGCACGTGCGCGTTGGTGTTGAAGGCGCGCTCGGTCGGCAGGCCGTCGCTCGTCGTCCAGTACTGCCACCAGTTGAAGTTCCAAAACGCGCGCTGGAACGTCTTCGTCTGCTGCGTCCAGTTCAGACTGACCCAGTTGTTCCATTGCTGCTGATTGGCACTGAACAAAAAGCCGAGATCGTTGACCTCGAAACCGGGGGAGCGGCGCAGATAGCTCGTCTGGCCCTGAATGAATCCGCTCCGACGCGTGAGCAGAATCTCCTCGGAATTCCCGGATAGAGAGGTCCGTGTGCTGTCGTAGTTGAGGTGATTGTCGGGACGTTGGTAGAGATGGGTCGACTTGCGCTGCGTGGCGTTTATCGCGGCTGCACTGCCACCGACCGTGCTGAAATCGAGCGAGCCCGTCAGCTCGTAGGTGCCGCCGTGGAATCGATGGCGGAAATCCGCGGCACCGACGTAGGCCTGGTCACGCAGGCCGTCGGTGAACTGGTCGACGTTGCGGTTCACCGCGGTCGCCATGACGCCGAAGCCGCTCTGCCCTTTGCGCAGATCCTGCGACAGGCGCAGCACACCATAGTTCGTAAGCGGATCGACGGTGGCACCGCCGACCTCCGCCCGCTTGGTGACTCCTTCTACAGCGCCGATCGTGAGACCGCTGGCCAATCGACCCGAGATCTTCGCGGCACCGAGAATCCGGCTGAGATCGTGCCCGATCCGTCGCGAGTAAAAGAGGCCTTCCGGGCCGCAGTTCACCGCGCTGCAGTCGACGGGGAAACTGAAGATACCCGTCCCCTCCACGAAGAACGGGCGTCGCTCCTGGTAGAAAGTCTCGAACGACGTGAGGTTCACGACCGACGGGTCCGCATCGACCTGCCCGAAATCGGGATTGACGGTCGCGTCCACCGTGATGTTCGAGGTAATCCCGTACTTGATGTCGGCCCCGCCATCAAACTTCTGGTTGTGCTGAAATCCGGCCTCGGGCACGTTCTTCGTCACGGCATATGGTGCGAACTCCACACGCCGGGGCGCGGGCAGTCCCTCGAGGCCGACGAGGTCGCCGAGCTGCGAGACAAAGCCGCGCCGCGAGGGGCGATAGACGGGCCAACCGACGCGCTCGCCGCCGTGCCGATCGATGTCGCGCCAGATGGCAAATCCAAAGACGTTGCTCGGCCCGTGCGCGTACCGCAGCTGCGACAGCGGAAAGCGGAACTCCGCAGTCCAGCCCAGAGAGTCGACCTGTGTCGCGACTTCCCAGACGCCATCCCACGCGTCGTCTTCCTGTTGGTCGTCCCCGTACATCGCATAATCTCTCTTCACGCCGCCAGGATTTACGGCGAATTCGAAGCCGGTACGACGGTCGTGGTAGGAATCGATGACGATTTTGATTTGATCACAGCAGATGCGGACGTCACGGCGGGCCAGGAGCTTCTTGATGCTGTCGGGATGGCTATCGAACGCTCGCACAAACACGTACAGGTTTTGATCATCGTAGGCGACTTTCGCCTCAGTCGGCAGGCTCGGAGCCCCATCCTCAGTCGGCTGGAATTGGCGGAAGTCCTTGATGACCGGCGCCAGGCGCCAGACGGCGTCGTTGTCCTTCCCATCGATCACCGGTGGCGTGGTGGCGCGCTGCGCCACGGCGGTGGTGGCGTTCGGCGCCGTCGGAGGGCGCGGCGAAGAAGCTGTCTGCAAAGCCAGCACGATGGCGGCGACGGGCGTGAGAGGTATCATGATCCTTTGATGGTACGATTCGACAAATGGTTGGTTTCGTGGTAGCTTCGCCGGGCCCGCAACCATAGGTCTTCCGTGAACAATGTGCCTCGATTCCTGATCCTCACGCTCGCGTGCGGGGTCTCCGCCGTGTCGTCCGGACAAGGTCAGGGTTAATGACGTTCACCCGGTTGTGGTCTGACCGCCGCACCGGCACCGATCGCCGGGCCGACCCGCGCAGGCAGTATCTGATGATGGTGCCCGTCGAACGCCGGCGCGTGGTAGACCGCCGCCGCGGGTCGGAGCGCCGCAGCACGCTCGACCGCCGCGGCCGCGCGTCGCGCGCGCCCAACGCCGAGCGGCCTGTCGAGCACGTGCGCAACGCTCTGCAGCTGCTGCGGGAGGTCGCGTTAGTGGGAGAGTTGTCGCCGGGACCGACCGAGGACCTCGGCGCGGCCATCGAACGGTTGCACCGCGCCGTAGGTCTGCTCGAACGTCAAAAGAGGTAGGGGCGCAGCATGCTGCGCCCCTACAGAAACAACCTACTTCCTAAATAACGCCAGGTACTGTCCGTAGCCCGCCGCCTCCAAGCTGTCCACAGGAATGAATCGCAGCGACGCCGAGTTGATGCAGTAGCGTAGCCCCGTGGGCTTCGGCCCGTCGGGAAAGACGTGGCCGAGGTGCGAGTTCGCATGCGTGGAACGCACTTCGGTGCGGTCCATGAACAGCGAGCGGTCGGTCTTCTCCTGAACGTTGCTCGCCTCGAGCGGCTGCGTGAAGCTCGGCCACCCGGTGCGCGAATCATACTTGTCGCGCGAGCTGAAGAGCGGCTCGCCGGACACGACGTCCACGTAGATCCCTTCCTTATGATTGTCCCAGTACTCGTTCTGGAAAGGGCGCTCCGTGGCCTCGTGCTGCGTCACCTCGTACTGCAAGGGTGTCAACGTCTGCCGGAGATCGGCGTCACTTGGCTTTGGCTTCACGGTATACACCTCACCCCCTGACCCCCTCTCCATATGATGGAGAGGGGGAACGATTGACACTTTGCCTGCCTCATCACCCCAGATCTCACGCAGCCTGCGATCGCGGCCGCAGCCGGTGCGATACATCCCGTAGCGAACCGGGTTCTTCTTCGCGTAGTCCTGGTGATACTCCTCCGCCGCATAGAATGGGCCGGCCGTGAGGATCTGCGTGGCGACGCCCTTGTGAAAGCGATCGATGATCTGCTGGCGCGCCGCGCTCGCGACTCGCCGCTGCTCGGCGCCGCGGACAAAGACCGCGGTGTGATAGTTGGGGCCCGTGTCACACGCCTGCCCATCCGCTTGGAACGGGTCGATGTTGTGCCAGAAGGTCCAGAGCAGCGTCTCGTAGCTGACCTTGTCGGGATCGTAAACGACCTGCACCGACTCGAGGTGGCCGGTGTTGCCCTCTACGACATCCATGTAGGAGGGGTTCTTCGTCCTGCCGCCCATGAACCCGGACGTCGCCGAGATCACACCGGGCAGATCGTCGTAGGCGTGCTCCATCGTCCAGAAGCAGCCACCGGCGAAGGTGGCGGTGTCGAGGGGCGTTGTCAGGCTCAATGCGAGCAAGAGTGCGATGTTCATGCGCTCAATGTGCCGGAACCGCTCCGTGCAGGGAAGTCCTCAGGCTGATTCTTAGAGGTTTCTCATCAAGTTCACATTGCCCCACGCCTCGAGAGCGCGGTACG
>Ga0209056_10001444_pt1 | contig 26256 bp, 14 predicted proteins | sample GraSoiAngelo_114_FD_185876 | JGI IMG/M metagenome (GOLD analysis project Ga0209056, IMG submission 185876) | Grasslands soil microbial communities from the Angelo Coastal Reserve, California, USA - 14_0903_13_40cm (SPAdes) (version 2) | ecosystem: Environmental > Terrestrial > Soil > Grasslands... | reverse complement strand
GCAACGATTGGTATCGGCCTGACTACTACGCCGGCAGTCCGACGAAGAATCCCAAAGGCCCGACTGAAAGCTTCGATCCGAACGAACCGGGCGTTCCGAAAAAAGTTCTGCGGGGCGGTTCTTACTTGTGCAGCGACCTTTACTGCACCGGCTATCGGCCCAGCGCGCGGATGAAATCATCACCCGACACGGGCCTGTCGCACACTGGCTTCCGCTGCGTCAAAGACGGGCCGCCGCCGCGTTGAACATCCGATGCGCTGTTTAGCCCAATTGCCACAAGAGATTTCCGAATGAAACCGATTGTCGAATTCCCAATGGCTCCCCTCACCCTTCCCTCTCCCCTCATCGGATGAGGGGAGAGGGTGGTCCCGCAGGCGCGGGACCGGGTGAGGGGAGTTCCTGCACACGACATTGATTGGAAATTAATTATGGCAATCACTTTATTTGGCTGGTTTGGCCGGCCAGTTCTTTGATTCGGTCCGGGCGGTTTTCAAATACTCCCCGATCCTCGCCACGATGTCGGGATGTTTGTCGGCAACGTTTTGCGTTTCACTCTCATCAGTTTTTAAATTGTAAAGCTCCAACGGGTTCTCCGGCCCGAGCTTCACAGCCTTCCAATCGCCCATTCGCGCAGCTTGTTGGAAACCGCGCTCGTGAAACTCCCAATAAAGAAACTCGTGCTGATTGGTCTGCTTCAAGCCGAGCAGGGTGGGCATCATCGAAATGCCGTCGATGTCCTTCGGCGGTTTGACTCCGGCGATTTCGGCGGCGGTGGGCAAAAAATCCCAAAAAGCCCAGACCTGATCGTTCGTGGTGCCGGACTTGATTTTGCCCGGCCACCGAACGATCATCGGCACGCGAATCCCGCCTTCGTAAAGGTCGCGCTTGATGCCGCGCAACCGACCGGAGCTTTCAAAGAATTTCGGGTCCACGCCGCCTTCCTTGTGCGGTCCGTTGTCGCTGGAGAAGAAGATGATTGTGCCCTGGTCCACCCTCAGTTCCTTGAGCTTGTCCAGGATTTTGCCCACGTCCGCATCGAGTCGCGTGATCATCGCCGCCTTGTTTTTCTCCGGTTGCGGCCAGTCCTCCTTCGAGTACGGCGCGTCGCCGGGCACTTCCATGCCTTTGTCTTTCAGTTCGTTGTTCGCATGGGGAATGGTGTAGGCGAGGTAAAGGAAGAAGGGATGCTGTTGATTGATGCGAATGAAATTCAACGCCGCGCGCGTGAACAAATCGTGGGAATATTGACCCTTCCCCCCATTGGCGTTGCCCCGCAATTGCCACTGGCGTTGGTTGCGCCAAAGATATTCCGGGTAATAATTATGCGCCTGGACTTGATCGAGATAGCCGAACCATTCATCAAACCCGTGTCGGTTCGGGACGCCGGCCGTTCCTTCGTCGCCCAGCCCCCATTTGCCCATGATCGCCGTGTTGTAAACGGCCGGTTTGAGCATCTCGGCCACCGTCACATCGCTCGACTCCAACGGCACGCGCGCGTTGCCGCGAATCCGCGCATGGCCGGTGTGCATCCCCGTCATGAGGCAGCAGCGCGACGGCGCGCAAACCGTGCTGCCGGCGTAGCACTGAGTGAAGCGCATCCCTTCCGCAGCCAGTCGATCAATGTTCGGAGTCTTGATTTTCTTTTGACCGTAACAACCCGGATCACCGTAACCCAGGTCGTCGGCGAGAATGAAAATGATGTTCGGCCTGCCCTGCGCCCTGGCGCGGAGCCCTTCGAGGTACGGCGACTGCGCGTAGCCTACGTGCAAAGCGGCGAGAAGCGCAGAATAAATTCCAAGGCGACCGGAGAATTTCATGAAGGAAGATGTTAAAAGACCCGGAAGACGCGGCCAACAAAATAAGAGTAACGAGAGAGGGGATTCCAATTAGCTGCGCCAATTCGATGGAAGGGTGGCCCTCTCCATGAACCACCCCTCTCCCGGCCTTCGGCCACCCTCTCCCCGCCTGGCGGGGAGAGGGCAGGGAGAGGGGTGCCAATCTGGTTCATGGTCCCAATGCATGCGAAAAACGAAAGGGGGCTTTCCATGAACCGCCCCTCACCCCATCCCTCTCCCCCTCCGAGGGGGAGAGGGTGCCCGAAGGGGGTGAGGGGGATGGTTCATGGTCCCAATGCGTGCGCAAAAGCGAAAGGAGGCTCCCCATGAACCCGGAGCAACATCGAACACCGAACGCCGAAATGAGCAAGGATTCGCGCTGCCATTCGATGTTCGGCGTTGGATGTTCGGCGTTGGATGTTCGATGTTGGATGTTCGATGTTTTCCCTGGGCTCAGGGGTTTCAACGCACGAATTGTTCATTTCGAGGAAATCTCTCTCCGCTCGTGCCTCGCAGGGAGAGGGAGCGGGACTTCCGCGATGGTGGTTGGTATCCAGATGTGCCCGGCCTTTTGGGGAATGGCTTGCCAGAATGCGATGCCGCGCCTAAGAGATGACCTATGCAACTCTCACTGGTAATGACCGTGATTGGTCGGGACAAACCCGGATTGGTGGATTCCCTCGCGGGTATAGTGGCTGACCATGGCGGGAACTGGCTCGAAAGCCGGATGTCGCGCTTGGGCGGCCAGTTCGCCGGCATCCTTCGCGTCCAGGTCCCCGCCGAAAAAGAGGCCGCTCTGGTCGGCGCTTTGAAAAAACTCGAACCAGAAGGACTGACCGTCGTGGTTCATTCCGACCGGCAAGACCCCGCGCAGTCCGAGAGGGCGTTGGTTTTCCTGGAAATCGTCGGGCAGGACCGTCCGGGAATCGTGCATCAGATTTCGCACGCGCTCGCCGCCCACGGGGTGAACGTCGAGGAACTCAACACGGAATGCGCCAGCGCGGCGATGACGGGCGAGACACTCTTCAAAGCGCAGGCCAAGCTGAACATTCCCGAGTTATGCAACCTCGCCGGGTTGCGGAACGAATTGGAGAAAATTGCCGAGGACCTGATCGTGGACCTCACGCTAAAGGAGTTGCCGCGTGAGGTGCCGGCTCGCGGGATGTAAAGCCCCTGGAAGCGCGCTATTTCAGCTCGAAATCGGAAGGTTTAAGGCCACGCTTGAATTTGCCAAAACCGAAAAACGCCGGGTGAAATTCGCCGACGCAGGTCACGTTGTTCTTCTCCGGAATTTTGTCTTCCATTCCCAGGCCCCAATAAACGGCGTTCACGAACAAGCGGCGCAGGCCTTCGCTTTCCAGATCAACCGCTGCGCCGATGGTGCTGCACACGATGCGCGACGTTTTACCCGATTCCCAGGTGTGGTGGCGGACCCAAATGATCGGCATCATCGGGTTGTTCTTCGGCCCAGCCACCGGTTCGTCAGTCGGCTTCATCCCATCGAGCACCTGGCCATAGACGAGCACCTGAGCGTCCTGGGGCAGGTGGGCAATGCCGTAAACGTCAGTTGGCCCCCAAATGTCCTCGATGCCGCGCAGGATCGGGTGCGCTTTGAACTGTTCGTTGATGATGCCCCGCGTGCTTTCCTTGCCGTGGTTGCCATGATGGCTGATCCAGGTGTCGCCGAGGACTTGCTGGCCGAATCCTCCGGGCCAATCCTTGCTCTGCCAGTCAAATTTTGCGTAAGGACTCCGCCGGTTGCGGCTGTAGGCGAAGGAGTGCGTGGAGGTGCGAATGGCGAGGATCGGTTTGCCGGAATTCAGAAAGTCCACGAAATATTTCATCTGGTCATCCGGCAGTTCGCGGAAGCGCAGTTGCATGACAACCATGTCGGCGGTGTTCAGCGCTTCCATGCCCACGATATTGGTCTGGTTGTTGGGATCAATGGTGCCGTCCGCGGGGTTGATCGGAAAGAGCACCGTGCATTTGAACCCATGCCGCACCGCGAGAATTTTGGCGAGCATCGGCATCCCTTCTTCCGACCGGTATTCCTCATCGCCGGTGATGAACATGATGTGCCTGCCTTGGCCGGGGCCTTCCTTGCCTTTATAAACGACCCAGTCGCGCGCCTCGCTGCGGATTGCCGCGAAGCTCAAAACCATCATCAGCGATGCCCAGTATTTCATTAGCGGTTCTCTTGACGAAATTTTGCCGCCCGGATTCATATCGCGCCCCAAGAGAAAGAGCAACGAGAAGTATTTTTCAGCGCGCGAACTTGACGGCTGGTCCCGCAGCGAACATTGTGTGGTCAGCAACGGTCAAATTGGGCTGAATTAGAACTCATTCAAAGGCTTTTTATGGCTCACGTCGTCACTGATAAATGTCAGCGCTGCAAGTTCACGGATTGCGTGGAAGTCTGCCCGGTTGCCTGCTTCTACGAACTGGACCAGCAATTGGTGATCCATCCGGAGGACTGCATTGACTGCACCGCCTGCGTCGAGGTCTGTCCGGTCGAGGCCATCTACGCCGACGCTTCGGTTCCTCAGGAATACCAGGCCAGCATTGAATTCAATGCCGCGGAAGCGCGGCGCGTGAAAGACGGTGGCAAGGAGGCGATTGTCACCAAAAAGGACCCTTTACCGACCGCTGAACAAAGGAAAGCGGAATTGGGTTATTGAATCCCAGGTTCATCCCAGGTAAGGAATCGTCAGTGGGCCTTGCGGCAAGACAGCGACGCGGGCTTGCGGCCCCAATTGCTGGAGACGTTCCTTCACGGCAGCGCCGATGTCGCCGCAGGGAGTCAGGTGACAGGCCTGAATCACCTCGGCGGGGAGCGAGCTGTAAACAAGCACGGTCGCCTTGCGCTGAATGAGCGCCTGGATTTGCGCCTGCCATTGTTCGGGACGAACAAAGCCGGGCGTGGCGAGCATCGCCAGAATTTCTTCGGGGCTGGAGGCGCTGCGGAGCAGTTTGTCCAACGGACTGTCCGCCGGCACGCCTTCGCGGCACTCGCACGCGAGGATAATCGTTCCGCGCTCCTGAATGATGCGCGCGGCGGCGCTCATGCCTTTTACGCCTTGATACAGGCTCAGGTCGAGCGGATAGCCACTGTTGGTTGTCACCACGATTTCAAAGGGCGATTTCACTTTTTGCATCGCGGACGCGCGGACAAATTCGCACCCGGCCTTATGAGCGGCCAGCAGGTCGCCGGCAAACACACCGGTGATTTGTTTCTGCTCGTTGAGACTGACGTTGAGCAGGAAACTTGGGCCGATCCGCAGAGCGATGTCTCGCAGCTCCTCCCAAAGCGGATTGCCTTCGGTGACGCCAAACGCAGCGCGCGGGTCGCCAATGTTTTTCGCGCCGTGATTGCTCATCACCGTTTTCAGTCCGGCGCAACCGGGCATGATCCCTTTCGGGCCGCCGCTAAACCCGGCAAAGAAGTGCGGCTCGATGAAACCTGTGATGATGCGGACATCGGCCTCGGCCAGATGTCGATTGAGGAGCGCCGGCGTGCCGTCTCGCGTCGTTCCGAGTTGAACGAGAGCGTCGGGATTTTCCGGCTCGTGGTTCAGCGCCCGGTAATTTGCGGTGACCTTCGGCGTGAGCATCTTTTCCAGTTCCGCGCGCGTGTTTGGACGATGCGTGCCAAGCTGGTTCAGCAGCGTGATGTTGCGGCCCGGCACAACGCCCTGCAAATGCTCCAGCAACCACGGGATGATGCGCTCGTTCGGCGTCGCCCGGGTGAGGTCAGTGAAAGCGATGCAAACGCGGTCGGTTGACTTGATCAGCTCGCGGATCGGTCGCGCGCTGATGGGTTTTTGCAACGCGCCGATGACCGCGCTCCTTTCGTCCGGCAAACCTGGATTGTGCGACGGCTCAATGACAGTGGCGCGGTCGTCCGGCAGATCAACCGTCAAATGGCCCTGACCGTACGCGAGGTTCACTTTCATGGTCAGAAAATAATCAAATGCGCCAAAAAGAGCGAAAGAAATCATGCCCGCGACCAATTACCATCCGCCTTCCAGCTCCGGCCCGGTAACCGGCTGAGCAGGACACGATAGAAGTGCGGAAACCATGTCGGCGATCGGGGCCGCCGCGGTAGGAAAGACGCCTCCGACCGCTGCGTAGCGCAGATTGCTAATCTGCCGTATCGCAGAACGGTGTTCTGCGGGCCGTCGGCAACGCCGAGCAGGCGGAAAGTTTTAGAACACTCTGCCGATTCCCAATCGGCGACACAGCAGATTACCAATCTGCGCTACGAGTATTAAATTTCCGGACTAGAACTGCTGGATGCGATAGTAACGTTGCGGTGTTCCGCTGACGGTGTTGGTTGCGGAAGTGATGCTGCCGGTCGCGTTGAAGTCGCCAAGCGCGTTCCAGTTTGTCTGGGTCAAGTCGTCCTTGTATTCAACCCGGTAGGTCTTTCCGACCTGCGAAGTCCAGTTCAGTGTAACGACGCCATTGCCGGACATGGCGATGCCGGTGAAACGAAATTCAACGGCGCTGTTCACAACGATGGTGAAAGTTTGCGCGTCGCTGAGCGGGGGCGAACCATTATCCGTCACTCGCACGGTCACCGGATACGTGCCGGGGCCTTGCGCCTCGGTTGGCGTCCAAACGAAGACGCCGCTGCTGGCGTTGATGGAAGCTCCGGACGGCGCGCCCGGATCAAGACTGTAACTCAACGTCTGGCCGCTGTCCGGGTCGGTTGCGGCGGCCGTGAACAACAACTGACTGCCTTCGTTGATCGTCTGGTTGTCGATGGCGGCCAGCGCCGGCGCGTGATTGGTCGGTGTGCCGAGGAGGTTCGCCGCGCCCGGCGTCGGCGTCGGCATGAAATAATACTGCCCCGAGTTGCCGTCCGGCCAGCGGCCCTGGCTGATGTCGTTGGTCTGCTGGCCAAACGTGACGCCCTCCACGTTGGTGCCGTTGGGCGCAAACAACCAGATGCCTTCGCCGCTCTGACTGAGTTTGAAGTTCACGTGCAAGTTTGGATCGTTGGTGCTGTTTTGGTTCGTGTCGTTGTCGGCCCACACAAGCAGGAATCCATTCGCCGGGACGGTGTAACCTGTCGGAATGATGAATTGTGTGGTGTTGGTCAGGTTGTCGGTGAGCGTGTAGCCGGACAAATCGACCGGCGTCGGCCCGGCGTTGTAGAGTTCAAACCAATCGTCGTAGTGACCGTCGGCCGGGTCGGCGATGGTGCCCGTGTTGCCGGCCATCCACTCGTTGATGGTCACGGGCACGGCGGGCCAGGTATTGCTGTTGGTGCCTCCCGGCGTCGCGAAATAGAACTTCTCGCGTTTGGCGGGCGTGCCGTCCGCGAACGCGCCATAGGAACGATCGGCGTTGACGAGTTTGTAGTTGAGATAATCGATGACGGTTGTCTGGCCGCCGGCAAATCTGGTCAGCACGACAGACCCGGTCACTGTTGGAATCGCGAAGCTGGTGTGCAGTTCGTTGCTGACGGACTCGCTGCTGTTGCCGTCCAGGTAAACAACCAGGAACTGGCCGGGGTTGATGCTCGCCCCGGCCGGGAAGACCGATTGGGCGAGGTTCGTATAATTGTTGGCAAGAAAGTAGGCGCTCAGATTAAGGGCATTGGTTCCACTGTTATAAAGCTCCGCCCACGGATGGTGATGGCCGAAGCGGTCTTGAATGCCGGTCACGTTGTCCGGTTGCACCTCGTTCAACCAGAGCAAGGGCAGGGCGAGGTTCGTGCGTACTGAGTTCGGCGCGCCCGGCGTGTATTGAGGCCCAGACGGATTGTTGGTTGTCGCGACTGCCCAGTTGGCGACGCGATTGTTGTCCTGGGTCGGATCGATCAATTGCAGCGACGGCCCGAAACCGTTCGCAGCCGTCGGCCACGGCGGTGCGCTGTCGTAAGTGACCTGGTTTATTATGGCGTCCTGATCCGGCGTGGCACCCGGCCTGACCAGCTTCAGCGTCTCCCCGTTGTTCTGCAACTTGCCGTCGAACACGCCAGCGAGCGGAATCGCGCTCCCGTAAGCCGTGACAAAACCCAGAGCGTCACCGGCGACAACAAGGAACCCAGTGGGCGGAATAATGCTGCCGCCGGGGAAGGTGAAATCGACACCGTCCAACCGGAAACCGGAAAGATCGAACGCGTTGATCATGGAAGAGTTGTAGAGTTCGATGAACGACGCGTTCGGCAACGCCGGGTTATACATAATTTCATTGATGAACACGTGGCCCCGCGGCGACTCGGCGGTGGCGGTGTAAGTGACCGTGATCGAATCTGTCGCGCCGGCGACCGGATGGCCGTAATAATCGAGGCCCTGGATGGCCAGCGAATTGGGGCCGCCGCTCAGCGCCAGCTTGATCGACCAGCCGGTGACCGAGTTCCAGGCTGCCGGATAAGCGATGCCGTTGATGGTGATTGTTTTCACCTCCACGGGCGCCTCGCCGCTGATGGTGATGTAGTTTTTGTTGGTGCTGAAATTGTTTCCGCCGTTGCTGGTGATGGCGAACGCCGCGTTGGCGCCCTCGTTGTTCAAGGTGCTCAACAAGGAATTGCGCATCGTGGCGATCCAGCCCTTCACGCCCGACGGCGAGTTGACAGTGACGCCATCCGCGGCAAAAGCGGCGTACTTCGCGTCCATGACCGGGTTGACGTTGGCGTTCAGCATCGGGCCGTTGGCGATTTCATTGAACGCGCGGAGATAGGCGCGGCGGAACGTGGGGTTCGCGTAGATCTCACCCATCGGACCGTCCGCGCCGTTGTAAGAGAACAGATTATTTCCGTTGGGTCCCCAGGAACCGCTGTTGCCGAGCACGATATTGTAATCCCAGATCAAGAGGTTCCATTTGCCCTGGGTCGGTTTGTATCCGTACATGTTTTGCGCGTTGTTGCAGCCGAAAGCGTCCCAGTTGCCGACGGCGTGCTCGATGGCGAAGATGCGCAGCCATTCCTCCATGTCCACCAGGTTGTCCATGTTCGCCACGTAGCTGCTGGTGGCGTAAGTATTGGCTGCGTCGATCAGCGCGAAGACGTTGGTGTAATCGCTCGCGGTCGTCTGCGCTTTGCGCGTCAGATAATTCCAGCGATAACTCGCGAGTTTCTTGGCGCCGCCGGTGGTCGTGTAATCGTTCAGCGTGCACCACGACTTGTTGTTGAAGCCATAGCCGTCCGGGTCAAATTCAAACCACGGCTGCAGTTTGTATAACTGGCCGTCTGTGTCGCCCGAGAAGTATTCGTCGATGACGTCACCGTTCGGCACCTGCGAGTCCTCCATCAACGTGCCGCGCCGGTTGCCGTTCACGTACATCGCGACAAAACGCCGGTAGTTCCAAGGCAAGCCAAGCTGACGCACCATCCAGTAGCACGTTTGCTCGCGCTGGATCGTGTCGTCGTCGAACGGCCCGTTGCCCGGCGCGTGGATTTTATTGAACGAAGTTGCGCCGAGGAACTTGTCATCTTCCGGCATGTCGCAGTGGTAATGGCAGTAGTTGCCGACCGGCGTATCAAACTGCTGATGGTACGGGCTGCCGGCGTAACGCGAACTCATGTTGTAAATGACCCGGTTGCCGCAAACCCAGGTGCCGTCGTGCGGCTCGTTGCTCATGTTCGGCAGGTTCGACCAGCGATCGATCACGTTTTGCGTGAGCCACAGATGATACGCGCCGAAACTGCTCGCGGGTGTCGCGTCGCCAAAACAAACGACGCACTCGCGCACCGGCGCGCCGTTCCCCAGATCCGTCGGGAAACGCGCGCTGGCGGACGACGCGTCGCTGGCTTGCACGTAAAAAGCCACGTTCGTGCCTGTGGGTTTGCCGGGGATCGTGGCGCTGTAGATGCCGTCGCCGGCAACCGCATCGCCGCCGGCGCCATTGTCCGCCATCGTCACCTTCGTGTACGTGCCGGACGGATCAACGCGGTAGTTCAGTTGGACAGATTGAATTCCATCTGGATCATGGACGCGTGCGGTGACCACGACGCTTTGGTTCGCCGCGGGAATGGCGGGGGAATGGCTGACCTGGTAAATCGCCGGCCCCGTGTTCGCGGCCGCACGGCTGTTCCGCGCGCCGGGCGTGCCCAGATTGGAAGGAATTGCCATTCTTCCCGTGTCTTCAATCCAGTTTCCGTGCACTCGCATCAACACTTCGGGCCAGCCCTTAAGCCATTTGGCTTTCAAGCGCAGCGTGGCCGTCTGGCCGGAGGCATCGGGCACAATAGTGGTCAAATCGCCTCGAACACAGTTGGCGGCTGTCCACATCTGGTCGCTCGCACGGATGTGCAGCGAATGCGCGCTCAAAAAGCCGTTGGCCGTTTCGAGGAATGACCGGACGTGATCGCCTTGGGGAGTCCAACTGCCGAGCCCGCTTTCAAAGTCCGGGTTGGCGATGATGTTTGCCGCCGTCGGACCACCGGGACGAAATTCGACGTTGTCAATCAGACATTCGCCCGCGCCCAACAAGCCTACTTGCACCAGATCGACGCCGCTGTCGTTATAGTCGGAGCCGTTGTCCATGGTGGCGGTGACTTCGATGTTCGCCCACGGCGCCTTGCCCGATTCATCACTGTCAGCCCACTTGGAAGCCAGACGATGGTTGCTGCGCGGATCAATGAGTTCGAGGCTGCTGCCGCCGCCATGAGACCATTGTCCCCATCGCCCGCCAACGCCGTAAGTGACTTCATCGACAACGATCCAGGCAATGTTGGTCTTCGTGATTCCGGGTGTGTTGGTGTTGATCACCACGTCGGGCATGGATACGGCAAGTCGCTCGCCGCTGCCGGACAAATGACCGCCAAAATCGCCAACGGTGTTGTTCGTATTCAGATTGGCATAACGCACGAACAGGTTGGCCGCGTTCTTTGCCACGACGAGGTACCCGCTCGCCGGGATCACCGTGTTGGTGGGGATCAGGTAGTCAATGCCGGCGGTGAATCGCCAGCCACCGACATTGATGGCATTGGCGCCCTTGTTGTAGAGCTCAACATACTGTTCGTTGTCGTTGCCGGAGATCGGGCTGTACATGATTTCGTTTATGACGACGTCGCGCACCCGAATGGCGCTGTTGGCCGCGCCGGGAGTGCGCGTTTGCATCGGATAAAATTCCGACGCGCCGTCCGGCCACCGCCCCATCGACACGGCGTTTTCCTGACCTTCGAACTGAACGCAGTCGAGCACACGCGAGCCGTCCGGATTCTTGAAATAAATCGTCTCGCCCACGGCGCTGAGCCGGAAACCCAACTGGTTTTCGTCAAAATAAACGAAACCACGCGCTGGAATGATGGTGTTTGGCGGAATGACGAAAAGGTTTGTGACGGGATCGTCGGAAAGCGTGCAACCCGAAACGTCCACGGACTGGTTGCTGTGGTTGTACAGCTCGATGTAATCATAAAGCGGCGGGTCCGTGTGCGCCAATAACTCGTTGACCATCACCGAGCGGAGCGGACTGGCATGGTAGCCGTCCACGCCGCCGGGCGAACCGCCGGCCACATCGCTGATGTCCCACGCGCGCGGGTCGGTCTCTCCGAAGGAAGGCCGCGCAAGAACCAGTGAATGTCCGGTGCCATCGGCCGCAACCGGCCAAGGCGGTTTATCGTCATAGGGGACTTCGAGGTAAATCGCGTCTATCTCGCTGCGCAGGCGGACGGTTCCTGAAGTCTTCAGCGAACCGGTGTATGGTCCCAGCACATTGGCGATTCCATAAACGCTCTGAATGTCCGCCGGAACCTTCGCGACGACCAGGAAACTGCCGCCGGCCACGATTGTGTTGGTGGGGAAGGTAAAATCGATGTCACCTGAGATACGATATCCGCTGATGTCTTCGTAAAAAGGATTGGCGTTGAACAGCTCGATGAATTCCAGATTCCTGCCGTCACCGCGCGGCGCCGGTTTATACATGATCTCGGAAATCACCAGGCCGGTCTTGCGACTGGAGGGACCGAGCGGTTCAGCGTTGACAGACAGAGTCCCGACCACGGCGCCGGTGACGTCGGCGCAGTCACGAAATTGCGCGGTGGCCGATTGATTTGAGTTATGGCTGGAAACGGCCAGGCCGAAGTAAATCGTCGCGGGCATGGCGATGCTGGCGGAGCCGACTTGCGTCCAGGTCTGTCCGTCGTAACTGGCGTAGCCCGTGAACTGATTGCCGACTCGCTGCAAGCGCAGCCAGGTGGCCGGATAATTCACCGGAAAGGAACCGCTCGTCGCGGCTGCGCTCCCGGACGGATCGCGCCACTCGAAAAAGCACCCGCTCAAACTTGGAGTCGCCATCGCGCCGGCGAAACGGCCTCCGGCGGTCAAATCCTCCCGCGCCATCAGACCGGCTTTCGTCCACACATCCGCCAGGTCAACGGATTGCAGGCGGGCTTTGACATCAAAATTTCCCGTGCGCAGTTGATAACTGAATTGCAGTTGATCGGACACTCCGCCGATGTCGCCTCCGCCGCCGACCACGTTGAAATAACCGTTGGTCAGCCTGGTTTGAGAACCCGTCAGCGCCGGGTTGCCGATGTCCTGCGGCGTGAATTCAGACGCGGCGAATGAAATCCTTGAGCCGGGAGCGATCGTGTTTGGGATCGCGGCGCGATCGCGAACTTTGTTGACCGTCAGAGTATAAACCGTGCCGAAGGCCAGCGGGCTGGTGGCCAGGACGATGGTGCGCGTGTCGCTGCCGAAAGCCGCGGAGGAAACGCTGACGCCATTGTTCAGCGAATAGTTGGTGAAAGTCGTCGCGCTGGCGGCTTCGACAGGTTCCGAAAAGGAGACTTTGACATTCGTGCTGCCGACGTTGAACGCAAAGAACAGCGTGGGTGGATTCGTGTCGGGCGCGATGCTCAGCCTGGCCGTTGCGCTATTGGTGTTGCCGAGCGAATTCGTCAGGTAACAACTGAATTGCGCGCCGTTGTCGCCCATGACTGCGGCGGGAATGGTGTAGATGGCATTATTGGCGCCGGGAATGTTCGCGCCACCGCGCCGCCACTGATAAGAGACCGGATCAAGGTTGCTGACGCGGATGGAGAAAGTGGCCGGCTGGCCCTCGACGACGGTGGTGTTGGTTGGCTGTTGCGTGATAATCGGCGGCGTGAACGACGTGCCCCAGGGCAACAGGCGGCTCGCGGGAATTGGCTCCTCCATCGTGCTGTCGGGAAGCTCCCACATGACGGCCAGGTTGTCGCCGCCACCGCCTTCCTTTTGCAACGCCTCGATATAATATCGGCTCCCGGCAACCAGACTAATGGGAGCGGATTGTTGCTCGCCGTACCTGGTCCATTCTCGGGAAGTGGTCCAACCGGGCACGTAGGCGATCGTCTGTACATTCGCCGGAGTCTCATCCGTGCTAAGAAACAAAGTGGAGTTGTCGTCGCTTGAAATCCAGAACGTGTAGCTGCCCGTCTGCGGCGGAAGAATGAAGCCGTGCATTCGCTGGCCGTAATCATTGTCGATGTCGATGGGCGCCTCAAAAAAATCGGTGACGTAGTCGGTGCTCGTCGGGTTGTCCGGGTAGGCCGGATTGTTGGTGAGGTCCGAGACGGCAGTTCCGGGAATCCCCGTCCAGACTTCCCGCAGCAACCCGCCCGTCTGCGCGGCGGCGGGGAGGCACTGGCAAAAGGCACCCGCCACGGCCAGCAAAAGCAGTTGGAGTGTTAAGCGCTTCATTGGATTTGGAGTTGGGACGAAGGGAGCAATTCTTACCGTCTTTCCTTCAGCCAGTTTGCATAAAACATCAACTGATGCAAGCAATTTCCAAGCCGAAGGCTCATGGGCGCATCTTCACACACCATGCCGCTGGTGGATTCCCTCTCCCCACGACGGAGGAGTGGGGAGAGGGTAAGGGAGAGGGGATTCCAATTAGCGAATTCGATAGAAGGCGCCCCTCTCCCCAGCCCTCTCCCACTCGTGCCTGGCGGGGAGAGGGAGCGGGGGGGGGGCGTGGCGGTAAGTGGTATCGAAATGCGCCCGCCGCCCTCACGTTCCTTTGAGCGCTTTCGCGCGCCTCGGCCCATCGCGGGCGGGAGTTCGTCGCAAAAAATGAAAAATCCATTCCGGCATCGCCAAAGCACGGGTTCTTATCGCCTCCAGGATAACCATGTTTTCAGGAGGCGCTGCACGCTCGGAGTGAGTCGGGTGCGATTCCACTGCTCGGCAGTTTTGCGGATGGCTTCGGCCTGGGTTGGGTAAGGGTGGATGGCGTTGGCGATCGTTCCGAGACCAAGCTTGCCGGTCATCGCCAACGCGATTTCGCCAATCATTTCTCCGGCGTGTCTGGCCACAATCGTCGCGCCCAGGAGCTGAGCGCTGCCCTTGCGCGCGTGTACTTTCACGAAACCTTCGGTCTCGCCATCGGCAATCGCGCGGTCCACTTCGCTCATCCGCTTGATGAAGCTGTCCAAGGCAACGCCTCGTTCGCGCGCCTCGCGTTCGGACAAACCGACGTGCGCGATTTCCGGATCAGTGCAGGTGCACCATGGCACGGTCAGCGCGCTCAGTTTTTTGCGGCCGAGGAACAACGCGTTTTGAATAACAATTCTCGCGGCCGCATCAGCGGCGTGCGTGAACTTCCACTTCATACAAATGTCGCCGGCAGCGTAGATGCGCGCGTTGGTGGTTTGCAAATGGTCGTTCACTTTCACCCCGAGGCGCGGGTCATATGAAACGCCAGCCTGTTCCAGTCTGGACTTTAGCGTTTCGCGAATCCAAACGGTTGTTAACTACAGCCGCCGTCGCAACACGGGCCGGCCTGGGTGGCATTGTAATTCCGGCCTTTGGTTTCACGCGGCGGACGCAACCCCGCCCCTGAGGAATCGAACGGCGAGGCCTGTTCCGGCGGCACGGGACCTTGCTCGCCCTTGTAAGCGGCGATGGTGACGGAACGAAATTCAATTCCATCCACCGTGCGCCACGGTTGGTCGTCGCGCTTGAGGATTTGCATTCCGTAAAAGCCGGCGTCGGCGAACGCTTGCAGAAAACCTTCCTCGGTCAAGGCCCCCGAAATGCAACCGCTCCAGAGTTGGGGATCGTTTTGCAACCGCTCGGGCACAGCCTCATCGGAAACAATGTCGGAAATGACGGCGCGCCCGCCTTTCTTTAACACACGAAATATCTCCTCGAACAACTGCCGCTTCGATTTCGTTTCGACCAGATTGAGCACGCAGTTGGAAACAACGACCTCAACGGAGTCGCTCGCCACCAGCGGGTCTCGCAGGCGCAGCTCTTGCGCGAGTTCCTCAGCGGCCAGAAACGACGCGGAGTCGGCGATGGGGCGTTGTTTCAACTCCTGGTCCAGTTTTTCCAAATCGAGCGCCAGGTCCTGGATGCGGCCCTTGCGGAATTCAACGTTGGCGTAGCCCAGGCGCCCGGCGACGATCGGCGCGTTGCGGCGCGCCACCGCCAGCATTTCATCGGTCATGTCGATGCCGATGACCTTTCCCTGCGGCCCGACAATTTGCGCGGCAATGAAGCAGATTTTTCCCGCGCCGCTGCCCAGATCGAGCACGGTTTCCGCGGGTTTGAGGTAACGACTGGGATCGCCGCACCCATAATCTTTTTGCACTACTTCTTCGGGAATGATTTTCAGATATTGCCTGTTGTAATCGACGGCGCAACAAAGGGCCGCTTCGGGCGTCATGGCGGCCGCCGCGTAGCGTTGCTTGACGGCCGATTCGGGATGGATCGTTTTCATGGTCGGTCGGGATCGTTGGTGCGCGCAGAAGACTAATGAGAAACGCGTTGCTTGACCAGCGGATTATCAGCGCGTGACTCGTGCCATTTCCGTTCTGCCGCCAGACGCTTCGGATCGGCGCCGGCGAAATAACGAACCGTCAACCACACGTCCGAAACCGTCGTCATCAATGCCCCGCGAGCGGCAAAACGGCGCGCCGAGGAAACCACATCCGAACGCAGCGTCACCACGCGTCCCTGCCGCGCCATTCGCCGGGAGAAATCAACGTCTTCAAACAGCGGCATGTCCTGAAAACCTCCGACGCGCTCGAGGATCGTTCGGCGAACGAAAATGCCCTGGTCGCCGTAAAACCAATGGAAACACCTCGAACGCCATTCGCCGAGCAAGCACGTCAGACGCAAGACCCGCGAACGGCTCTGGAAGCGTCGCGCGAACGCGCCGCCTGCCACGCCCGGTTGGCCGAGCACCTCTTCGATTTGTTTCAACGTGTCCGGCCCTGTCCACGTATCGCCATGAAGAAAGAGGAAGATGTCGCCACACGCCATTCGCGCCCCCAGGTTCATTTGTGCCGCGCGCTGGCTCTGGGCGCTGCTGATGACCTTCGCCCCCGACGCGTTGGCCAGCGCGACCGTTTCGTCCGTGCTCCCGCCATCCACGACCAGGATTTCGTGCGGCACCCGGTTCGCTTGAACGTGAGTCAGGGTGCCACGCAACAATTCGGCCTCGTTCAAGGTTGGAATGATGACGGAAATCATCGTTGACGAAATGTTCTGTCGGCGCCCGGTTTAATCGTGGCTTTGAACCCTTTTTCCGCTAAAACCGTCCAACCATCGTGCTCAAATTTCCATCCACCGCCGTTGTTCTGTTGATAGCACAGCTTTCTCTCTCTGCCCAGGCGGAACTAAATGTCTCTTCGCCGATTGTTTACTCCGGCATGTGCGACGCCTCGGCCGCGGTTGCGTTGACCGACAAGCTTTTCGCAGTGGCGAGTGACGAAGACAGTGTCATCCGCGTTTACAACCGTGAGCGGAGCGGGAACCCGGTACAGGGCATCGACTTGGCGGCTCTTCTCGATCTGGACGCCAGGAAGCCCGAGTCCGATCTGGAGGCTGCGGCGCGCACCGGCGATCGCGCCTATTGGATTACCTCTCACGGTCGAAACAGGAGCGGCAAATTGCGACTCAGCCGGGAACGATTTTTCGCCACACAAATTATCACCAACGCGCAAGGCATCGAGTTGAAAATCGTCGGCAGGCCGTATGAAGATTTGTTGCGCGATTTGACGCGTGACCCGCGGCTGGCCCGCTTCAACCTGGGGGAGGCCGCGCGGCACGAACCCAAGGCGCGCGGCGCATTGAACATCGAAGGGTTGAGTGCCATGCCGAATGGCGGTTTGCTGATTGGTTTCCGCAATCCGATTCCAGACGGCAAGGCCTTGATCGTTCCGATGCTCAACCCGGACGAAGTGATTCACGGCAAGCCGGCGAGATTCGGCGAACCGATCCTCCTGAATCTGGACGGCCTGGGCATTCGCGACATGGCGTATTCGGACGGCAAATATTTAATCATCGGCGGTCCGTACGACGGCAAAGGGCAGTCGCATCTCTACGAATGGTCCGGGGGAACATCAGCGCCGCGCCGGTTGAAGGGCGCGCATTTCAAGGGGTTGAATCCTGAAGCGATCATTTTTTATCCGGACAAAGGCTGGGGACAGATTCAACTCCTCAGCGACGACGGAAAGAAGCTGGTGAACGGAAAACCGTGCAAGGAACTGGGCGACGCGAATCAACAGCATTTCCGCAGCGTGTGGGTAACGCCGTAAAGTAAGATTCTTTTCCGGTTCTATCGGATAAAACAATTGCCCTGAAAAAACCAGGCCCTTTGACGTGTCATTACCCTGTCCGCTTTGGTCAATGCAGCTCTAGAATGCGGAAGAATCGGGACGGACCGGCAACGGGAACGTCAATCGTGCTCCTGGCAGAGGTCGCAACAATGGCAAATCCCGAATTTTCCCAGGCCGAATCATTCAGGTTATCCATCGACTGAACCAGGTATCGTGAGCCCACGCTGCTGGCCCAGCTCACGCGAAAGAACGTGCCCGACGGCGAAAGGGTGCTGCTCTCAATGGGAGCGACGAAGAAGCGGCGGCCAAGGATTTCACCGGTGATTCGCAGAATACCAGTCACATCGGTGGTTGGATCCTGCGGCGAGTCGAATCGCTGCAGACGGATGAGAATGGCGCCATTACCGGCCAGCAGTTCCGCGCCGATTGCCGGATTCAATGTCAATTGCCCCTGATAGAATTTGACCGACATTGCAGCAGGGCAGGTGAAGGGCGAGTAGTCCCTCGGCACATTCAGGTAGGGGTTCCAGTCCAGCGGATCGCATCCCGTATACGTTCGGTCTTCGCCCTGGCCAAAGGTGACTGCAGCCTTGCCGCCCACGGTTTGCAGTTCTGCTGAGACCACGCCGGAGTAGGCGAAAGGGGCGAGCGCGGCTTGAAACCGGGCATTCAATTGCCCGTCGAATGCCAACCAGAACTTCCCGGCGTAAAGGATCGCGTTCGTGCCGCCCGGTGTCCCGCCGATGAACAAATGCGCTTCGAAAACTCCTTGCGCCTGCGCGGAAAGTCCGAGCAGAGCCAAAGCGAGCAAAACCGACCGGCAACTGGAAGTCGCCGGTCCGGCGCCCGCGAATTTTGGGAATCGATTCGCTCCTGTTAACGAGTTCATAAGGGAGTCCAGCAGTATCAGACCGGCGCTGAGTGGCAATGGGGTGAAACCCCCGGATTCCATTGCCCTCACTTCACGATCGGAGCGTCGCCTCGGAGTCAGGCGAGTGCGCCGGTACAACTGCTGCCGGAACCTGCGGTGCAGGCAAAGCAATGAATGCCGGTTTCAATCGCGCGGTCCTCCAGGAATGCCGGCATAATGTCCCACAAATAAAGCGGCTTGCCGTTCTCCATCCGCAGGTCGAGCATCTGGTTGAAGTCGCAATCGTATAACTCGCCGCGATAGCCGACGCTCAACGTGGTGCGACACATCAAGCCGTCCACGGTCGAGGGATTGAAACTGTTCGCAAGCAGTTCGAGATACGCGTCCCATTTGCCTTGCTTGCGCAGGTCTTCGGCAAAGCGGGCGATCGGCTGGTTTGTGATCGTGTAAAGCTTGTCGAAGACGATACCGAACTTGCGACCCAAAACCTCTTTGTAATCGGCTTCCAACTCCGCTTGCGGCCCCGGCAACGTTGGTCCGAGTGGATTATAAACCAGGTGCAACGGTAATTTCGTGCCGTATCCGACCGCATTCAATTTCCGCAGCGCGGAAATGCTCTTGTCGAACACGCCATTGCCCCGCTGCTGGTTGACGTTCTCCGCCGAGTAGCAGGGCAGGGACGCGATCACCTGGACCTCATGTCCGGCCAGAAACCCAGGCAGCCAGCCATAGCCTTTTTCTTCGATGATGGTCAGGTTGTTGCGGTCAATGGCTTCCGCGCCGACCGAGCGCGCGGTTTCAACAAAGTAACCAAAGAATTCGCTGAGCTCCGGCGCCCCGCCCGTCAGGTCCAGGATTGGCGGACGATGCCGGCGAATCCACTCGCCGATACGGCGCGCCGTTGGTTCGTCCATCATCTCGGTCCGCCACGGCGCGGCGTCCACGTGGCAATGGCGGCAGGCCTGGTTGCACTTCCGGCCGATGTTGAGCTGCAGCGTTTGCAAGCGCGCCCGACGAAGCGTCCGATGATGCTCGGTCAGCTTTTGTTCAAAGCGGTTCATGAATCCAAAGGTATGATAAGCCCGCTCAGATTTTTATTCCATCTCGATTCCGCAAGGTCAGAAACCGGCGCCATTCGGCTTCGGTATCCACGTCTTGCAATTCGCGCAGCAACTGAACGCTCAAGCCGGCTTGCCGGATGCGTTTCGTCGTTTCAATGAAGACCCGTTCCGTGCTCCAGGGAATATCGCGGAACAATTGCGGCTGCGGCCGTCCCAGACCAACCAGCCAGTAGCCGCCATCGGTCGCCGGGCCGAGAACAACGTCGTGGGTTCGCAACCTTCTCCAGGCTTCGTAGATGTCCTCGGCGGTGACCGCCGGGCAGTCCGAGCCGATGATGACCGCCCGTTTCACGCCGGTGGCGAACGCACGTTCAAACGCTGATTGCAGACGTTGACCTAAATCGCCGCCTCCTTGCGGGCTGCTGTTCCAATCCTCTTCCAGCCAGCCCTTGATTTCAGCGGCTGCATCATCCGGACTGAAACAAAGCTCGACCGCTCGGAGGTTTCGCAACTGTTTCAGTAATGTTTCAACCAGCCGGCGATAAGCCGCGCAAGCCGCTTCCGTGCCGATGGACTCAGCCAGTCGCGTTTTCACCGCCGTGGGACGCGGCGCTTTCACACTACGCGCTCAACTTTTTTTTGCTTTTGGCGGTCGCCAAGCAGTTGGACACATGTGAGGACTGACCCGTTTTACGTTTTCGTTTTTTTTTATCACTGCGCCACCTTTTGCGGGCCCGGCGATTCCAAGACGAGCTTCAAAGCTTGGTCCAGGTAGATTTCGCCGGTCAATTCGCCGAGAGAAGTGCGCGAGACGTAGTCGTATCGCTTGAAACTGCCCCAATCCACCCTGGTCAGAATGTAGCCAAAGGCATCATTCGTCAGGCCAAAGAGCAGGTTGTTTTCACCGCGCATTTTGCGTTTGAGGTAGTACCCGATGTTCGGCAGCGCTTCGCCCGGAATGGTCAGAATCTGGGCGTTGCCGATGTTCACCAGATTCAATTGTGTCGCGACGTGATTCGGGTCTTTGGTCGGGTAATGGAGCGGCGAGTTGGTCATGACAGCGCGGAGCAGAGGAGAGTCCATCGGAAAGAAAATCGTTCTGGCCGCGCAGAACAGTTTGGGATTCTTTTGTTCCGGGGCCGATGCGACGATGCGCAACGCTTCGTCGGCGAGGAGATTGCCGATGCGCACGCACTCCGACCACGCGCGAATGCTTTTGCCGTCCGGACCGCGATTGTCAGCGGTGACCATGCCGCCCTGAGCGCTGTTCATAAAAATGCCGGTCCCGCCGCCTTGTTCCCGAATCCGGTCGTAGAGCGGGCCGATCAGGTCCGGACTCAAAATGCCCGTGTCGGAACCGAGCACTTCGGGATGAACGGCGTAATTGACGAGCGTCGCGAATGGCTTGCCGTCCGCGCCAATCGCCTGGATGACGTGACAGCGCGGGTCGTAGAGCTGTTCGGCGTAGTAGTTGAAGGCGATTTTCCCTTTCGCCTCACCGGTCGCTATCTTCAGGCTCGCCGGCCGCAATTTTCCGAGCGCCTCATTAATGGCGTCGGCAATGCGATTGCAAACGAGGTCAACGTATTTCAAATCCGTGGCAAACTTTCCTTCGTGATCGGGAAACCCGTAGCAATCCGGCGCGCTGTGCGTGTGTGTCGCGCCAATCAGAATGTTTTGCGGTGGGATGCCCTTCACTTTGGCGCGGGCCTGGTCGCCGAGCACGGAAGGAAAGCCGAGAAAATCGGCGCTAACGATGGCCACCTTCGTGTTGTCGTCCGCCAGCACCAGCGCGCGCACCGTCAGGTCCCCCTCTTTCCTGTTGACTGGATTAGACGGCCCGACACCGCCGGAGACGGGCAGCAGCGGGTCCGGTGTCACGACTCGAACGGCAACGGCAGCGCGAAACTCCGCGCGCGCCTCCGTCGCCAGGAACAACAGCGTGAAAACGACCAGGAAAATTTTGAACTTCATGGCAAGTCTAAGTCACGTAGGGCAGGCTTCCAGCCTGCCGGTTCGGGCGGCATCCCTGCTGCCCAGGTGTTCTGCGGGCAAGGATGCCCGCAGCACCGGCAGCCAGGATGGCTGCCCTACGGCCGCACGGTTCACGGGCAGGAAATTTGCGTTTTCCGCGCCGGGAATAGTGACGGAACGGTGAATTATCCGCAAGGGCTGCTGTTGAGCGCGGGCGTTGGTTCTCATGGAACTATGACGGCCAAGTCCGGAAAGGCCGCGCTTTATTCGCACAAAACGCCACGCGCGACAAATCAATTCCCGCCACCTCGATTGAAGGGGGCAACTCGGCACTGCCACCACATTGAATCCGGTCTGCAAGATTTCCGAAGACCCCTCATCCTGTCTCCCCATCCGATGGGGAGAGGGTGGCCTTCAGGCCGGGTGCGGGGAATACGTGCCTCACATCAGCTGCGTGCTGGCGTCAAGTTGCGCCCGATTCAAGGCAATTGCGGAGTAATCAATCGATAGAAGCGTTCTTCCCCGGTCGGGAGAGAATCGACAATTTCAGCCGGGTGATCACCCGCTTGGGGTGGCGCGTTCGTCAATTTGTTCCACAAGCCGACACTAAACGCGTCGCGGTACTGAATCGTGTAAGACCGCCCGGCAACGGCTTTGAACGTCAGGTGAATTCCGTCGGCAAAATTCGCCGCTTCGATCTTCAAAGTGCTTGAGGCATCGAGCGGATTCGTGCCGGCCAGATATTCGTGCAGATTACTCACGCCATCGCCGTCGTAATCAAAATCGGCGTCATTGAAAAACGGATTCAATCCATTCGCAGTCTCCCAAACGTCCGGCATTCCGTCGCCGTCGCTGTCCAATCCTCCGCCAGGCGCGGTGCTGGTCACGGTGATGGAATTCGATGCCGCGAGATTTCCCCGGAAATCATACGCAAGAAAGTTCAGCCGGTTCGTCCCCAAAATCAGCGGGACGTTCACTTGCCATGAGGTCAACGTGGGCCAGTTGAATTGCAGTGGTTCGGGGCGGCCTTCAAGCACGATCCGCCGCACAGTCAACCAGGCAGTGCCGGCCACAACAGTTGAAGTAGAATTAACCATGAAATCCTGCCCGCTGTTGGTGGCAATGGCGAACGGGACTTGGGCCGGAAACTGACTGCGCGCGTAGTTCACGCGCTGACCGATGTAATTGAGCACGCCGCTGTAGTTCTGGTTGACGAGACTGGCGTAGTGCGCGGTCCACGGCGCCATGTAAGTCGTATTGAACGTCGTCGTGATGATGTCGTTCAGGTGCGCGTAGAACAGCCGGCGGTTGTTCGGCAGCGAAATGATCTTCGCAATGTTGGCGCCGCCATACAGCGACGCGTTCACGGCACGCGTCCAGGAAAAATCCATGTCCCAGAGAAATGCCAGCGCTCTTCCGTCTTCGGGCCGGAAGTAAAGGATGAGATTGTGCGGATAACCCTGGCTGTAGGTGTCCACATCGCCGCTGAGCGATTTCATCGCGAACACGCGCATCCATTCATCAACGTCCATCAGTCGCTGCGATTGAGAATCGAGGGTTGAACCGGACAGGCTGCACGCTTTGGCCAGGCTCATCATCGGCCGGTAGTCGTCCGCGTCGCGATTGTTTTCAATCAGGAAATTCCAGCGATACACTTCCTTGTCGTCGCCACGGTCCTGAATGTCCGTGCCGATGACGTCGTCCGGCTGCGGCAATTTCAAGCTCTGTGGATTGCCGTCTGTCGTCGTCAGAGGATAGTAAATCAACTCCAGCTTGAACTGCTTGCCATCGCCGCCGTTGAGATACTGGGTGTCGAGAAATTCATCGCCGTACTTGGCCATCAGCAAAAGCCCGGGGCCCGTGTGTTGATTCAGCGGCGCAATGAAACGAACGAGGTCGTCATACATGCCGGGCAATCCGCCGGCGTGATTGATGGCGTGTTTCAGAACAATTTCGTCCTGGTCGCCGCCGATTCCGGAATAGCCGCCCGACCGGTCAATGGTGATGGAGTCGTGCACGCCGCGGAATAACTCGTCGGGATGAAATTCTATCGTGAAGCCGACGCGTGAAGCGTCCGCCCGGCCGCGCTCGCTCGATTGCAGATGGACGCCCACGTCGTAGAAAACTTCCTGCTCGTCATACACGAGCGTCGCGCCCATCGAGCCGTTGCTCATGACATTCGTCGTCGCGTGCAGCACTGCGGCATCGGCCGCAGTCATGATCAAACGAATGTTGTGCGCCTTGCCCAACACAGCCTGCCCGTCGTTAACTTTGTACAGCGCGCGTGAAGCGCGTCCTCGGGCGGGAAAAGCGGATTGCGCGCCCCGAGCGTCGGTCGCGTCGCAGTAAAATTGGACCACCGTCGCGGCTGCGTAGCCGGGGAGCGTTCCTGCGAATTGACCGTGGTCGGTTGGCGGCATTGGGGCATTGTTCCAGGCGCCGCCGTTGGCCGACCACCACAACGTGCACGTGGAGACGCCATCTGGGTCGCTCGCTTTGACGGAAACGACCACGGGTTCACCGCCCTGCGGAACAGCCGGTTGATGATGGAAATCGTTGAACGCAGGGCCGAGGTTCGCCTCGTAGCGCGAATTCTGTGCGCCGGGCGTGCCGTTGAGAGTCGGGACATCCAACAACGTCAGCTTTGCCAGGCGATTGAAATAAAGCCGCGTGTGCAACTGATTCGAGCCGGCCAACCATTTCGCGCGGAAAGAAATTTGATATTCGCGCCCGTTTATAATCGTCGCGCCGGCCGCCAGAGTCGTTTCCGCGTGGTTGTGCATGTGCTCCGTCGGCCCGGCGGCAATCAGATGGAGGACGTGGTTCGCAGCATTATCCGGATCAACAATGACTTCGCCGTGATGATTGCCGATGATGCGCCACGCCGTCGCGCCGCTTTCGAAGGAGCCGTTTTGGATGAGTTCGCGCGGCGCGGCATCGGGCGATTCGATCACACTGATATCATCCAGCAAAACTTCGCCGCTGTTCAATAGGCCGAGCACGAACTCCTTCCAGAGCGTCGGGCCGCCGTCGGCCGCGGCGGAGCCGCGATAGGCGTAGCTCTTCCACTGAGACTCCGCCGATTCATCGCTGGCTGCCCAGGCTTCGGCTTGGGAGTTGTCGCCGGAGGCGTTTCGCAGTTCGAGGCTGGAGCCGCCGCCATCGGCATAGCTCGGCCAACGGCCGTCGTCGTAGTAACGAACTTCGTTGACGGGATTTTTATAGGCGTCTTTCAGCGCAATCAGGTCGGAGTGATGTGATAGCTTGTTCGTGAAATTGCCGATGATGGAAATGTTCGGATAAAGAGAGCGCAGATAATTGGCGTCACCGGCCACGACGAGGTACGAACCCGCTGTCATGGCCGTGCCCTGGGGGAAAGCGAAATCAATTCCCTTGTCCAATTCCCATCCGCTCAGGTCCACCGTGTTCGGGCTGCGGTTGTAGAGTTCGATCCACGATTCGGATGAGTCGCGATACGGCAGGGCAGGGGAGGTCTGAACGTGCGCCAGCAGCTCGGTGCCGAAGACGATGTCCGTGCTGTTCGTGGAGGCTTGATGCACTTCCACCGCCAGGACGTTGGTGCCGACCGCCACGTTGGCGCTCGGAATGGTGAACGGACCCGCGAACGCCGCGTCGGTGACGCCCGACGATGCGGGCGTCGAATAGCTGATCGGTCCCACAGGCATATTCGTGCGGAAGACTTCCTGGCCGTTCAGATAGAACACGGCGCCGTCGTCAATGATCGGATGAAGCTGCAGCGCCAGTCCGTTGGTGCTGCCGTTGAAGACAAACTGCGTGCGGAAATAGTAAGTCGTTTGCCCCAGCGTCAACGGTGTGTTCTTCGGCGCAGGCAACGCGGCGTCCTCCACGTACAACAGGGCCGCGCCGGATGGCCAACTGCTGTCATCGTAGCTGTTGGCGCGCCACGCCGCGCCAAGGTCCAGGCCGGATTGATCGTATTTCCACGCGGCGGTGACAGGCAAAAGCGTCGTGTCCTGGTAAATCTCGGGCGTCGCCGGCAGGCCGCGATGGTGATACATGATTTCGTTAATGACGATCTCATCGTGGAACGCGAAGACGTTTGAGCTGCCCGGCGTCGGTTGCGCGGGATAAAGCCAACGGCCGGTCGCATCCGGGTATCTTCCGCGCAAAGTCTTTTTCACGACGACGGCGTCGATGACCGAACTGCGATTGGGCGGATAGAGAAAAAGCTTGTCGCCGGATTGCGGATGAAACCCAAGCTGAGTTTCGTTCAACGACAGGTACCCGCCCGCGGCTATCGTCTGGCTCGCGGGAAAAACGAACTGATTGTCCGTCGCGCCATCGCGGACGAGGACGTAGCCATCCAGCGGGAGGCCGTTGGTGCCGCTGTTGGCGAGTTCGAGCCAAAAGACCGGGTTCGTTGACGCTGCAATTTCGTTGAACGCGAGGCTCGGTTTGATGAACGGCGCCGGCGTGGCGAGCAGTTCGGCGCCAAACAAAATGTCGCTTGCATCGTTGGTTGCCTGATGGACTTCGACCGCCAACACGTTGGTTCCCGTGACGAGGCCTGATGCAGGAATAGAAAGCGTTCCCGACGAACTTGCGTTCGTGACATCGAGCGAAGCGGGCGTGGATGAACTGATCGCGCCACCGGGCAGATTCAATCGGCACACCTCAGCGCCGTTCAAGTAGAAGACTGCGCCATCATCAACCATCGGACGGAGCGTGAGCAGCGTTGCGGTCGGATTGCCTGTGAACGTGAATGTGGCGCGGAAATAAGCCGTGACGGGACCGGGAATCAGTTGCGTGTTCTGCGGCAGGAGCGCTTGTGCGGTACCACTCAACCGGGCGCGAAAGCCGGCCGGATTCGGCGTGGTCGCGTCATTGAACGCGACGAATTCCAATGTGTTGGTGCCGTTGACGAATCCGTTCGTGATGACAAAGCTCTGGCTAAATTCGTTAAAACCGACGAAAGAAATTCCGCTGCTCGCGCCGTTGATCAACACTTCGTTCAGGCGATTATCGGCTGCGACG
>Ga0209056_10001443_pt1 | contig 26260 bp, 25 predicted proteins | sample GraSoiAngelo_114_FD_185876 | JGI IMG/M metagenome (GOLD analysis project Ga0209056, IMG submission 185876) | Grasslands soil microbial communities from the Angelo Coastal Reserve, California, USA - 14_0903_13_40cm (SPAdes) (version 2) | ecosystem: Environmental > Terrestrial > Soil > Grasslands... | reverse complement strand
CCGACGCCGTCGAGGAGATGATCTCCGACAGGAAGGGTTGAATGGACGAGGTCCGCCTGGACCGCGCCACCGTTCACATCCTCCCGGTGGTCCGAGGCCTCCCGTCCGAGAGCGAGACCGTTCGCCAGGCGATCGAATCGACGCGGCCGTCCGCGATCGGATTGAGCATCGGGCCGGAGGAGCTCGAGAGCTTGCGCGCGTACGGAGGCGGGCCGCTGGAGCCGGAGAACTTCGAAGAAGAGATCTATGTCGCCGGGCTCTCGGCGTGGGAGCCGCCGGTCAAGCCGCCGCCTTGTTTCGACACCGCGATCCGGGCGGCCGACGGCAAGCGCGTGCCCGTCGAGGCCATCGACATGGACGAGGTCACGTACACGGAGAGCTACGTGAACTGCGTGTCCGCCCTCGAGGTCGTGTTCGTCGGGCGGCTCGAGAGGAGGCTCTCGAAGAAACGGTTCCTCGCCAGGAATCCACGGGACTTCGTCCTCGAGTGGGACGCCGAGGTGAACGCGTCCCCCGGCTTCCACCAGCTTCAGGCCCGCCGGGAGGCGTTCATGGCCGGCCGCCTCCGAGAGATCGCGAGCTCGCGGGACCCGGTCCTCGCCGTCGTCGAGGTCGAGCGAGCCCAAGGGGTGCGGGCGGCGCTGAGCCCCTAGCCTCGGGAGATGAGGCTCGCTCCGTACTGCACGCCGCAACTATCGAGGACGGCCGCTCGCCTAGTAGATCGTGACCAGGCCGAACTGAATCAGCTGCGAATACCACTGGGTGCGGGTTGTGGGGTCCACGTCATTCAGGTGATCGTACGGGTTGTACGTGGCCCCCCAGCGGGTGATGATCTGCCCGTAGGTCATGCTGATCGGGCCCGCAATCCCCGAAACGATGATCTCAACCATGTACGTGCCCGCGTTCGTGTTGCCGCTGACGAGGGCGGGTAGGGTCGGGAGCGACACACTCGCGAAGGGGTTCGCCGCCGCCAGGAACAGTTCCGACGGAACGCCTCCGCCATCCGGGTTCGACGGGTTGATGTCGACCACCACGGCGAAAGCGAAGTTGGTCTGGGCCCCCGTGCCCGGATAGGCGGCCGTCCCTCCCGGGGTCGCGGCATTCGCGGCCTTGTTCGGGTCCTTCGGCTGGATGATGAAGACCGAAGGCGGGGCGGTCCCTCCCGTGGTCCGGGTGAAGGCGATCGCCGTGTATCCGTCGAAGAAGATCGTCCGGTTACCATGGTTCGACATCTTCAGGTGGAACAGCGGTCCGCCGGTGTTGACCAGCTGAGTCTTGGCCACCCGTTGCAGCGAGAAGGTCGTCCCGGTGTTGTACGGGTTGTTGAGGTTCGTCCCCCACCATCCGCCGGGCACCACCTGGACGAATCCGATGTACTGCCACTGGGTCGGCGGGGGCGTCCCTCCGCCCCCGACGGGCTGTTCGACCGTCAGGACGAGGCGCGACGTCACCGCATTGCCTTGCATGTCCGTCGCGTTGAGCAGGATGATTGACCCGTCCCAGTTGAGGTTCGGGAAGGGCGGGTTCACGCAGGTCGTGGCGCCGTAGCTGAAGATCCCGTCGCTCGCAACCCGATCGGCACCGACCCCATCGTCATGCATCTTCTGCGGCTGGTCGCACGCATTCCCGGTGCCGAACCAGATCGACAAGGTCGCGTACACCGAGTTCGGATTCAAGTCGTTGTCCGGGTCGATGACCTTCGCGTATAATGCAAAGCCCAGATGCTCGTTCACGGGATCGGTCCCGGAGGTCGACGGAACGCCGTCCGTCCACTTCTCGACGAAGACCGGCGGTCGCGCACCGGTCGCCCCGTTGATCGCGGACCTCCATTCGACAATGCTCTTCGTGAGGTCGACGACCGTCACGGTGATTGCATCCGAGGACTTGATCGTGAAGCTCTTGTACGCCCACCGCTCGCCAGCGTCCCAGTTGCTGTCACTCCCGTCCAAGAGGCCGCTCGGGGTCGCGAGCGCCCCGTTGTAGGGATGGAGCAAGACGATGTCGGTCGTCGGCGGGTTGTTGCCTCGCTGAGATTGCACGTAGATCCGCGTCGGGAGGGGCTGGAGCCGCTCGCCGCCCAGATGACGGATCGTGATGTTCACCGCGATTTCTGCCCCGACGGCATTGTAGACCGGGGTCATCGACGATTCCATGTCCAGGCGCGTCTGGGCGGTAGGCACGGGGATGCTGGAGACCCAGATGATGATGGACGAGAACAGGACGACGGTCATGGCGAGGATCAGGATCGTGCCGATGACCTCGGACACACCCGCCTCATCTTCGCGCAGGATCACTTTCATGCAGTGGCCTCCCGGTGGGCACCGGATAATGAACTCGCACCCGAGCCGACGATATATAAAGTGTTCGCGGTAGTTACCATCCCCTGATAGCGTGAGAATCAGGGGACGCACGCTTAAGTAAACGGGGCCTCATCGGAACGCCGTGGACCTCACGGCCGCTGAGCGTGTCCTCGTCCACCTCCATGGGTTCTGGAACGTCGCCGAGCCGGGCCGGGAAGCGACGCAGGCCGGCATCGCCGATGGCGCTCGCCTCCTCCGAAGCCACGTCCCCCGGACCCTCCAAGCGTTACAAGAAGAGGGCCTCGCGGATTCGCGCGAAACCCGCCTCCGCGGACAGCGGCGGAAGATCCGCATCTACGTCCTCACGGAAGCGGGCGTCCGACGCGCGCGGCAACTCCTCGCGGACATTGACCGAACGACCGTGGATGTTGATGGCCGATCGAGCAGCCTCGGAGAGGCCCGCAAAACCCTCGGCCTGAATCCGTTGGCGGCGCTGGCGGCGACCGACTCGGAGGGACGGCTGCGCCCGGCCGTCATGGAGCTCGAGCGGCCCACACTCCTCCAAAGGGAGCAGGACTTCGCGTTCCTCCGTCGATGGCTCGCGGGCGCCGCACCCATGGCCGTCCTGTACGGATCCCGCGGCATGGGCAAGACCGCCCTCGGGTGGACGTTCGCGGAGAAAGTCCCGAAATCCCTATGGGTGGACCTTCCGGAAGGGAACGGACTGTCGGGCCTCGCCGCATCCGTCGCGGCGGCGACCGGCGTCCGCCCTCCGTCGTCAATCGATCCGGAGTCAGTTGCCAGTGCCCTCGCGTTCCCTTTCACGCGCGGGACCAAGCTGCTTGTCATCGACGGGTACGGGGATGTCGAGGAGGCGATCGTTGACGCGATGGAAACCTTCCTTCGGAAGATGAAGACCGTCGGAGGCAAGGCGCTCGTCTTGGCGCAGGAGACGACACCGGTCTACTGTCGATTCTATGCGAAGAAGGAGGTCGACGCGGGGGTCGTCGTGGAGCGTCACCTCCGCGGACTCGATCTGGAGGGATGTCGTGCCATGCTCGGGAGGCCTGCGATCGACGCGGAAGCGCTCCGGCGGATCTACTTGCTGACGAAAGGCTGTCCTCGCTACCTGTTGGCCATCCGCGAGGGAGACGAAGCCCTTCTTCGGGCCCACAGCCGCTTCACGAGCGCGGAGATCCGCCTGCTCCTCTACTCCGGCGGCTCGGCCGCGTGAATCGATGCGAGCCCGTCGATCGAGTCGATCAGGCGATCCGCGTAACCACGGGTCCCGGCCTTGCGCCGGAGGGCGTACAGGACCTGGACGACCTCGCCGTCGTCTCCTCGGACCGCGGCTCCTTGCACGATGCAATCGACCGCGTGCCCGTCCCGGGCTCGGAGTTGGAGCTCTTTCGCCGCGAAGGCCGGTCCGCTCCGGTCGCGCGTCCAACCGAGGCTGGCCTCGGCGGGAGAGATGTCGAGGACCTCGTAGATCCGTCGCCCGCGGACCTCAGACGTCTGCCAGCCGACCATCCCTTCGGCGCCCGTATCGATGCTCACGATGCGCAGGTCCCGGTCGGCGACGATGAGGCCATCCGCGAGGGCGCCGACGAGAGCCTCGATGCGCCGCTGCTCGAGGTCGAGCTGGTCCGCGAGATTCGCGCCGTCGAGCGCGATCGCGACTTGGGCCGCGATGCCTTGGACGATGTTGATCTCTTCCGACGTGAAATAGTGGGGGTTCCGCGTGTCGTCGAGCCACAGGAGTCCGAGGAACCGGCCGCGCGCCGCCAGGGGCACGACGAGGGCGGACCGCAGGGAAAGCCGCTGCTGCAGGGCCGGCGACAGTCCGGACTCTCCGGACGACGATTTGATGAGGGCTGGGAGCCGCAAGGCGATCAACCGCTGGGCGAGCCACGGGATCTCCGCCTCCTGGACGGTGAGGCCGTCGAACGGGGTCCGCCGCATCCCGGGGGCGAAAGAACTGAGGGTCCGGAACTCGCGTGCCGATTCGTCATAGGCCATGATCGCGCACCGATCGACGCGGACGAGGCCGGGCGTCACGCGGACAATCAAGGCGGTGAGCTCTTCGATGTCCGTGAGCCCACCGACCATCTCGGCGACGCCGAGGAGGGAAGCGAGGATCTGGATCTCGCTGATTTCTTCCCGTTCGGCCATGGTTTCGAATGCGGGAGGTCGCGATAAGTACATTTGCGACCCGTTATCACCGAGCGGCCGCCTCGAAATGCCTTTAGCGGGGGGCCGGCTCGCCTCTCCATGGCGTCCGCCCGGATCCTCCTCTCGTTGCTTGGCGTCGGCATCGCCGCCGCCGGCATCGTGGCGGCGCGGTTCGGCCTGGACCCGTTCATCGCATTGGCCCTCGTGGTCGTCGGCGCCTTCCTCCTCCTCCTGCCGTTCACGCGATTTCAGGACGATGAATGAACTCTTTATTACGGACGCTGCCCTGCCGCGGGGCGTGTACCGAGTGTTCCGACTCCCTCCGGCTCACGCAGAAAAGGCGAACGTCCTCCTGAGCGATGACCTGGTGAGCCGCCAGAGCGTCACGGTGCGCGAGGCCCGAAGCCTCGGCCTCAAAGGCGACGACCGGTTCATCGTGATCGAGGGGAGCGAGGCGGGACTCGCTCGGGCGGTCGAGCTCCTGAAAGACGTGGCCCCTCCGCTCGAAGGGGCGAAAGCGGACGACGTCTACCGGCGACTGCGTTCCCAGGATGAGCAGGCGGCTTCCGGGATGGGCCTGATCTTCGGTCCCTAGGGACTTCAGACGACGAGATGGTCCTCGACGCCCGCAGGTTCGACGTCCCTCGGCAACGGATCCAATTCGCGCTCGAGCCACGCGATCATACGCCGGTTCGTCCCCCGCGGATTTGCGAAGACGATCAGGAAGGCATTTCGCATCGCGGTCTCTTCATGAAGGTCGTCCACGAAGCGAAGGACGCGCTCGATGCCCGAGTGGAGCACGAGAGGTTCCAGGCAGTCAATGACCAAAGCGCCTGGACCGCGTTCATCGAAGAACGTGGTCGCCGCGGCGTGGATGTCCTGCAGCCGGCGTGGATCGGCGGTCCCGGCCGCTCGGATCGTGGTGACGCGAAGGACCTCCCCGCCCTCCGCGGGAGCCTGTGGCCGTTCGGCCGTCAGCCAGAGGAACGGCGTGTGCGCCTCCGCGAGGAGCCGGAGGAACGAGGAGACGGTATCGTCGGGGTCGAGCGCGAGATAGCCCAAGCCCCGCCTGAGCGATGGGGCGATTCTACTCCCCCCTTTTGCATGTGCAGAAGGGCTGCCGTCAATGCCCATTTCACGCCTTAAACCCCGCGGTCGGGGCGGACCCAGGCGCGGTCGAGGGGGCTCTCACAGGGTCCGAATCATCTCGGCGACGAAGGCGCGGATTTCCGGATCGTCCGGGATTGTCAGCGAACGCTTGAATCGCTCCGTCTTGTCCGGGAGGTAGTACCCCCGGGACACCGAGATGAACTCGCTCGAACCGTCCGACGTCTTGGCCCTCTTCCGAGCGACCTCGAGGAAGTTGTTCCTCCCGAAGTTCACTTTCTCGGCCTTGATCGTCTCGAAGTGCACGTCGTCGTTCCGCCGGCTTTTGTCCTCGGATTCCATTGTCGTCAGACCTCCGAACCAGGGGACCGGCCCGCTGGTGACCGAAGGCGGCCCTACGGAGGTATCTGATATTAATCTTCTTGACGAGAGGCGGTCCGCGACGCAAGCAACCTCCAGGGACCGCAGCATTAAATATCGCGTCCCCCTCGTTCGGGAGGAATGCCGTGCGCCCGTTGCGGCGAGATCTTCGAGGGACGGTTTTGTCCCCGCTGCGGCGCACCGGCCCCGATGACGTCCCCGCCGTCGGCGGCCCCGCAAGGTCAGGTCGGCTGGCCGTGCCCCCGCTGTGGCACCTTGTTCGCAGGGAACTTCTGCCCGCGGTGCGGCCTCCCGAGGGGAGCCTGGGCTCCGCGTCCGGCTCCGGCTTCCTCCGCCCGGCCCATCCTCACGATCCTGTGGACGCTCGCAATCGCCGGATTCGTCCTCTTCGCGATCACGGACTTTGCGGGGCTCGCCGTCAGCCCGAGCCTGGTGGTCCCGAACATTCAAGGGATGCGCTCCGACCAAACCGTGAACAGCGGCATGGACTTCAACGGGAATTGGACCTTCGACCAGTGGGGCACCGCGTCGAGTCCCTCCTACCAAGCGAGCGGCGGGAATCCCGATGGGTTCATCGAGATGACCTTGTTCGGGACCGGTGATCGCGGCTATTTCTGGCAAGCCTTCAACGTGAGCGGCTCTCGGCCGTACACCGGGGCTCTCCGCCTCGACGTGCGGACCGCGGGAGCCCTCACCTCGGGCCGGCTCCTCATCTCGGTGGACAGCTCGCCCATCCTCGATCCAACGACGGCCGTTGCGATCGTCCCCTACTCAGGCCCCACCGGTTGGACGTCGACCGGACGAGTCTCCGTCGATCCAAAGATCGTGGCCCCGGGTCAGTATTACCTGAAGGTTGGGTTCTGGGTGGACGGCGCGACCGGCGCCGTGGACGTCGGACTCGATAACGTCCGACTCACGTGGACGACCGACGCCGGCGTCGTCCTCTACGTGCCGGCTCCCCTGCCCCTGGTCGTGTTCGTCTCCCAGGACAAGTCCGTCTTCCTCTCCTACTACGCGCTGATCGCGGCGGCGATCTTCCTCTTCGGAGGATTCTACGCCGTCCGGGATAGACGCGAGACCCTTCGCGTGCTCAAGGCCCCCATCGAGGCCATCGGCACGCGGCTGCGGAGTCGCAGTGCCTGGATCGCGATCGGACAAGTTTGGATGGCGGTCACGTTCTTCCAGGTGGCCGTGATCTTCGTCCTCGGGCTCATCGGGTTCGAGCCGACGACCCCGATCAACATCACGCAGGACAACGCGTGGGTCTTCTTGTTCGACCTGGCGAACGCCGGCGTCTACGAAGAGCTCGTGTTCCGCCTGCTCCTCATCGGGCTCCCGATGGCGATCGGCTCCGCCATCGTCCGAATCATCGAGGTGAGCCGCAGCTCCGGCGGTAACGGCACCGGGTCGGCGGGTCGCTACATCGCAGGCGCGTGGCGGTATCTTTTCGGGGGCGTCCTCCGTCGTGAATCGTCGAAGGAGGCCCATGTCGCCGCGTGGGCGTTCTTGGTTGCGAGCTCGGCGATTTTCGGACTCGCCCATGCCCCGGGCTGGGGATATTGGAAGGTCATCCCCGGCATGGTCGCTGGCCTGGGGTTCGGCTACCTGTTCCTCCGACATGGAGTGGGCGCAGGGATCCTCGCCCATTTCGTCAACGACTACGCACTCTCCCTTTCCTACGAAGGAATCGGCGGCGTGGGGCTCGAGGTCGTCCTCACCCTGCTGTTCGTGGGCCTTGCAATCGCCGGCGCCGGATTCCTCGTCTGGTATGCGATCGACGCCTGGCGTCACCTGTCGACGCTGTTGGCCAAGTTCCGACCCCCGACGCGCGCCGCGGTCCAGCCACCTCCGACGCCGTTCGCGGCGCCGAGCCCGTCGCCATACCCGGTCCCGCCAACCCCGAGTCCGGGTCCTCCCGCGGGCGCCTGGTCGCCCATACCGCCCGTCGCCTCGCCCGGCATCGCTCTCCGGGAGCCTGGAAGGATCCCGCGGGACTACACGCCCTCGTACGTACCGCCTCCCTATGGTTACCCGCCCGTCCGGTTCCAATGCCCCTTCTGCGGATGGGTCGAGGCTCGCTATGACGCGGGCCGGTTCACCTGCACTCGATGCGGGCGGACGGCCTAGGCCTTTCCTTCCACAGTGCTCTCCGCCACATCATCGATCACCGCGGCCAAGTCGTCCGATTCGATTTCGACGACGATGTCTCCGAGCGGGCCGCCGGCGGCGAAGTTCACGACGCCGACCGAGGCCGCCTGCTTGCTGAGGCGGACGGTCGACCGGTCCCCCTGCCGGCCGGAGAGGAGTTGGCGCCGGGCCGTGTCGCGAATCCGTTGCGTTCGGATCCGCTCCCGGAGCCGACCGAGATTGTCCGTCGTCCCCACCAGGACACCGTCGCGAATTTCGATCCGTGCTTCGGGGAAGAGATTTCGGACGGCGGCCGACACCGCTTCCGACGTTTCCGTCGGCCGGCAGGGCGTCTCGACGCGGACCCGGAGCACGCGGTCGCGATTCGCCGCGGCGCCTTTAATTTTCTTGAGGGGTCGTCCCGAGTCGACGAAGGTTATTTGTGGACCTGCTGGCCTTGGCCCCCGGATGCGCGAGGAGCTTTTGACGTTCGTGAGTCAACGGGGAACGCTCCTCGAGCCCGAAGCCATCGACTTCCTCCTCGTGCAGCAGGACCCCATCGCGGAACTCGAAGGATTCCTCCGGTCGTGCCCCGAAACGCCGTTCCTCGTGACCCTGGCGGACATCCGACATTCGGCCGGCATCGCTCGGACCGCGGCCGCCCGGGTTCGACCTGTTCCCCCGTCGCCCGCGCGCTCGGCGGAACCCATCCCCGCGTCGTTCCGACGGCTTGGCGAACGCGCCGCGGACGCAGGGCCCGAGGTGCGGATCCTGCGGGACATCACCGGCCGGTCCACATGCGAAGGCACCCTCGAGGACTTCACGAAATACTTCCGCCACCGGTTCCGGGTCCTGCAGGAAATGTTGCGCCGCCACCGCGAATTCGGCGGGGCTCAAGACATCGCCAAGGCCAAGCGGTCGACGCGGGAGATCCGGATCATCGGCATGGTCGCCGACGTCCGGACGACGAAGAACGGTCATCGGATCCTCGAGCTCGAGGATGACACGGAGCGGGTCCCCGTCCTCCTGCCGGCCGATTCCCCGCTGGCCTCGGAAACGGTCGTGCCCGACGAGGTCGTCGGCATCGTCGGCACCGTGAACGGAAAGGGACTCGTGATCGCCGCCTCGCTCGTCCGGCCGGACCTGCCGACGACGAAGGCGTTCCCGGGCGCCTCCGGCCATGCCCGCGTCGCGTTCATGTCCGACATCCACGTCGGCAGTCGGACCTTCCTCGAGGAAAAGTGGTCCCGGGTCTCCGAGTGGCTGGGCGGCGCCGACGAGGTCGCCCAGTCGGTCCGCTACCTGGTCGTGAGCGGCGACGTCGTCGACGGGATCGGCGTCTATCCCCGCCAGGACGAGGAGCTCACGATCGACGACATCTACGGTCAATACGAGGCCCTCGCCGGGATGATCAGCGCCCTCCCGGATCGGCTGGCGGTGGTCCTGCTCCCCGGAAATCACGACGCTGTCCGGCCCGCGGAGCCGCAGCCGGCATTCCCGACGTCGATCCAGAAACTGTTCGATTCGAACGTCATCTTCGCGGGCAATCCGAGCGTCCTGAGCATCGAAGGCGTCCGGATCCTCGCGTACCACGGACGGAGCATGGACGACCTGGTGTCGTCGATCCCGGGCCTGAGCTATCAGAGGCCCCTGGACGGGATGAAGGCGATGCTGCGCATGCGCCACCTCGCGCCGATCTACGGCGGTAAGACTCCGATCGCGCCGGAGGCCGAAGACCACCTGATCATCGAGGAGGTCCCGGACATCTTCGTGACCGGGCACGTGCACGCGGTCGGCGTCGATCAATACCGAGGCGTGGTCCTCGTCAACGCGTCGACGTGGCAGGCGCAGACTCCCTACCAAAAGATGCGAAACATCCAGCCGGCTCCGGCACGCCTCCCGATCGTCGACCTCGCGACCGGCCAGGCGGTCATCCGCGAGTTCTGAAGGGCCGGAAAGCTTCATCGAGATGGCGCGCGTTCGACGGCGGAAATGCGCATCGCGGCGGTCGGGGACATCCACGGTCGCGAAAATCTCGGGGCCGTCGCCTCCGACCTCGATCGCCTCGGGCCGGTCGACCTGTTCCTGCTCGCGGGGGACACGACGGACCGCAATGACCTGGAAGCCTACGATGCCGTCCTCCGGACGATCCGGGACCGGGTCGGCGCCCCCATCGCGGCCGTCTTCGGGAACAACGAGTATTCCGACGATCATCCGTCGTACGTCTCCCGTTTCGCCGACCGGTACAAGGTCCGATTCCTCCAAGATGACGACGCGCGGTTTTCCGCGAACGGAACCGAGGTCCGGGTCGTCGGCAGCCTCGGGTGCCTCGACCGACCGACCTGGTGGCAGAGGAAGCATATGCCGCACCTCGCGGAAGAGTACCGTCGACGGATCGGGACCTTGGACGACCTCCTGGCGGGGGACGACCGCCGGATCCTCCTGACCCATTATCCGCCGACCTACGTCACGATGGGCGGAGAGAAGGAGGAATGGCGTCCCGAACTCGGATGCAAGGCGCTCGAGCCGGTCCTGCTCCGCCGTCGGCCGCGCCTCGTCATTCACGGCCACATCCACAAGGGGATTGCGGCGGCGGAACTGCGGCCGACTCGGAATCGCCTGGACGATTTCGCGGACGTCGCCGAACCGGTCCCGGTCCACAACGTGGCGTATCCGGTGCGTCGGGCGATTTCGACCTTCGACGTGTAGGGCCCCGCGCGGGTTTATAGACGCGCGGCCCCTTGGCTGCCCACGACATGGCTCGGCAGCGGAAGGACCGCGAGGACGACGAGCCCGAACACTTTTGGAGGGATCTCGCCAAGGACGCGATCATCGCCGGCGTCATCGTCGCCGTGTTCCTCGGAGGCCTTTACGTGTACGCGGGGGTCTGGCCGCCCCTCGTCGTCGTGGAGAGCTCGTCCATGTCGCACAGCGACGCCGAGTCCAAGCTCGGCGTGATCGACACCGGGGACATGGTCTTCCAGCAGTCGGTGTCCGGCCGATCCGCTGTCGTCACGTACATCGAGGGGCGGGTGACCGGGTACGCGACGTACGGGGACTACGGAGACGTGATCATCTTCCGGAGGGCCACCTCGGCGACCCCCATCATCCATCGGGCGATCATGTACATCGAGCTTCACCCGGACGGGACGGCGAACGTCCCCGACCTCGCATCGCTACCCGCTACGGAGTGGACGGGGCGGAATGGAACCGGCTCGACGCAGGTTCCCGAGAACCTCAAGTCGGTGACGATCCATCACATGGGGTTCGAACAAAACATCAACATGACCTTCTCCTTCGACGTGCCGAGCCCGACCCAACGCTCCGGATTCGTGACGATGGGGGACCACAATTCCTGGTCGGAATGCCAGGGGATGCTCAGTGACTGCCGCCTCGGCTACGACAGCATCAACACGATCCCGCGCCTTCAGGACATCCAAGGGAAGGCTCGAGGGGAGCTCCCCTGGATCGGCCTCATCAAGCTCACGCTGCAACCAACGGACACGTGCTGCCCGCGGGGTTGGGGGAGCACAGGGGCAGACGGGGCCCCCAAGAACAGCTGGGACAGCCTCTTGGTCACCTTGGTCTTCCTCGCCGCTTTGCCGTTCCTCCTCGAATATGCGAGCCGCGGCTGGACGAGGTTCGTCTCGCCGCGCCTCCCGGAGATCCGGTGGCCGCGGGAGCGGTCGAGGAGCATAAAGCCGGGCCCGGAATTCCTCGACGATCCCACCGAGGACGACGGGTTGCCCCCTAAAGGAGGGTTGTCTGGACCTTGAGGCGGTAGCCTCGGGCTTCAGCGAGGATCTCATCCTTCTCGAGGACTTTCTTCACGTCGAGCAGGGGCACGGACGCCTGGATCTCCTTCGTCCGGCCGCCGCGGCCGAAGGACCGGACCCGAGCGTGCACGAGGCCGAGCATGTCCAGCTCGGAGATGAGGTCCGTCACGCGGCGCTGGGTCAGCGGGACGATCCCCGTCTTGCGGCACAGCTCGCGGTACGTCGTGTAGACCTCGCCCGTGGTGAGCTTCGCGTTCCCGATCTCTTCGTTGAGCAGGATGCCGAGCAGGATGACCTTCGACTGCGTCGGCAGGCTCTTGACCGCCTCAATCACGGTGTCCAGCTCGATCTTGTTCTTCGCCCGCTGGACGTGCTCCTCCGTGATGTGCTCGTCGCCTTGTCGCTCCGCCAGCTCCGCGCTGACGCGGAGCAGGTCGAGGGCCCGCCGTGCATCGCCGTGCTCCTGCGCGGCGAGGGCCGAGATGAGATGCAGGACGGCGTCCTCCGCGGTCCCGTTCTCGAACGCGAGGCGGGCGCGTTCCGACAGGATGTCGAACAGTTCCTCCGCGTTGTAGGGAGGGAAGACCATCTTTTCGTCCGCGAGGCGGGACCGGACGCGCGGGTCGAGGTACTCCGTGAACTTGAGGTCGTTCGAGATCCCGATCAAGGACACGCGCGCCTTCGACAGATCGTCGTTGATCTTCAGGAGTTGATAGAGGATGTCGTCGCCGTTCTTCTGGACGATCTTGTCGATTTCATCGAGGGCGACGATCACGACGCGCTTCTCCTCGTCGAGCTTCTCCCGCAAGAGGTTGTAGACCCGGTCCGTGGACAACCCGGTGAAGGGGATCCGCTGGTGGAAATTCTCCATCAGCTTGTTGCCGATCGATTGGAGGACGCCGTAGGGCGTGTCGACGATCTCGCAGTTGAGGTAGAAGTACTGGACCATCCGCGCGCCGTCCGCCTTGCGGAACTCGTTCTCGATCTTCTTGACGACGGCGGTCTTCCCGGTCCCGGTCTTCCCGAAGATCAGCACGTTGCTCGGCCGCTCGCCCTTCAGGGCGGTCACCAGGATCTGCGCGAGCTGGTCGATGTGGCTCTCGCGGTGAGGCAGGCGCTCCGGGATGTACGACGGCCGCAGTATCTCCCGGTCCATCTTGAAGATCGATCGAGTTCCTAGGTATGGTTGGAAGATGCTTTCTTCCATATGATCCCGCTCCCCCTAAAAGCGAGAAGGTCCTCGCCACGTTTCCCCGGAGGAATTCGTGTCTGAGGGAGCCCGTATCATGGAGACCCCACAAAAAGGTTTGCGACATGCGGACGTGACAATCGATGCACTCCGTTGGTCCGATTTTTATTCTCGTCCGCGGATGATAGCACCGGTCGAGACCGGATAAAAAGTTCACGCTCCGAGCGACACGACTCGATGACGGGCCGCCTCCCGTTTGAAGGGGAGAAGCCGTCCGTTTCAACGTCGGATTTTGGCGACCGTATCCTTATCCGATGAGACCTTTGTCCCAGGCCCGTGCCCAAGCGACTCTCCTTCGCGTACGGTCGCGCCCAGGCCATCAGCCGCACCCTCCTCGTTGCGGGCCTGACGGCCGCCCTCGCCGTTTCCGTCGCGCTGAGTCCGTCTCCTCCCGGGCTCACCGTCTGGCTGATCGGAGTGATCATCGCCGCGTACGCCCTCCTCTTCGTCGTCTCGCCCCTCTTGACGGAGCATTGGATGACTCGGTCGCGACTCGTCCTCCGCCAGGGATGGTACTTCCGGGCGGTGATCCCTTTCTCCGACATCGAGTCCATCGCCCGATCGGAGGAGGCGAGCCGGACCCGAGTGCCGCTGGGAATCCATCGCCCCCTCGGGCAGCCGGCCCTCTTTGTCACCGGCGGTCGGACGAACCTCCTTTCCGTCCGGCTTCGACGTCCGCGGAAGTTTTGGCAGGCCTTCGGCCTCACCGCGACGGAGATCATCTTCGACGTGGACGATCCCGAAGGGTTCCTCCGAGCCTTCGAGGAACGGCGAACCTCACTCCCGCCAGTCCAGGCCCACAGTGCGAGCGCCGAGCTTCGGGATTAGGGGCATCTTCCGCTTGTGAACGCTGGTGCCCACGAGCGCCTGCACGTGACGAACCCGCTCGAGCGGGACACCCGCCTTCTCGGCGATCGCCTCGGGTTCCATCTGCAGCTCAATTCCCAGGAGGATTCGGTCCAAGTCGGCGTACGAGATCCCCAGCTCGCCTTCGTCGGTCTGGCCGGGCCAAAGGCCCGCGGTGGGCGTCTTCTCGACGATCTCTGGAGGGATCCCGAGATGCACGGCCATCTCCCGGACCTGAGTCTTGTACAGGTCGCCGATCGGGAGGAAGTCTGCCCCGGCATCGCCGAACTTCGTCGCGTATCCGGTCAGGATCTCGCTCTTGTTCCCGGTCCCCATGACGACGCGGTCCTCCGTGTTCGCGCCGTAGTAGAGGACCGTCATGCGCGCGCGGGCTCGGAGATTGCCCCTCGCGATCGGATCCGCCTCGGAAGCCTGAAGGCGTTTCTCGAAGGCCGCCGCGATCGGCCCGATGTCCACGACCTGGAACTCGATGCCGGTCGACTTCGCGAAGCGCTGGGCGTCCTTGAGATCCTTCCCGCCCTTCCCGTCCGGCAGGGCGAGGGCGAGGACCCGCTCCGGACCAATCGCGTCCGCGCAAAGCTTCGCGACCAGCGCCGAGTCGATGCCGCCGCTCAGGCCGAGGATGACGCCTTTGCGCCCGCTCTCTCGGACCGAGTGGACGATGAACGCCTCGATGATGAAAACATGCTCCTCCTTGTACCGCGGGACGAGGTCCATGGCCGTCCATCCGAACTTGCCCATCCGGCATAAACCCTTTCGGGCCGCGAAGCCTTTTATGATGAAACGTCGGATTCGTCGCGGTCCCGATGAACGCGAACGAGGCCACGTTGCTCTACGTCGACGAGTTCAGCCGAATGGCCGAGGCGTACGATCGGAACGTGGTGCCCCACTTTGAGGCGATCGCCCAGGAGGTCCTGCGCCTCGCGAACCCGAAAGCGGGCGAGCTGGTCCTCGATCTCGGGACTGGCACCGGGCTGCTCGCCTGCCTGGTGGCGCCCTTGGTCCGCCCGCAGGGCGTCGTCGCCATCGACCTCGCAGACGGCGCGATCTCGGTCGCCTCGTACCGCGCCGGGAACGCGGGCATCCGGAATATCCGGTTCGAGATGCTCGATTCGCGCAACATCGTCTACCACGGCAAGCTCTTCGACGCCGCGGTGAGCAACCTCGGCATCCCCGACTTCGGATGGGACCGCGTGTTCCAGGAGGTCCACCGGGTGCTCAAGCCCGGCGGTCGGTTCATCTTCAGCGAGTGGCCAACCGACCATCCGACGACGTTCGGGGTGCCCCGTCAACTCCTGGCGAAGTACGGGACCGCGACGCCCTCGAAAGAGCTCGGCCTCTTGCGGGAGGCGAGGCAGCTGGCCCGCGACGATCCGGAGGCGTCGATGCTCGGGAATCCGGCCAACGTCCGCAAAGGGCTTGCGACCGCCGGGTTCGACCGGACGGAAGCGACGACGAAATCGTTCCCGATCCACTTCCGAGATCTGGACGAGTTGTTGACCTTCACGGCATCGTTCGGTTGGCCCGAGCGGGAGCTGCGCGAGATGTCGGCGGAACAGCGCGAGGGATTCCGGACGGAGCTCGCGGCGAGACTCGGCCTTCCGAAGGCGGAGGGCGGGATCGAGGACACGTGGTCGCTCAACTTCTTCTCGGCCTTCCGGGAGTAGGAAGGTTGGGAAACACTAAATACGCTCGCGGACCATCGAAACCGCCCCATGGTCGAGGAACCGATCATCCGCGGAATCGATGCCCACAAGATCTACAATTCCGGCGCGGTGACGGTCCATGCGCTTCGCGGTGTGAACCTCGCGATCCCGAGGGGAGAGATGGTCGCGATCATGGGCCCTTCCGGGTGCGGCAAGACCACGCTCCTCAACTGCTTCTCCGGCCTCGACGACCTCAGCTCCGGCGACGTGCGGATCGAAGGCGTCTCCTTGCAAGGGATGGATGACGACGCGAAGAGCCGCTACCGCTCCCGTCGAATGGGGTTCGTGTTCCAGTCGTACAATCTGTTGCCGGTCCTCACCGCGGCCGAGAACGTGGAGTTGCCTCTCCTGGTCGCGAAGGCCCCCGCGAAAGAAGCGCGCCGCAAGGCCCTTGCCCTCCTGGGACAGGTCGAGCTAGACGGATGGGAGGGACACAAACCGGCCCAGCTCAGCGCGGGGCAGCAACAACGCGTGGCGATCGCCCGGGCGCTCGTGAACGATCCCGCCATCGTGTGGGCCGACGAACCGACCGGAAACCTGGACTCGGAGACGTCGGCGCAGATCATGGACCTCCTGGTCCGGTTGAACCGCGAACAGCGCCAGACGCTCGTCCTCGTCACCCACGACGCGATCGTGAGCTCGCGGGCCCATCGCATCCTCCGGATGAGGAACGGCCAGATCGTCGAGGAGACCCGGGGGTCCTGAAGCGATGGCCATCGCCGGATTCGCGGCCCTCGCGGTCCTCGTGGGGATCGTCCTCGCGGCCGTCATCCTCGCCGGTCGCCCCCTCCTGGCCCGCCTCGCGGCGCGGAACATCCGGCGGCGAACGTCCCGAGTCCTAATCGTCCTCGCGGGTTTGCTCGTCGGCACCGCGGTCATCTCGTCGAGCTTGGTCGTCGGCGACACTTTGAGCTACATCTTCCTCGAGGACGTCTACGTCCGGCTCGGCGCGATCGACGAAATCGTGTCGAACGAGTTCAACGGCCAACTGATCTCCTTCTCCGAGGCCAACGCGACCCAGGTTGCCGCGGACCTCGTGGCCTGGCGAGCGCCGATCGACGGCCTCGCGCCGACGCTCCTGAAGGTCATGCCGGTTCGCAACGTCATCGGCAACAAAGGGAATCAACAGATTACGGTGATGGGCCTCGACGCTTCGCGGGAGGTCGCCTTCGGGCCGCTGACGGCCCGCGACGGTTCGTTCGTGACGACGGATTCCCTGAACGCCTCCGCCGTGTACGCGAACGAACGGGCGGCGGCCGACCTGAATGCGACCGTCGGCCAGCAGCTCACCCTGTTCTACGGGACGACGAACCAGACCCTGGTCCACGCGACGGTGGCCGCCATCGTCCGCGACGAAGGGACCGCGGCCTACGAGCACCGTTCGATCCTCTTCATGGACCTGCGCACGGCCCAGGCCGCATTCAACGAGAGCGGCGCGGTCAACCAAATCCGGATCTCGAACATCGGAGGAGTCGCGGACGGCCTCGGGGTCGCCGACAACGTCACGACGAACCTCCGCCTCAGCATCGCGCTCCACCACCTCGACTTGCGCGTCCACTCCGTGAAGGCGGACGGCATCGCCCAGGCCGTCCAAGTCGGCCGCGATGCGACGGAGCTGTTCCTCGTCATGGGAGCCTTCGGGATCCTCGCGGGCATCCTCCTCATCGTGAACATCTTCGTCATGCTCGCGGAGGAGAGGAAGCCGGAACTCGGCATCGCGCGGGCCCTCGGCTTTCTTCGGAAGGATCTCCTGGCGACCTTCGCCCTCGAGGGGACGTTCTACGCAGTCGTCGCCGCGGCCCTCGGGTCCCTCGCGGGAGTCGGCCTGGGCTACGTGATGGTCTACTTCTTCGACAGGCTCGTGCCGCACGGCCAGGTCCCGGTCACCTTCCACTTCGACCCCTCGTCCGTCCTGATCGCGTTCGTCGCGGGAACCGCGCTCACGTGGGCGACAATCCTCCTCGCCTCTTGGCGGGTCAGCCACCTGAACATCGTCCGCGCGATCCGGGACCTCCCGGAACCGGGCACCCCTGAGCGTTCGAGGGATGTCCTTGCGGCCGGCCTCCTCGCGGCCGCCGCGGGGCTGGCCCTGACGGCCTGGGGCTTCACGGCGAACACGGGCCTGGGGAAAATCCCGGGCCCGCCGCTCCTCTCCCTCGGCCTCGGGATCGCGGTCGCCTCCCGCGGACACGCCCGAGCGGCCCTCACGATCGCGTCCGCCTTCAACCTCGTCTGGATCCTCGTCCCCGTCGGCCTCCTGAACCAACAGACCGACAACGTGTCGATCGCCTTCGTCATGACGGGCATCATCCTCGTGGGTTCGGCGATCCTCATCGCCGTCTTCAACGTGAGCGAGGCGCTTCGGTCCCTCCTCCGGAGGGCGAACCGCGGCGCGGGGCGGCCGGTCCTTTCCACCGCGGTGTCCTATCCGAGCGAGAAGCGCTTCCGGACGGGGATGACCGTCGCGATGTTCGCGCTCATCCTGTTCATGGTCACCCTGATCTCCATGGTCCAGGGGCTCCAGGCCTCGAGCCTCGACACGTTCGTGCGCCAGCAGTCCGGCGGCTACGACGTGATCGCCTACACCACGTCGTACGGAGAGATCCCGAACTTCCGCCAGATCTTGCGGGAGAACTTCACGGATCTCAACGGCACGCTCCTGGGAGGCGAGAACGGCGTCTCGAGCGCGAGCGTCCTGCCGGCGAAGGTCCAAGTCACTTCCCGTCACGATGGATCCGACGTTGGTGCGGAGGGGAATCGGACGTTCGACTACACTCTGTGGGGCATCGACAACTTCCTGATCCGAAGCAACGGCTACGGTTTCACGAGCTTTCTCCCCTCCTTCGTGAACGAGACGACGGGTGCCCGCGAGCCACTCACAGACCGGACGTCCGTGTGGCTTTCCCTCCGGTATAATCACACGCTTGCCATCGTGGACCGAACCGCTTCCGGGCCAAACGAATTCGCGCCGAACGAAGGCCGTCTCCAGGCCGCCCCGGGGGATGGAATCCGCGCGTTCGACGCGGAAGGCCGCACCGTGAACCTGACAATCGTCGGCGTCCTCGAGCAGGCCCTCCAGTTCACCTCCGGGGTCTTCGTGGACCAAGACGTCGTCCGCACCGTCTTCCCGGCCCAGGAGCGGTATAACGCCTACTTCTTCCAGATGGCTCCGAGCGCGGACATCGGCGCGTTCCGTACGGACCTCGAGCGGGTGTTCTTCACCTACGGATTGCAGACGATCGACATCCGGGAAGAGATCGGTCAGGCCTTCAACGCGTCCCAACAGGTCCTTACGCTCATGGAGGCCTACCTCGGAATCGGCCTCCTCGTTGGGATCGCCGGACTCGCGGTGATCACCTTGCGGGCTGTCGTCGAGCGACGGACTCAGATCGGGGCTTTGCGGGCGATCGGTTTCACACGCCGGATGGTCCTGTCCGTGTTCCTCCTCGAGATCGCTCTCATCGCGGTCCTCGGGATCGGCATCGGGGTCGCGCTGGGGATCGTCTTCGCCTACAAGGTGTACCTCGTCTACTTCGCGGACATCATTGTGTTCCGAATCCCCTGGGACCACCTGCTCCTCATCGTCGGCATCGCCTCCGTCGCGGCGGTCGCGAGCACCGCTCAACCCGCCGTGCGAGCGTCCCGCATTCCTCCGGCCGAGGCCTTGAGGTACATCGAGTGAGGACGCCGAAAGGCGTTCGTCGGCTGCGGTCCGAACGTACCTCTAAGTAGAGGTATGCGCGGCAATGAGGTCCTCGATCCTCGCCCTCCGACGTGCGAATTCCTGCTCGGCCCGGCGATGGTACGCGGCCATCCGACGCAGGAGCGCCGACCGGGCCCGCTCCGAGTCGACGCGACCCACGTACTCCTCGCGCCTCGTTGAGCACCCATCGTCGCGCTCGTAGTGCCAGAAGTAGAAGTACCGCCGACCATCGAAGTCGCGCACCCGGACCCCGCAACCGATCTCCATGTTTCATACCTCTAAGTAGAGGTATACTCGACGAGACCTTCGTCGTTCCCCCAGGAGGTCTGCGAAACTACTCGGCCTCTCGCGGAACAATCCTTTTATGGCGCTCCCTCACTCCGACGGCCCGTCCATGGGAGAGCCCACGCTGAAGGAGAAGGCCTGGGAGCCCTCCTTCGAAGAAGGGATCCTAGCGGCCTGGAAGGCGGAACCCAATCTGTATGCGTTCGCCCCGGCCCGTCGGCAACCCGTCTACGTGATCGACACCCCGCCGCCGTATCCGAGCGGCTCGTGGCACATCGGCGCGGTCATGGCCTACTCGATGATCGACATGATCGCCCGAGCGCACCGGATGCTCGGCCGTGCCGTGCTCTTCCCGTTCGGCCTCGATCGGAACGGGATCAACATCGAGCGGACGGTCGAGAAGAAGACCGGCAAGCCGCTCCATCGATGGGACCGGGAGGCCTTCATCGCGGAATGCCGCAAGGAGATCGAGGCAATCGGGAACGGGCTCCTGGAAGTAGCGATCCGCGTGGGGTTGTCGGCCGATTTCGCACACACGTACTACACGGACTCGGACGAATACCGCGCCTTCAGTCAGGCGATCTTCCTCGAACTTTGGCCGAAAGGACTCTTCTACCGCGGGGAACGCCCGACCTTCTGGTGCCCGGTGTGCGAGACGCCCCTCGCCGAGGCGGACATCGAGTACGAAGACCGCGCCGCGAGCCTCGTTTGGATGAAGTTCCCGATCCTCTCCGGCGGAGGCGACCTGACAATCGCGACGACGCGCCCGGAGCTGCTCGCGGCCTGTCGCGCGGTGATGGTCCACCCCGACGACGCCCGGTATCGAAGCCTGCCCGGCAAGGAGGTGCGGGTCCCGCTGTACGGCCAGGAGGTCCCGATCATCGCGCATCCGAATGCGAAGCCGGAATTTGGGAGCGGTGCGGCGATGATCTGTTCCTACGGCGACATGGTCGACATCGCCATGTTCCGGGACCTCCGCCTCGAACCCGTCAAGGCGATCGACGAGTCCGGCCGGATGACCGAGGCCGCCGGATTCCTGAAGGGACTCAAGGTCGACGCCGCGAGGGAGAAGGCGATCGACGAGTTGCGCGTCCGAGGGGCCCTGGAGAAGGTCGAGGCGATCGTCCACAAGACGCCGACCTGCTCGCGGTCCCTCAACCCGATCGAGTTCATCTCATCGGACGCATGGTATCTGAAGCAGCTCGAGTTCCGCGAGGACTTGAAGCGCGCCGCGCATGAGATGGAGTTCCGGCCGGCCCGGCACCGCCAGCTCCTCCTCGACTGGATCGATAGCCTGACGATCGACTGGCCGATCTCCCGACGCCGCTTTTACCACACCGAGATCCCGCTGTGGTATTGCAAGAAATGCGGGGAGACCCTCACGCCGCCTCCGGGGAAGTACTACCGACCATGGAAGGACAAGGCCCCCTTCTCGAACTGTCCGAGGTGCGGTTCGAAGGAATTCGTCGGCGAGGATCGCGTGTTCGACACCTGGATGGACTCGAGCTGCTCGAATCTGTATCTGACGAAGTACCGATCCGATGCAAAGTTTTCCGAGGGCAATTTTCCCGTGTCCCTCCGGCCCCAGGGCCGCGAGATCGTCCGGACCTGGCTCTACTACACGACGCTCAAGTCCTGGCTCGTGCGGCGGTCGAAGCCCTTCCATCGCGTCTTCATCCATGGCCTCGGACTCGACGCCCGCGGTCGGGCGATGCATCGCACCCAAGGGAACGTCATCGATCCGTGGCCGCTAATCAAGAAGCACGGGGCGGATGCGATCCGCATCTTCGTCGCAAGCGAGACGAACCCGGGCGACGACTTCCGGATCAGCGAGGCGAAGGTCGGCGGCGCGGGCAAATTCGTCACGAAGCTGTGGAACGTCGCCCGCTTCATCTCATCCTTCGAGGAGCCGAAGGCGGGCAAGCTCGCCCCCGCGGACGAGTGGATCCTTGCGGAACTGAACCGGCTGATCGAGACGGCCCGCGGCTCGTACGAGGACCTGAACCTCTTCCTCCCGTCGAACCGATGTCGCGAGTTCCTCTGGAACCTCTTCGCACCCCATTACATGGAGATGGTCAAGGCCCGAGCGTACGAGGACGACACGGGAGCCCGATGGACCCTCCATGCCTGCCTGCGGGACCTCCTCCGGCTCCTCGCGCCGATAGCGCCGTTCTCCACGGACAAGATCTGGCGGGCGATGTACGGCGGGAGCGTCCACGCCGAGGCTTTCCCGATGCCCCACGACGGAATCCCCGGGTCGCGCGCCGATTTCACCGACAAGATCGTGGCCTTCAACGCGGACGTCTGGAAGCGGAAGCGAGACGGGGGCGTGCCGCTCAATGTCGAACTTCCGGGCGTCGCGGTCCCGACCGATCTGAAAGCGTTCGAGGGGGACCTTCGGCGGATGCACCGCCTCGGGTCATGAGAGGCCCGCGTTCGAACTCCAAATCTCTCAGAACGGTTCAAACGCCCTATGTCGGCTTACCTAGTCGGCCATCCGGCTTGATCGGAGGAGGAACTCTTCGATCCCGGTAGGTCGTCACATACCATTCCATCGTTTCCCGAAGCCGTTCCTCGAAGGGACGCGGGCTCCAGCCCAGCTCGCGACGAGCCTTCGACGCGTCCACGACGAGATCGACCGCCGCGAGGGCGAGCGCCGCCCTAGAAAGGAGGGGCGTCCGATCCGAGAGCCGGGCGCGGGCCTCCGAAAATCGCGCCGCGAATCGAGCGAGTCCGATCGGCACGTTTGCGGTTGGCGGCTTTACCCCAGCGGCCCGAGCTGCGTCCGCGTAGAACTCGGCGAGGGGCAGAACTCGGTCCCCGAGGAGGTAAAGCTGGTTCGGCCGGCCGCGAGTCGCCGCGAGGATGTGTCCTTCGGCGATGTCCTCGGCGTGCGTCCACGTGTTCGTGCCGAATCCTTTCGGGAGCCGCGGGAGCTTGCCGCGGACGAGGAGGGCGAGGCTCCGACCGAGCTGCCCCGTGTCGTGGGCCCCGAACACCGCGGCGGGGAGCACGATTGTTACCGGAAGGTCACCGCTCATCTCCTTCACGACGAGTTGGTGGGCCTGGACCTTCGACGTCACATAGGGATCGCTCAAGGCGACCTGCACCGGGGAGGACTCCGTGGCCGGCCGATCTTTCGGCGTCGGCGCGAATACCCCGGCGGTGCTCGTGAACACGAACCGGCCGACTCCCTGCTGACGCGCCATCGAGAGGACGTTGCGGGTGCCGAGCAGGTTGACGTCGAACATCCGCTGGACGTCCCGGATGCCCAATTCGAGCCAGCCGGCGGCGTGGAACACAACATCGGCTCGGGACATCGCGCCCTCGAACCCCGGACGGGTGACGTCGCCTTGCACGATCCGGGCGCCGCGGGCTTCCAGGTCCTTCGCCCTCGTCGGTTCGCGCGCGAGGACCGCGACCTCCCAATTCCTCTGGATGAGGGCCTCGACCAGGGGACGGCCGATGAGCCCCGTGCCCCCCGTGACGAAGGCCCGCACCCGTCACCCTTTGCGGAGCACGACCGTCAGGACGTCCGAATCCTTCAGCGGATGATCGAGGCCGACCTTCTGTCCGGGGAACTGGGCGGAAGGGCCCCACACGTTCGCATATCGAAACCGCTTCCGCCAGTCCCGGTGGATCGCGTCGCACACCATGCCGACGTCGGAGCTCGCCTTCACGATGAGCGGGTCCGCCATGTCCGCGTCCTTCCCTTGCGGCTTCAAGAAGACCCGCATGAACCGGAGGGTCTCGTACATCTCGTCCTTGAGTTTCGCGATCCCGACTCCCTTCTCCGCGGAGATCGGCACGAGCTTCCATCGGGGGAGCTTGGACTGGAGTCCCTTGACGTACTCCTGGGCGACCAGGTCGATCTTATTGACCACGACGAAGGCCTGAACGTACACGCGGTTCCCGGCGAGGACATCGATCAGCTGGTCCTCCGTGATGTCCTGGCGCACGACGATCGTCCCGTTCAGGTAGCCCCACTCCCGGCAAATCTCTGCGACGAGGTCTTCGTCGAGCTTCGTCAGCTTGACGGTGGGATTCACCCGGAGGCCGCCGCGGTTCGCCTTCGTCAGGGTGACGTCGGCGGGCCGCTCGTTCAGTCGGATCCCCGCGAGGCGGAGCTCTTCCTCAAGGACGTCCACGTGGGTCTCGAAGACGTCGATCATGAGCAGGATGAGGTCGCAGCCTCGGGCGACCGAAAGCACTTCCTTGCCGCGGCCGCGGCCCTTCGACGCGCCGCGGATCAGCCCCGGCATGTCGAGGACCTGGATCTTGGCGCCGCGGTGCTCCAGCAACCCGGGGATCACATCGAGCGTTGTGAAGTCATACGCCGCGACCGCGCTCGTGGCGTCCGTGATCGCATTGAGGAGCGTCGACTTGCCGACGGATGGGAATCCGACGAGGCCGACGGTCGCGTTCCCGCTCTTCTTGACCGCATAGCTGGGGCCTCCGCCGCCGGACTTGAGCCGACGCGTCTCCTGCTCGTCCTTCAGGCGCGCGACTTTCGCCTTCAGCTTCCCGATGTGGTGCTGCGTCGCCTTGTTGTAGGGCGTCTTCTGGATCTCGTCCTCGATCGACTTGATCTGCTCCTCGAGGGTGGCCATGGCCGATGGAAGCCACCAAGCCGCGCCGCTAAAAACCTTTCAGCGTTTTCGTTTCGGCGGCTCCTCGAGTCCGATTACGTTTCCCTCCGGATCGCGGAAAGTCGTGATTCGGCCGAAACGCTCTTCGCGAATCGGTTCGACGCGGACGCCGCGGGTGGCGAGTTCCGCGACGACGCCCTCGATGTCCTCGACGAGGAACTCCATGTGCCAGCTGTCGCTCCGGGTATGCGCTTCCCGTTCCAGATGCAGGGCGATGGAGCACCGACCGGCATGGAGAGCGGCGAAATGCGGATTCTCGTATTCGACGGACAAGCCGAGCGTGTCCCGATAGAACGACTTCATCCGGTCAAAGTCGCGAGCCCATAGGAACACCGTTTCCAGATTCGCGCCGGCCAGCGGACCGGTCGCCTTCGCACGCGCCACGGGGATGCCCCAAGGCAAATGGGACGGCGGAGCGAAAAGGATTGTGCGGGCCCTTCTACCACACCGTCCGGATGCCTTCGGGTTCGAGGCCCTTCACGGCGTACAGGACCATCCGACGCGAGCGAGCGCTATACGGGGAGAGGTCCAGGCCACCGGCCACCCGATGGACGAAAAGACCCGCGGAGTCGAACATCTCTTTCAGTTCCGCGAGCGTGTAAGCCCGAACGGACGCGCCGTATTCCCTCGTGCCCTTGCGATCGATGACGATCTGCCGCGTCTCGAAGCGCCCTTGCAATAGGTCGAAGGCCGCGTCCTCCAGGACGACCGTGCCGTCCTCCCGCGCCTGCCATGTCTGATGCGGCAACGTCCCGACAAGGCTGTCCCGGTTGAACAGTTCCATGAGGAACTTCCCGCGGGGCCGTAGGGCTCGGGCGATGCCGCGGAGCACCTGACGGTCTTCGTCCGGACGATCAAAATAGCCGAAGGAGGTGAACATGCTGAGTGCGGCGTCGAAGGCGTTCCCGAAGCGCATGTGCCGCATGTCCCCTTCGACAAACGTGACCTTCACCTTCTGGCGCTGCGCGGCCTTCCGCGCCTCCGCGAGCAAGGCCTTCGACAGGTCGAGACCCGTCACGCGATACCCGCGGGCCGCGAGGCCGATCGAGTGTCGTCCGGCGCCGCACCCCACGTCCAGGATGCGGGCCCCTTTCCGGAGATGGAGGATCTGGTCGATCGCCTCGACCTGCGCCTCCGTCTCTGGGTGGACGTATCGGATCAGGTAGTCCGGTCCAAAGAAATCCTCGAACCAGTGTTTCGGGACCTTCGCCATGGACGCGCCGCGAACGCGATTCCCGCGGAAAACCCTTGCTCACTTCTTCCCGATCCGGGTCCCGGCCTTGCCCGCCGCCGCTGGGACCAAGTGCTCCAGGTCCGTGATCACGACGCGTTCCCCGCCGCCCTCCAGGAAATCGATCGCGGCCTCGATTTTCGGCCCCATGCTCCCGGGAGGAAATTGGCCCGCGGCGAGATGCTTTTTCGCCTCCGTAATGGAGAGATGATCCAGGAATCGTTGCGACGGTTTCCCGTAATCGAGGGCGACCTGTGGCACGTCCGTCGCAATCACGAGGTGCGTCCACCTGATTGACCGGCCGAGGAGGGCCGCGGCGACGTCCTTGTCGATCACCGCCTCGACGCCGACGAGCCGGCCGTCCCTTCGGATGACCGGGATTCCGCCGCCCCCCGCGGCGATCACGACCCGACTGTCTCCCTCGTCCAACAGCCGGCGGACCTCTTCCGCCTCAACGATCTCTATGGGTTTTGGAGACGGCACGACGCGCCTCCATCCTCCTCGTTGGTCGAGGACCATCTTCCAACCCTTCGCCTTCTTCACGACGATCTCGTCCTCCCGGGTGTAGTACGGCCCGATCGGCTTCGTCGGGTTGGCGAACGCGGGATCCTTGTCGTCGACGAGGACCTGCGTGATCACGCATGCGACGCCGCGGCGGATCCCGCGGGCGGCGAACTCGTTGCGCAGCGCCTGGCCGAGGAGGTAGC
>Ga0209056_10001440_pt1 | contig 26298 bp, 20 predicted proteins | sample GraSoiAngelo_114_FD_185876 | JGI IMG/M metagenome (GOLD analysis project Ga0209056, IMG submission 185876) | Grasslands soil microbial communities from the Angelo Coastal Reserve, California, USA - 14_0903_13_40cm (SPAdes) (version 2) | ecosystem: Environmental > Terrestrial > Soil > Grasslands... | reverse complement strand
CGGTCCAGAAGTGCCAGTAGCGGGCCGCCTGGAACCCGCCGAACAGGGCGGTGAGCCAGCCGAGCTGCGTCGGCTTGTAGATGGAGAGCCCGGTCAGCACGGCGAGGACGCCGAGCGCGTAGATGCTCGAGTAGGCGAGCTTCTGGAGCGGGTTGTGCTTGCCCTGGGGCGGGTGGTCCTTTCGCAGTCGCAAGTAGTAGGCGGCCATCGCGAGCGCGCCCGGGACGTCGCGCGGTCGGAACAGCAGCGCTCGCCACTCGCCGCTCTGCACCAGGTAGCCGAGATAAAGGAGGCCGGCCGTGACGAGGGGCCACATCAGGGCGAAGTGCCAGTTCAGGGCCCCGGCAAGCCAGCCGCCGAGCCGGCTCCAGTGCGGGAACTGCGTCCCGTCGAGCGGACTCGGGAAGTAGGGCCCGCCGCGGTTCCCGAAGCGGGCGTACGCCTCGTAGATCTGCAGGCCGCTCGTGATCATGCCCGCCAGCACCAGCACGGTCACCCAATGGGTGATGCGGACGATCCAGTGATGCCGGCGCACGAAGGGCGGTGAGGACGACTCGGGCCTAGCCATTGGTTACGCTCACGCTACCGACGCCAAGCGTGACGCGTAAGGGGCGGTGCCCCATGCCTCGCTCACCAAGCTTCACTTCCGGGAACGCCCTTAAAGGGTCCCACGAGCTCCGGCGTGATCCAGCCGCCGTAGTAGAGCCCGGGTTGCGGCTCTACGCGCTGCTCACCGACCCAGCAGGCGTCCATCCGGCGCGGATAGAACGCGACGTAGTTCTGCACCATCTCGTACCCGGGATCGGGCGCGCGGTAGCTCCAGGCGGCATCCTTCGCCCGGCGGCTCCCGGCCGTGACGCTCCAGTAGCTCGCGACCCCCTTCCACTCGCAGAATGACGTGCGCTCGCTGGGCGTGAGGCAGCCCGGTGCGATGTCCCCAGGAGGGATGTAGTAGGCGGGCGGGCTCGACGTCTCGCAGATGCGGAGCGCGGCTCGCGTGTCCACGATCGTCGCGCCGCCGAGCTCGACGCGGATCCGCAGTCCCACTGCGTCGACCCGCGGGGGACGGGGGAAGTCCCATACCGATACCTGGCCGGGACCGGGGACAACGATGTGCGCCGGCCGAAGGCGGGGCAGCGCACGCAAGCGCGCACGCTCGGCCGCGTACGGATCTGCGTGAGTGGGCATCGGCATCGTCACGGTCTGATCCCCGGCACCTTGAGCCGGATGCGATACACGCTCGTCCGCGCGGCGAGGTACAGGGTCCGACCGTCGTCGTCGCCCCAGGCCATGTTGGCGGGCTGTTCCGGAGCCTTGATAGTGCCGAGGTGCTTGCCCGCCGGCGAGATGATCCACAGGCCGCCTGGCCCCGCGGCGTACACGTTCCCCCGCTGGTCCACCTTCAGGCCGTCCCACGCCTGCTCGCCCGGCTCGGACGTGGCGTCCACGAAGACGGTGCCATTCGACAGCGTGCCGTCGGGACTCGCCTCGTAGCGCATGATCACCTTCTTCTTCACGTCCCAGTTGTCGACGTACAAGTACTTCTCATCGGGCGAGAACGCCAGGCCGTTCGGCCCGAGCAGATCGGTGCTCAGGACCTTGAGGCGGCCGTCCTTGAGCAGGAAGATCCCGCTGAACGGCAGCTCCTTGCGCGGATCGTCGTAGAACTTGGGAAGCCCGAACGGCGGATCGGTGAAGTACAACGCCCCGTCCGAGCGATAGACCAGGTCGTTGGGGCTGTTGAGGCGCTTCCCTTCGTACCGGTCGGCGAGCACAGTGAGAAGGCCGTTTCTCTCGAGCCGCGTGACGCGCCGGTTGCCGTGCTCGTCGATTGTGAGCCGGCCGTCCCGATCGAGCGTGAGGCCGTTCGAGCCGGGTTGGCCGTACTCGCCGATGTCGGCGCCCGTATACCCGCTCTTCGTCCGGAACACGGAGACCTGGCCGTCCGGGCTCCAGCGGTAGATCGTGTTGGCGTTGGGATCGCTGAACAGCAGATAATTCCCGTCCCGGACCCACAGGGGACCTTCGGTGAACTGGAAGCCGCCGGCGATCTTCTCGATGGTCGCGTCGCGGTCGACGATGTCGTCGAGCGCCGGATCGAGGCGCACGATGTCGTCCATGACCGGCTGCGCCCCGCCCGCCTGGTCCGGCTTATGGAACGACAGGGTTGCCGAGCGGATCCACACGTAGTTCGCGGGAGGCTCCGAGAGCGGGCCGTTGATCGCGAAGACCGCGAGCTGATACCGCTGGCCCGGCCGAACATCGCGGCCGAGCACTACGCGGTTCGGGGTGTTCCACCCCTTGATGAACTGACCGCCCGCCTGCCCGAGCACTAACGGGAGCTTGCCGTTCGCCCAGACCTCGGCGTAGTCGTCCACCACGATTTCGAAGATGGCCGTCGAGCCGGTGGGGTCGAAAGTCCCCACATGCTCGGGGACGGTGACGTTGAGCCGATACCATCCGAACGCCAGCCGGCCGGAGGTGCGGCGCGCCTCGAGCGTGGTGGCCGCGATTACGGGCCAGCCGGTATCGTCGAAGTCCGCCCCGCCGGCGTGCGGACTGATGTCGTAGGTGCGGCTGGGCGCGCCAGTGGGCTTCAGGTCGGGCCCCGGCGCGCGAAAGTCGACCGGTACGATCTGGGCGTCACGGTATCGCCACTCACCGCGCACGAGTCGCACGCCCTCCGGCGTGCGCAGATCGACGATCGCCTCGGGCCGCCATCCCGCTGGCGCGTCGCCGGTCGTCTGTGCCGCCATCGGTGCGAAGCCGGCCGCCATCAGGAGCAGCCCGGGGAGCGCGCGCATCGTCACATGCCCCCCTTCGTCACCTTGACCGTGTAATACAGGAACGGTCCATCGACCGCTTTGAACCAGTGCGGGATGCCGCTGGGCACGACGATCACGTCGCCGGCCCGCAGGTGGTGGGTCTCGCCACCCTCGATCCCGGGCCCCCGCAACTCGTCAGGCGCCACAGTACGGAGATCCTTAGCCGTGCCCCCCGTGATGAACACCGCGTGCCCCTGCAGGACGTAGATGACATCCGTGTCGCGGGTGTGCACTTCGGACTGCCCGGGCGCCTCGCGCCGGCTGGCGTGGATCTTGTACGCGTCAAGCTCGAGCAGGGGCTTGCCCTTGGCGAATGCGGCCGCCACGGCGTTGCTGTCGAAGAAAGTCACGCTGGGCGCCGGGCCCATCGCGGACTGGGCGCGCGCAGCGCCGAGTGGCAAGGCGACGAGGGCCGACAGCACCAGCTTCGCTAGGAATCGCATGGGTCGCTCCTTCCCGCTCAGCGGCTGCCGGTGACAGTAGCCAGCGCGCCAGCGCCCACGAGGGCAATCGCTTGATCGCGCGCGGCGCTCGCCGCTCCGCTCACCCCGATCGCGCCGACGATGACGCCGTTGACCCGGATCGGCTCGCCGCCCTGCAGCGGCGCCTCCGCGACCTTGAGCAGCGAGGTCCGCCCGCTCGTGATCGCGTCTTCCAGCACCTTGCTGGGCCGCTGGAACAGGGCCGCGGTGCGAGCCTTGTGGATCGCGATCTCGGCGGAGGCGGCGAACGTCGGCTCCAGGCGCTCGACGTAGACGAGGTTGCCGCCGTCGTCCACGACGGCGATCGATCCGCCCTCGTTGTTGCGAAGTGCTTCCGACGCGGCCGCGGCCGCGACGGCCTTCGCGCCCTCGAGGGTGATCGTCTTCTTCTCGGTTACCTGACCCCCCTGGCCCCAGGCACGTGGCGCCGCCACACACAGCATCAGGGCCGTGAACCCCACTGCCTTCCATGACCGCATGATCGTTCTCCTCTCGTTCGCGTTAGCCTTGAGCCACTTCGCAAAACACCTTGATCACGCCCTGGCCGTGCTCGAGGTATTCGAAGAGCTGCGTGTAGTTCTCGAGCCCTTTCACCGGGTGGGTCAGCAACCGATTGAGCCATCCAGGGTACTCTAGCGCCGCCTGTGACAGGTCCTTGACCCCGATCTCGAAGTACTCACGGTTGGCGTTTACCGTGCCTACCATGACCTTGTTGCCGAGCACAAAGGAGAGGTTGATCCGGTCGGCTGGCACCTCGACTTTGTGGTCGCTGCCCGTGACGCTCGACAGCACCAGCACCCCGTTCTTGGCGAGGGCCTGCATCGCGTCGAACACGAGCGGCGCGAAGCCGGACGCCTCGAAAATCAGATCGAACGGCCCGTACTTCGCCGCGACGTCGAGGAACGAGCCTTCCTCGGCGGATACGTAGCGGGCGCGCAGCGCTTCGACGAGATCGGAATTGAGGTACGGGCGGCGCTGTCTGGCGAACGTCGTGACCTCGATCCCCCGCAGGCGTAGCGCGAGGGTGGCGAGGAGCCCGATCGTCCCCGCGCCGATGACGGCCGCCTTCTTCGGGTGCCACACCCGGAGCCGGCGCTGGATCTCGAACGCCTGAGCGATGCCCTTCTCCACCACCGTCGTAGGCTCGAGCAGCACGCCCACGTCCCCCAGCTCCTGCGGCACCTTGACCAGGAACTCCGGGTCCTCGACGTAGTACTCGGTCAGGAACCCGTGACGCCGGCTGATGCCCCGCTCGAAGTAGACATCGTCGGTCGTCATGTCCGACGTGCCGATGCGGTCGTAGATGCTCATGCCCGGCCGGCGGACCGTCGCGACCACGTAGTCGCCTACCATGAGCTCGGTCACCCGTGCGCCGATCTCGGCGACGACGCCGAAGCTCTCGTGGCCCAGTGTCAGGAACGGGCTCCCTTCGGGGGCCTCACCGTACTCGGCCGCATTGATCTCCTTGTCCGTGCCGTCGACGCCGACCCGCAACACGCGCACCAGCACACCGCGCCCGCCGGGGATGTCGCTCACCGCGGGCTTCGGGAGCTCCGCCAGGTGCACGGAGCCCGGGCGTCCCGGGAACACGGCGATGGCTTTCATCATCCTGGGGCTCGAGTCCCCGGCGGGCGCCTGGCCAGCGCGGGTCGAGGTGAGAGTAGAGGGCATGACGACGTCTCCGCGAGAGTGGTTGTTGGCGTTAGTTCGGGGCGGTGACCTGGAGAACGTGGCCGTCGGGGTCGCGCACGAGCAGCCCGCGCTGGAATCCAAGGGCGCGATCTTCCACCTGCACGACGCCGTGTGAGACGAACCGTACGCCCGCGGCGGCGAGGCGCGCAGCAACGGCCTCTACCTCGGTGCTCGCCACGACCGTTTGCCAGTGGACGAGGTCGTTCGAATGCTCATCGCTCGGGGCCGGGCGGCCGTCGCGCGGCTTGAGATACTCGAGGAACTCGATCCCCGGCCCCGCCGCCGCTCGCAGGCTGGTGATCCGGAGCCGCGCCCCGGGCACGTTGTTGAGCCGTTCCTGCTCGGGGCCGTAGTTGAGACTCTTCCCGGCGATCCGGAGCCCCAGCAGGTCGCGATAGAAGCGCACGCTCGCGTCCGTGTTCGCCACGACGATCGCCGTATGGTCGATCCCGAGAAACAGCCGCCCGTCCGTCCGCTGCCACTTGGGGTCGCCCTTGCCGGGCGGGAACTGCAGCACCTCGAGCGGATGGCCGTCGGGATCGCGGAAGTAGAAGGCGCGGATGCCGCCGGCATTGGGGTTCCAGTCCGGCAGGCGCTGCGGCGCCGGCGACACGCGCCGTACGCGGTGCGCCTGGAGCACGGCGTAGGCGCTGTCCATGTCGCTCACGATGATCGCCACGTGCTGGAACCACCGGTCATTGCTGCGCGAATCGGCCGGGGCCGGGCGGCCCGGCGGGTCGCTCCAGGCCATCAACTGCAGCGTCTCGTCGCCGAGCCGGAGGCGGGTGACTCGGATGTGCGAGCGGGGCACGCCCTGGAGGCGGCCGTAGGCATCACCGGCCACGACGGTGTCAGCGGCTTGCTGGAACCGGAGCACCGACGTGTAGAACGCGACCGAGCGATCCATGTCGGAGACGGTGAGCGCGATCGCGCTCACGGCGGCGACGGCTGCACCGCGCGCGACGTGCGTAACAGCCGGCGCGCTCGGTAGCTGCCGCGCGCCGCGCGCCGGTGCGGCGAGCGCCAGGGTGAGGACTGCGAGACGGGCGAGCTTCACCGCAAGCGCTCCAGGATGTGGTCGCCGACGCGCAGCGCGTTGGCCATGATGGTGAGGGCCGGGTTCACCGCGCCGCTCGAGGGAAAGAAGCTCCCGTCTACGACGTAGAGGTTGTCCAGCTCGTGCGCCTTGCAGTTCCGATCGAGGGCCGACGCCTTCGGATCCGTGCCGAACCGGACGGTCCCGTTCTGATGCGCCACACCGGCGAGCGGGATCCCCTGACCGAGGAAGATCTGCCGCGAAAAGAACGGAATCAGGTGCTTCTCGCAGCCGATGGGTCCCAGCACCTCCTTCAGCTTCGCGACGAGGCGCTCATGGCCCTCGTGATTGTGAGGCGTGTACGAAAGCCGAATCGCGCCGTCCGGGTCGACCGTTACGCGGTTATTCGGGTCGGGGAGGTCTTCCGACGTGAGCCAGAAATCGAGCGCATGTTGCGCCATCAGCTCGAGCGTCATCCCCGGGACCAACGGGGGCGCGCCGGCTGCAAGAACGTGGCCGTCCGTCTTCCCCACGAAGGAGATGTGCCCCATCGGGTAGTCCCATTCCTTCGAGCCGAAGTAGAAGTCGTTGACGGCGAGCGTCTTCTGGAAGCGCGTCGGGTTCGCGCATTTGGAGATGGCGAGGTACACCGAATTGATGTGCGACATGTAATGCCGGCCGACGACGTCCGCGCCATTGGCGAGCCCCCGCGGGTGGGACTGGCTGGCCGAGCGCAGCAGCACAGCGGCGGAGTTGATGGCCCCACAAGAAAGGACGACGATATCCCCGGCGTAGCTCTCAGTGCCGCCGTTGCGCTGCACGTGCACCTTGGTCGCGGCGCGGCCCGAGGGGCCGGTTTCGATGCGTGAAACGTACGAGCCGGTGAGGAGCGTCACGTTGGGGTACGTGAGCGCCGGATCGACACAGCAGACCTGCGCGTCCGACTTAGCGGAGATCAAGCACGGGTGGCCGTCGCACGTGCTGCAGCGAATGCAGCGGCTGGTGCGCGGATTCCGCTCGTCGAGCATGATGCCCAGCGGCACGTGGAACGGCCGGAGCCCCACGCGGCGCAGGTCGTCGGCGAGCTGCTGGATGCGCGGCTCGTGACTCACCGGCGGGAAGGCATACGCCGTGCTCGCCGGTGGCTCGGTCGGATCGCAGCCGCGCTCACCGTGGACCTGGTAGAGCCGCTCCGCCTCGGTGTAGTACGGCTCGAGCTCGTCGTAGGAGATCGGCCACGCGGGCGAGATCCCGCCGTGATGGCGCAGCTCGCCGAAGTCGCGCTCCCGCAGCCGGAACAGCGCGGCCCCGTAGAACTTCGTGTTCCCGCCGACGTAATAGTTGGTGTGCGGGTGGAACGTCTTGCCATTCTTGTCCCGCCACTCTTCCTTCGCGCCGTACCTGCCTTCGAGCACGACCGCCTTGGTGTCCCAGTTCTCCTTCTCGCGGGGTACGTAGTCGCCCCGCTCGAGCAGCAGGATGCGCTTGCCGGAGGGCGCGAGGCGGTGGGCGAGCGTGCCGCCGCCGGCGCCTGTGCCGATGATGATGACGTCGTAGTGGTTACTCATGCGGTGGCGATAATGCGCAAGGTCGGGGATTGGTTCCCGCCAGATCTCAAGTCCGCGAGGGTGAAGCGGCGAGGCGGTGCTCGCAGAAGATGCACCGCACGTTCGCGGGGTGGTGCAGCTTGGCGCAGAACAGGCCGCGCGCGCCCCGCCAGTGGCGATACAGCTCCGCAGCGGCGAGCATGCCGAGGGGAGGAGCCGTGAAATAGATCCACCAGCCGGTCCAGGTGCGCCCCACGAACGCCGACCCGAAGGTTCGGGCCGGGTTCATGCTCATCCCAGAGATCGGGCTTTCCAGCGTGATGTACAGTGCCACGAGGAGGCCGGCGCACACTCCGGTCCAGCGGGCGATGCTCGGCCGATTGGAGACCGTGAGCACCGCGAGCATCAGGCCAAACGAGATGACGGCTTCGGCGACGAACGCGGGGCCTGATCCGTCATTGCCGGGCTGGGTCGCGACGTAATGCACCGCCGGATCCCCGAGCGGCATGCGCACGATGGCAAGCGCCACGAGCATGCCTGCGACGCCACCGGCGAACTGGGCGCCGGTGTACCAGATCGCGTCGGCGCGGGCCACCATGCCGAGACGGTGGAACGCGAGCGTCAGGGCCGGGTTGAAGTGCGCGCCCGAGCGGCTGCCCCAAGGCGAGTACACCAAGGCCATCGCGGTGAGACCCATGGCCGATCCCATGAGTCCGCGGCGGACGGTCGGGTCGGGGATCGCCCGATGGACCGGCGAGCCCGGAAACTCGAGCAGCGACGCGAACACGGAGGCGGAGATCATGAAGGCGCCAAGCAGCGCCGCTTCCATGACGTACTCGGGCCAGTGCCGTCGGAGCGCGTCGATCATCAGGCCTGCTCTGCCACCGCGAGCGCCGCGCGCGAGCCGTCTTCGTCCCCCGCCGTCTCGGCCACTGGGCGAGAGGGCGCGGTTTGAAACTGCACGAGGTCTTTCGAGAAGAACAGGTCGAGCGTCCAGTCTAGCGCCACGCGCACCTTGCGCTCGAAGCGCGGCAGCTTGAGAAGGTAGATCGATCGCCACAGCCACCAGGCGATGAACCCGGAGAAGTTGACCCCCAAGATCCGTGCGACGCCAGTCCGGCGGCCGATGGCCGCCAGCTGGCCGATAGTCTTGAACGTGAAGGCCCGCTTGCGATCCCCGCGCAGGCTAGCGGCGAAGTTGCGAGCCAACACCTTCGCTTGGCGCAATGCGTGCTGCGCCGTCGGGGGATACGGCCTGCCGTCCGGGTCCGGCACGAGCGCGCAATCGCCTAGCGCCCAGACGCCCGGCCATTCCGGGACTTCCATGAACGCGTTCGCCACCACGCGGCCACGCTCCAGGGCGCACGGCAGGGCGGCGAGCAGGGGGTTGGGGACCGTGCCGGCGGTCCACACGATCGTGCTCGCGGGCACGATCGTCCCGTCGCTCAGCTCGACGCCGCGCGGGGTCACCGCGCGCACGGCGGTGCGCACGCGGACCTCGATCTTGCGGCGCGACAGGACGCGTTGCGCGTAGTCACCGAGCTTTGGCCCGAGCTCGGGAAGGATCCCTGCTCCTGCCTCGACCAGGACCACGCGGACCAGATCCTCGCTTAAGTGCGGGTAGAAGGGGATCGCGTCGCGGAGGAAATCGTTCACCGCGGCCACGGTCTCGACGCCTGCGAACCCGCCCCCGGCGACCAGGAACGTCAGCAAGTCGTGCCGCTGCTGCGCGGCGCACTCGAAGTCCGCCTCCTCGAGCAGCTCGATCAGCCGATTGCGGAGCGCGATCGCGTCGCCGAGGGTCTTCATCGACAGCGCTCGCTGTTCGAGCCCCGGAATCTTGAAGTAATTGGTCACACTGCCGAGCGCGATGACGAGGTGGTCGTACTCGAGCTCGTGGCGGTGCACCCCCTGCGCGTGAGCGACCGTGACCCGATGGGTGTCGAGGTCGATGTGCTCGACCTCGCCGACGAACACCACGCCGCGCTTCAAGAGCTTGCGGATCGGGTTCACGATGTGCGTCAGATCCAGATCGCTCGCCGCCACCTCGTGCAGCATCGGCGTAAACAGGAAGAAGTTGTCGCGGTTCACGAGGGTGATGTTGAGCGGCACGCCCGAGGGCACGCGCTTCTGCAGCTCGATCGCCGTCGTGAGCCCGGCGAATCCCCCGCCGAGGATCACCACGCGGACGGGCGGGCGTGCGGTCACGAGGCCAGCGCGCCGTGGCTGAAGCGCGCTGCGCGCCGGCCGGACGTGGCCAGAACGACCTGGTCGAGCCGTAGTGCTTCGCCCACCGACCATGCCTGGAACGGACAGCCGCGCGGTCGATGCGGCGCCTCGGCGTCGGCGATCTCGGAGATGTGCCCGTGGCCGGCTTCGTGCAGGTGTGCCAGCAGCGGCTCGAGGAACCGCTGGCGTGCCTTGCGTTTGGCCGCCACCGTGTCGCCGCGCACGCGCACCCACGCTTCTACGAAGGCCCCCAGCAACCACGGCCACACGGTCCCTTGGTGGTACGCACCGTCGCGCGACAACACGTCCCCTTCGTAGCGCGCCGTATAGCCGCGCTCGCCCGGGGCGAGCGAGCGCAACCCGAGCGGCGTGAGGAGCCGCTGCTCCACCGCGTCTACAACCTGGCGCGCCTGAGTGCCGTTCAGCACCGGGAAGGGCAGTCCCCCGACGGCAAAGATCTGGTTCGGTCGGAACGTCGGATCCGTAGTGCCGGGCATGTGATCGACGTCCACCACATCGTGCAGGTAGCCGCCGCCGGGGTTCCAGAAGCGGGCGGCGAACGCCGCCGTCCCCCGCTCGAGCAGCGCCCCCCATCGCTCGGACCCCGCTGCTCCGACGCGCAGCGCGTTGAGCCACAGCGCCTGCACCTCGACCGGCTTCCCGATGCGCGGGGTCACCACCCAATCGCCCACCTTCGCATCCATCCACGTGAGCTGCACCCCGGGCTGACCCGCCGCGAGCAATCCGTCCCGATCGGCGCGAATACCGTAGCGAGTCCCGTTGGCGTAGCCCGTGAGAATGCGCTGCACGGCCTGATCGAGCGTGCGGTGCTCCGACTCGGGAACGTGCCCGTCGGCGGCCGCCACGGCGGCGAGGTACTCGTGGACAGCCACGACGTACCACAGCGATGCGTCGACCGCATTGAACTCGGGCTCGTCGCCCCGGTCCGGGAAGCGGTTGGGGAGCATCCCTTCGGAGACGGCATCGGCCCACTGGAGGAGAATCCCGCGCGCGTCGTTCAGGCGGGCGCCCGCAAAACAGAGCCCGCGCAACGCGATGAAGGTGTCGCGACCCCAGTCCGTGAACCACGGATAGCCTGCGACGATTGTCATGCCCGCGCCGCGTCCCACCAGGTACGCGTCCGCCGCGCGGTGCAGGGGCGACGGAAAGGCCTCCCGCCGCCGGCGCTCGGTGGCCCGCAGCTGCGCGACCTCGCTGGCCAGCGCCGGGCGCGCGCCGGCTCCGGCCCCGAACTCGGCCTCGAGACTCCACAGCGCTTCGCCACCCGACAGGTCCCACATGAACGTACCGGGCGATGCCAGATCCTCGACGAAGTCCTGTCCCCGGTCGCGCTCCTCGGTGTACAGGAATCCGCGATACCACTGCGGGTCGTGCGCGTACAGGCCGTTGCTCCGGGCCAGCACCCCGGGGACGCCGTCGTACGGACGCCAGGTCACGGCATCGCCGTCGCGCCGGGCGTCGAATTGGAAGCCTGGATTCTCGTGATGCAGCGCGTGGTAATCACGGCCGGACAGGAACGGTCGCACCACGAGCCGCACGCCCGGTGCCGGCGTCCTGAGCCTCCAGGACAGGATCGCGCGGGCCGAGCCCCGCGGTACGAACAGCTGCTGTTCGACCTCGGTATCGTCTTCGAGCCGGAACCGCCAGCTCGGCCACGGGGTCGGTGAGAACGTCTCGAGCTGGCGTTCGCCGTCCGGCGATGTGACGCCGGGCGTGTAGCACTGCGTGCTCAAGGGGAAGCGCCGCCCCTGCCGCTCGATCCAGCAATCGCAGCCGTTCACGAGCGTGTAGCGCCCCGTGGGTGGAGTCGTCGCCGCGAGCAGCAAGGCGTGATACCGCCGCGTTCGCACGCCACCCACGGTTCCGGAGGCGAAGCCTCCGAGGCCGTCAGCTTCGAGCCACTCGGCGGCGTGATCCACGGGCTGCTCCTTGTGTCGGGTTGGCAGACGGCGCGGGCGTAGACACCTGGCCCGCGCGGGCGTGCGCCAGATCCTCGATGCTCCGGGTGACGAGCGCGGTCCATCCGGTCTGGTGACTCGCACCCACCCCCCGACCGGAGTCGCCGTGGAAGTACTCGTTGAACAGCACGAGGTCGCGCCAATGCGGATCCGTCGCGTAGCGCCTGTCGTCGCCGTGGCACGGTCGCCGCCCGGCGGCGTCCGGCAGGAAGATCCGCGCCAGCCGGCCCTGCAGCTCGCGCGCCACCTCGGCCAGCGTCAGCATCTTCCCGGAGCCGACCGGGCACTCGACGCGCAGGCTGTCGCCGTAGAAGTGGTGATAACGCTCGAGCGCTTCGATCAGCAGGTAGTTGAGCGGGAACCAGATCGGCCCGCGCCAGTTCGAATTCCCGCCGAACAACCCGGTGTTCGATTCCCCGGGGACGTAATCCACGCGGTATTCCTGGCCGCCGGCCTCCAGAACGTACGGCCGCTGCTGGTGCACCTTGGAGACCGACCGGATGCCGTAGGGGGACAGGAACTCGCTCTCGTCGAGCACGTAGCGGAGCACGCGCTCGAGCCGCTCGCGGCGCGGCAGGGCGAGCAGGCGGTGCCGGTGGCTCCGGTCGGGCGCCGCTTCGCACATCGAGACGTGCCGCACGAGGTCGGCGCGATTCCGTATGAACCACTCCATGCGCTTGCTGAAGTCGGGGAGACGCTCGAGCATCGCGGTCTCCACGATCTCGCAGGCGATGAGCGGGACCAAGCCCACCATCGAGCGGACCCGCAGGGCGGTCTTCATGCCGCCTACGGCGAGTTGGTCGTAGTAGAACCCGTCCCGTTCGTCCCACAGCCCCGTGCCGCCGAGCGTGTTCATCGCGTCCACGATCGCCACAAAGTGCTCGAAGAACTTCGTGGCGATGTCTTCGTACGCGGCGTCCTCGCTCGCGAGCTCGAGGGCGATGGACAGCATCGTGGCGCAGTAGAACGCCATCCACGCGGTGCCGTCCGCCTGCTCGAGGTGGCCTCCCGTGGGCAGCGGGCGCGAGCGGTCGAACACGCCGATATTGTCGAGGCCGAGGAAGCCGCCCGCGAAGAGGTTCTTCCCCTCGGGGTCCTTGCGGTTCACCCACCAGGTGAAGTTGAGGAGCAGCTTCTGGAACGTGCGTTCCAGGAACAGGCGATCGCGGCGCCCTCGCGGGCCGGTCATCTTGTACACGCGCCAGCAGGCCCACGCGTGCACCGGCGGGTTGACGTCACCGAATGCGAACTCGTACGCCGGGATCTGCCCGTTGGGGTGCATGTACCATTCGCGCAACAGCAGCACCAGCTGGTCCTTCGCGAACTCGGGGTCGAGCCGCGCGAAGGGGATCATGTGAAACGCCAGATCCCACGCGGCGTACCACGGATACTCCCATTTGTCCGGCATCGAGATGACGTCGAAGTTGTTGAGGTGCGTCCAGTCGGCGTTGCGTCCCGACCGCCGCGCTGCCGGCGGCGCAGGTTGGGCGGGATCTCCGGCGAGCCATTCGGGCACGTCGTAGTAGTAGAGCTGCTTCGACCAGAGCAGGCTGGCGCGCGCCTGCCGCAGCACCGCGCGCTCTTCGGGCGTCGCCGCCGGGGGCGTCAGCGCCGTATGGAAGCGATCGGCTTCGACCATCCGCTCGGCAAACGTGCGGTCGAACTCAGCCCCAAACGCCGGACCCTGCGCCTCGCCTTCGGCGCGCAGCCGCAGGCGCAGCACGACCTGCTTCCCGGGGCCGATCGCGAGGCGGTACCAGGCGGCTGCCTTCGTGCCCTGCTCGTCCGGATTGACCACGCTTTCGTCGCCCTCGATCACGAGGGCGTGAAAGGCGTCCTTCACGTATGGCGTAGGGTTCGGCACGCCGAACAGCCGAGTGCGGTTGGACGCGTTTTCGGTGAACAGCAGCCGCGGCGCCGTGCCGTCGGGGCCGAGGTCCGCCGCGAGGCGATACGCGCCAAGGGTCGCGTGCTCCGCCCGGATCTCCGCGGGCGGGGTGCGCGAGAGTGACGGCTTCGTCGGGAAGTTTTCGCCCTCCCGTCCCCAGTCCCAGGTGTTGCGGAACCAGAGCGACGGCAGCACGTGAACCGTCGCCTCGTCTGGACCGCGATTCGCGATAGTGATCCGGATGAGGACGTCCTCGGGTGAGGCCTTGGCGTATTCGACGAACACGTCGAAGTAGCGATCGTCAGCGAACGCTTCGGCGTCCACCAGCTCGAACTCGGCTTCGTCCTTGCCGCGGCGCCGGTTTTCCTCCACGAGCCGCCCGTAGGGGTAGGCCGCCTGGGGGTACTTGTACAGCGCCTTCAGGTACGAGTGGGTGGGCGTGGAGTCGAGGTAGTAATACAGTTCCTTGACGTCCTCGCCGTGATTGCCCTCAGGTCCCGTGAGCCCGAACAGCCGCTCCTTGAGGATCGGATCGCGCTCGTTCCACAGGGCGAGCGCGAACGCGAGGCGGCACTGGTCGTCCGTGATGCCGAGCAGGCCGTCCTCGCCCCAGCGGTAGGCGCGGCTGCGGGCCTGGTCGTGTGAGAAATAGTCCCAGCAGTTACCGTCGGGCGAGTAGTCCTCCCGCACCGTTCCCCACTGGCGCTCGGATAGATATGGACCCCAACGCTTCCAAGGCGTCTGCTGCTGCGCGGCTTGCTGCAGGCGGATCAACTCTTCTGCGGGCATGCGCGTGGATCTCCTCAGCGTGAGAGGGGTGGGACACTGGAGGCTGGAAATGCAAGCGGCCGCCGATAGGTTCCCGGCGACGCAACGACCAGCGGAGGCACCATGCAGCTACGTCACAGGGAGACCGGAGAGATCATTTTCGAGGTATCAGGCACGTCGCTGGCGGGCCGGCAGCTCCGGAGCGCCCGGTTGCATCACGCCGCGCTGCGGGGCGAAGACTTGACGGGAGCGGACCTGCGGGGTGCGGACCTCTGCATCGCCGAGCTCTCCGGCGCGACGTTGAGCGGCGCGAATCTGACGGGTGCGGACCTGAGCGGCGCGACGCTGACCGGCGCCAAGCTCGACGGCGCCTTCCTGCTCGACGCCAAACTGTTGGGCGTGAACCTCGCGAATGCGAGCCTGCGACGGGCCGACCTCACACGCGCGACGCTGCGGTTCGCGCAGGCATCCGGTGCGGACTTCACGGATGCCATCATGCCTCGCGCCGACCTCAGCTACGGGGCGTTCGACGGTGCCAGCTTCTCCGGCGCTCAGCTCGACGAGGCCAGCCTGAGCTTCGCCAACTTTGCGGCCGCGAGGCTCCGCTACGCCAGCCTCGTGTGCGCGATGCTCATCCAAACCGATCTCCGGGACGCCGATCTCGGCGACGCCGATTTCCTGCAGGCGGCGCTCAACGAGGCGGACCTGGGCGGTGCGAATCTCGCCGGGGCGATGTTCCGGCGGGCAGTGCTCGGTCGGTGCCGACACCTCGATCGTGCCAAGGGCGTGCCGCAGGCGATCGGCTTAGCGCCGGCCTAGTGGTTCGTGCGGCCCGCCTCGGCGAGAATGGCGGCGACCTTGTCGATGAGCGACTGCGGCAGATCGATTCGCCGCAACTTGCTCTTCAGCTCCCGCAGGACGCTCGCTTCAAAGGCGTGCTCGCTGGCACATTGCCCGCAAGTGTCGAGGTGCTCCTTCACGAGCGCCATCTCGGCCGCCGACAGCTCGCGGTCGAGGTAGTCGTTCAGCCTGCGGAACACCTCTTCGCAGGTGTAGCGATCAACCGCGCTCATGCGGGCTCCTTGGCCCGGTCGGGAACGAGGCCGCGCTCGACGGCCACCCGCCAGAGCAGTTTCTGGAGGATCTTGCGACCGCGGTGGAGACGCGACCGCACCGTTCCCAGGGGGATGCCGAGGATACCGGCGATCTCCTCATACGGGAAATCCTCGATGAAGTAGAGCGTCGAAACCATGCGGTACTCGCGCGGGAGACCCTGTAACGCGGCCTCGATCTGGGCGCTGTCGAGCCGATCGAGTAGGGCCTGCGCCGGATCGGCCACGCCCTGGTGCAAGCCCAGCTCCGCCATCTGGCTGTACAGATACAGCTCCGGCGTTTCGTCGAACTCCACCGGTGGGCCCTCGTGCCGCTGGCGCCGGTGACGGTCGTAGTAGCAATTGGTGAGGATGCGAAAGAACCAGGCTTTGAAGTTCGTGCCCGCCCGAAACGTTCCGAATCCCCGGCAGGCTGCCAGAGCAGCTTCCTGCAGCAGGTCCTCGGCGTCGGCCCGATCGCGCAGCAAGCGCAGGGCGAGGCCGTACGCCCGCCCGAGCAGCGGCCTGAGCAAGTCGTCGAGCGTGTGCGGGGCCGGAGCCGCGTCTTCCGTTCGCGAGTTGACCAACATTGCCGCGTATAGTGCACCTCCTGAGGTGCCTGCGCAACCGATCTACGGCACAACGCGCTCGGCGAGCCGCTGGGACAGCGCGGCCCCGAGCGCGTCGGCGGCGTCGGCGCCGTCATCCGGATCGGCGCCGCACGTCGCGACGTCGAGCATCCCGTATCCGATCTCAGTATCGAGCCATGCGTCCGAGGCCCGGGTCAGCCGGGTCGCTACCGTCTGCTCGAGATCCTGCATCACGTTCATGAAGACGACAAAGGCATCGTAGGGGGTGTCGTACGGACTGAAGTACGTGTGGACGTCACCGTCCGCAGTCCATTTGGTCGCCATGTAGTAGAGGTGGTCGCTCGTGGTCAGCCGGCGCCACCGCTCGAGCAGGCTGGGGTCGTCGCAGGCGCGGACGGCGGGCGCCAGCCGGTACAGGCGCCGCTGCGCCGATTCCTGGAGACCGTTTCCCAGCCACGCGCTGACGTCGCGCTCGAGATCGGCCCACGACGTCGGCGTCGGGAAGGAGAGCGCGCCGACCGGGGGGCGGGACGCGAGTGTGGACGGGTGCACCGTGCGGATGCCCCGGCGGGCGAACGCCTCGGGTAGTTGGCGCACGAACTCGAAGATCCCCGTTTCCTCCCGCTGGTGCTCGCCCAGGGTCTCGTAGTCAATGAACAGGTGGACGGAATCGCCGCCACTCGCGGCGATCCAGTCGGCGTACTTGTCCACCGTCAGGGGCCACTCGCTCCAGGATCGCTCAGAAAAGCGGAAGGCGACATCGTCCGACAGCCGGTAGTTCCGCGCCAGGAGGCGCAGGCCCGGCGCCGTGGCGGCTTCGTAGACGTAGTTAGGCGAGCGCCACCCGAGCACGCGATCGGCGCCCTCCGCGAGCACGGCGCGGAACCCTAGGCCCGCGATCAGCGGAGCGAGGGCATCGCTGTAGATCAGCTCCGTGTTGCGGAACACATGGGGCCGGACGCCGAACTCGCGGTCCAAGACACGGGCGTGCAGGCGGACCTGCGCGCGAAACTCCTCGGGGTCCGCGAGGGCGCTCAACGAGTGGTGGTAGGTCTCGCCCAGCAGTTCGACGCCGCCGGTGGCGACGAGCTCTCGGAAGCTCGCGAGCGCGTCGGGCGCGTACGCGGCCAGCTGCTCGACCAGCACTCCCGAGAGGCTGAGCGCGACCCTGAACTCTCCGTCCGAGCGCCGGATCAGATCGGTAAGGAGGCGGTTGGCCGGTAGGTAGCACTTCGCCGCGACGCGCTCGACGATGCGGCGGTTCGCCGCGTCGTCGAAGTAGTCGTACCCCCGGCCGATGTCGAACACACGGAGCCCGCGCAACCGGTACGGCTGGTGCACCTGGCAATAGATGGCGACGTCCGGCATCATTCGCTCCTGGCGGCGCCGGCGAGCGCCTGCCGGTAAACGGCCGCAGTGCGGCGCGCGGGCTCGTCGAGCCCGAATCGAGGATGCGTCACTTCCTTGAGGCCGTGCGCGCGCAGCTCACGGTGCAGCTCGCGGTAGCGGATGATGCCGACGACTTGGTCGGCCATCCGCTCGATGTCCCAGAAGTCCGCCCGGAACGCGTTGCGCACCACCTCGGCGACACCGGCATCGCGGGCCAGGATGACCGGCGTGCCGTTGCGCAGGCTCTCGAGCGCGACCAGGCCGAACGGCTCGCTCACCGACGGCATCACGCACACCGTGGCGAGCCGGAAGGCGCGATCCACGTCCGGCCCGCTGAGGCCGCCCGGGAAATGGACCCGCTCGGCCAGGTCGAGCTGAACGGCGCGCTCGATGATCCGTGGGAGCATGTCCCCCATCCCCACGACCACGAAGCGCGCCCGCGGCACGACGTCGGCCACGCGGCGCGCCATCTCGATGAAATGGTCCGGTCCCTTCTGGCGCGTGACCCGGCCCAGGAACAGCACCACCGGCTCGTCGTCCGGGAAAGGCCGGGGCTCAGCGGGATCGGGATCGGCGTCGGCCTCGTCAAGGCCCCACGGTACGACGTGGATCCGGGCCGCCTCGACGCCGTATGACGCCACGACCTGCCGGCACATCCGCTGGCTGTTGCAGATGACGTGATCCGCGGCGAGCAGCCCGTCCCGCTCACGACGCCGAATCTCGGGATTCTCACCCGCTCCGGAGCGGTCGTGCTCGGTGGCGTGGACGTGCGCCACGAGCGGACGCCCCGACACCTGGCGCGCGCGTTGCGCGGCAGCGTAGGTGATCCAGTCGTGGCAATCGATCACGTCATGCGGCTCCGTTCGGGCGATCTCTGCGGCTACGGCCGCGAAGCGTTCGATTTCGTCGAACAGATCGACGCCGTAGGGCGTGGTGCCGCGGGTGCCTGGGAGGCGGCGGGCGACGGCGGCGCGCGCCGCGGCGTACTCCGCGACGCCGCCGTACGCTGTGAGTGGGCTCCGCACCCGCACTTGCCGCATCACGCTCGGAACGCCCGCCGTGCTCACCAGCCGCAGCGCGGGAGGCACGCCGTCGTCGATGGGAAACGGCACCACGAGGGTCACCTGCACGCCGGTGCGGAGCAGTCCTTTGACGAGGCCCAGCGTCGCCGTCGCGAGACCGCCCGCCTGGTACGGCGGAAACTCCCAGCCGAACATCAGGGCTCGTAGCGGCCGACCCGACCGGCGCCGGCGTGCTCCACCTCGCCGCAGCTGCTCCAGCGTCGCGGCACTCACGGTGCATGGACCTCCATTGGCGCAGCTCCTCGGGTTCCGGCGGTCGCGGCTAGAATGCGTTTGCGAGGAGAACGGTTCCCAACACACGCACACCGCGAGTCGGAACCTTTTGGCGAGTCCGCGCATTGGTGCGTGACGCCATGGACTCTGCGACGCACTACGACGCCATCGTCATCGGAGCCGGCCAGGCGGGGGGACCGCTGGCGGGGGCGCTGGCCCGGGCGGGCCGGCGCAGCGCGCTGATCGAGCGCGTCCATATCGGCGGCACCTGCATCAACGAGGGTTGCACGCCGACGAAGACGATGGTCGCGAGCGCGCGGGTGGCGTACCTGGCGCGGCGCGCCGCCGACTACGGTGTGCGCGCCGGCTCCGTCACGGTAGACATGGCGGCCGTGCGCCGGCGCAAACGCGCCATCGTCGACAGCTTCCGCTCGGGGAGCGAGAGCCGCATCCAGGCCACTGCCGGGCTGGACCTGCTGATAGGCGAGGCGCGGTTCATCGCCCCGAACGCGGTCGAGGTGCGCAGCGCGGACGGGCCGCGGTCCCTGAGCGCGCCCCTGATCTTCATCAACACGGGCGGCCGGCCGACGCGCCCTGCGCTGCCGGGAATCGACAGCGTCCCCACGCTCGACTCGACGTCCATCATGGAGCTGGGCGAGCTGCCCGAACACCTCCTGGTGCTGGGCGGCGGGTACATCGGGCTCGAGTTCGGGCAGATGTTCCGCCGCTTCGGAAGCCGCGTGACGGTGGTGCAGCGCGCCTCGCAGCTTGCGCCGCGGGAGGATGCCGACGTTTCCGAGGAGATCCGCAGGATTCTATGCCAGGACGGCGTAGAGGTGCTGCTCAACACGAAGGCGGCATCGGTCGCCCCGGCGGGCGACGGCCGGATTCGCCTCGCCGTGCAGAACGGTGGGGACGAGCGCACGCTCGTCGCCTCGCACCTGCTGCTCGCGACGGGCCGGTCGCCCAATACCGAGGCCTTGAACCTCCGCGCCGCTGGCGTCGAGACGGACAAGAGCGGCTTCATCACGGTGAACGAGCGGCTCGAGACCAGCGTGCCGGGCGTCTACGCCCTGGGCGACGTGAAGGGCGGGCCGGCGTTCACGCACATCTCCTACGATGACTTCCGGATCATCCGGACCAATGTCCTCGAGGGCGGCCACGCGACGACTCGCGACCGTCTGGTGCCCAACACCGTGTTCATCGATCCCCAGCTCGGTCGCATCGGCCTGAGTGAGACGGAGGCCCGCGAGCAAGGGCGCAAGATCCAGGTGGCCACGATGCCGATGAGCTACGTGGCGCGGGCGCTCGAGATGGACGAGCCGAGGGGTTTCATGAAGGCCATCGTCGACACGGATACGGGCCTGATCCTGGGCGCGGCCGTGCTCGGCGTCGAAGGCGGGGAGATCATGGCGGCGCTGCAGGTCGCGATGATGGGGAAGCTCCACCACACGGCACTCCGGGATGCCGTGTTCGCGCACCCAACGCTCGCGGAGTCCTTCAACAACCTGTTTGCGACTCTTGTTTGACCGGACGGTCGTCTGGATCGCGACGGCTATCGAGACGGTCGGAATCGCCATCATCGTCCTGGGCGGCGTGGTCGCGACCGGCCTCTTCGTCCGTCGCCTGTCGCAGACTGAGCGCTTCACCGATTCCTATCACCGCTACCGGGAGAATCTAGGCCGGGCCATTCTGCTCGGGTTGGAGTTCCTGGTGGCCGCCGACATCATCGGCACCGTGGCCGTCGCCCCGACCTTCCGCAACTTGGGCGTGTTGGGCCTGATCGTCCTGATCCGCACGTTCCTGAGCTTGTCGCTGGAGCTCGAGGTCAACGGCCGCTGGCCGTGGCAGGAGGCGAAGCCGGAGGTGTGAGCTCAGGCGACGGCGACAATCCCGTTGTCCACCGCGAGTGTCCACAGCGCCCGCTGCAGCAGCCGGCGGGCGCGGTGAAGGCGAGACCTCACCGTCCCGACCGGACAACCGAGCGTGGTTGCGATCTCCTGGTACGAGAGGTCGTCCACGAAATACAGCGTCGCGACGGAACGATATTCCGTCGGTAACGCCTGCATTGCGTCGGCGACCTGGTCCGTCTCGAGCTTGCGTAAGAACGTCGCGGCGGGGTTCGCGTCGCGGGTATGCCAGCCCGCCGCGGCGGTCTTTGCGTAGAGATAGAGCGGGGGCACCTCGTCGAACGACACCGTCTCCCCCGCCGACCGGGCCCGTCGACCGCGCGCGTAGAACACGTTTGTGAGTATGCGCATGAACCACGCCTTGAAGTTCGTGCCCGCTTCGAACCCGGCGAACCCCCTCAGCGCGAGCAGCACTGCCTCTTGTACCAGGTCTTCAGCATCCGCCTGGTTCCTGGTCATGTACAGCGCCGCGCGATAGGCGGTGACTAGGAGCGGCCTGAGGAGGGCCTCGAACGTCTGGGACAGGTGAGGTTCCGCGTCTGGCGTGCGGGCCTCGACGGGGGACACGGCCGGTTGGGTCATGGCGTTCCTTCGTCCTCCAATAGCTCTCGAATCAGGGGAGGGCAGTTGCTTATCGTGATCTTCGTCCGTTCGAGTCGCTGGAGTGCCACCACGCCGCTCGCGTCCACGTACGTCACTCCCGCCAGGTCGAGGTCGACCGCGCCGAACTCATGGAGGGCTATCGCGCACTCCTGCTCGAGGAGTCCTGCAAACTCCCCGACCACCCTGCCCTCGGCTCGAACGCCAACTCCCGAGGTGCCCCGTGGAACTCGCGTCAGTCGCAGAATGGCCATCCCTCGCGTGTGTGGCCTAGCCATGTGGTAGGCACGCATCATGCCTGGGTGGAACTGGTCGCCCGATTCCGTATCTCGTTTCTGGGCAGCTTGTTGGAGTGCAGAGGGAAGGTCAGGCGTGAACCGTTCGAGCGCTATTTTCCCAAGTAATTGGGATCGTCACGACATATTGGGAGCGCGAACCGGTGGCCGCTCGATGCCGAGTTTCTTCATCCGTGCCTCGAGAGTGGTCGGTTTCAGGCCCAGCGAGCTCGCCGCGCCTCTGGGACCGCTGACCCGCCAACCTTTTTGGTCGAGCACGGCCATGATGTACTCTCGCTCGACCTGTTCGAGGCTTCGCAACGCGGTCTCGCGGGCGGTCTCGGCGGGAGCCCAGTCGCGCAGCTCGAGAGTCGTGCCCTGAGTGATGATGAGGGCTCGCTCGATCACGTTGCGGAGCTCGCGGATGTTGCCGGGCCAGTCGTAGGCGATGAGCGCGTCCAGCGTCCGTTTCGGGACGGCCTCGATCCGCTTGCCGAGCTTGACGCCGTACTGCATGGCGAAGTGGCGGACGAGCAGCGGGATGTCCTCCTTGCGGTTGCGGAGCGGAGGCGTTTCCATCGGGAAGACGTTGAGGCGATAGAACAGATCGGACCGGAAGCGGCCGGCTTTCACCGCCACGCCGAGGTCGTGGTGCGTCGCGGCGATGACGCGCACGTCGACGGTGAACGTTCTCGAGCCGCCGACGCGCTCGATTTCTCCCTCTTGGAGGACGCGCAGCAGCTTGACCTGCAGGTCCACCGAGAGGTCGCCGATCTCGTCGAGGAAGATGGTGCCCCCGTCGGCGAGCTCGAACCGTCCGATCTTGCGGGAGACGGCACCGGTGAACGCCCCCCTCTCATGGCCGAACAACTCGCTTTCGACCAACCCGGGCGCGATCGCTCCGCAGTTCACCGTCACCAGCGGGCGGTCCCGGCGGCGGCTGAGGCGGTGGATGCCGCGCGCGATCAGCTCCTTGCCCGTGCCGGTTTCCCCCAGGATTAAGACGGTCGAGTCCGTGGGCGCCACCTGCTCCACCTTGCGGAGCACGGCGGTGAGGGCGGGGCTCTGGCCGACGATGTCTTCGAAGCCCTGCTGCGTCTTGATCTCTTCGTGCAAATAGACGTTCTCGGCCTGGAGTCGGTCGCGGAGCCGGGAGACCTCGGCGAACAGGCGAGCATTACTGATGGCGATGGCGGCTTGGGCCGAGAGCAGCTGCAGCACCTGGAGTCGGTCCGGCGTGAACGCTCCGCGCGTCAAGTCGTTCTCGAGGTACACCACCCCGACGAGGCGGCCCTGGTTCAACACCGGCGTGCAAAGGACCGACGCCGACTTGTGGCGCGCGATGTACGGGTCGCTCCCGTAGGTGGGGTCGCTCGCCGCGTCCGCGAGCACGACGCTCTCCGATGTGCGCCACACGTAATTGACAATCGCGGGCGCCAGATCTCGGCTCGCGGCCACGGGCGCGCCCTGCAGCACATGCACCTCGGGCACGTCCACGGAGCCGCGAGCCTGAATGAACGGCTGGCCCTCGTGCTCCAGGATGAGAAAGCCCTTGCGAGCGCCGGCATTCTGGATCAGGATGCGCATCAGTTTCGCGAGCAGCCGTTCCAGATCGATCTCACCACCGATGGCTTGCGCCGCCTTCATGACGGTGACGAGGTCGATGCTCGAGACCTCGGCTCTGGTGGTGGACTGCGTCAGTGCCTCGGGCTCGAGGCGGGCGACCTGGGTCGCGAAGCGGGTGGGCAGGGAACCATAGCGACGGTCCAAGTCCGAGACCTTCGCGCTGGCGCCCCACTGGGCGTAGGCGTACCGCGCTTCGGCCAGGAACCCGGCGGCAACGCCTGGATGTCCTCGCTCCAGCCAGAACCGGGCGTACAGTTCGTTCGCCAGCGCCTGGTGCTGGAGCGCGCTAGTCTCCGCGGCGTACCTGATGGCGCGCTCGTACAGGTCGAGCGCCGCGAGCTGCTGCCCGGTGAGACGGGCGTGCTCCGCCGAGAGGAGCAGCGACTGGCAGAGAAAGTTCTCAGGGCAGTTCTGCGCGAGGACCGCAAGCGATTGCCCCACCCGTTCCAATTCCGTGAGATAGACCCGTCGCTCATCCTCGGCGGCGTCGGCGTAGTTCGCCGCCAGGGTGAGGCCATTCCAGAAATCGAACACGACGGGCCAGATCGTTCCGGACAGATGATACACCACTTCGCGTGCGGTGCGGGCGGCTTCCAGCGCCGCTCCATATTCTCCAAACGCATAGCAGAGCTGCAGCTTCGACACGGCGTAAAATGTCGTGAAGAATGGGTTGCCGCGGTACGTCTCTACGTATGCGTTCTCGTCGATTGCGTCGTCGGAAAGCGAGAGGGGGGCTCTGGTCCTCCCCTGTAATGCCCGCGCCCAATTCAAGATGATCTTCAGGGAATCGGCAAAGCCGGTCGCCTTCAGCTTGTTGATCAGGGCCAGGCTTGCCGAGTAATCGCGGACAAATTGCGCGAGGTCCTGGGTGGAAACCATCGCCGGCCAAGTCTCCGTGCTCGCACCATACGCCGCATACAGGAAATCGCCCGTCTCGAGCCCGCTGCGGCAGGCCTCGCGCGCGTACGGAATGCAGGTCTGCATCGGCTGCCGCCAGAGGTTCACATGCGCGTGGAACTGCTGATGAATCTTGGCCCGCCGCCTGGAGTCATTGAAGCGCTCGTTCACCCGGAGCGCCAAGATGCCGAATTCGTAGGCCGATTCGTAGTCGCCGCGCACCGGCCCGACGGTGATGGCATGCGTCACGTAGCCATAAGCCGACTCTTCCACGTTTCCATGGACCAGCGACAACCGCACCATCGTGGCGGAGATCAAGCGCGCCAGGACCGCATCTCCAAGGATGTACGCCGAGGACCAAATGTCCGTCAGAATGTTCATGACCATCCGGATTTCGGGATCGGCCATGACGGGGAGTTCTAAGAGCGAGGCGATGGTGCGCTGGCCCAGCAACGCCTGAATGGCTGCGATCTCGCGTTCCAGCGCGGTCTGCTTCTCCTCGACAAGTTGGGGGAATGAAACCCCGAACAGACTCAGACATTCTCGGGCGCTCGTCAGGGAATCCGCATAGCGCGACATGTTCTCGTACTGGACGCTTCGCAGGCGGTATACTCGCGCCTTGTCGAGCTTGGTTGCCGCCTGGCGGAGCAGCAACGCGAACTGCTGCTCGGCGGCGTCGAACTTCCCGCACAGATACAGGCACTCGGCCGCCTCGAGATGCAGGGTGAAGGCCAGGTCGTACTCGGAGTCCCACACCCGCTCGGTCACGAGGCTCAGGCCCGCTGCCAGGTAACCCAGCGCCGCTTCATGGGCGGTCGAGGACTTGGCTTTTTGCCCGGCGCTCAGGTTGAGCCTGGCGAGGGCGATGCGCTCTGCTTCATCGGCGATCAGGCCGCGCCCGAGGTTCAGGTGATGCACGATGGTGAAGATCCGCTCTTCGAGCTCAGTGGCCTGGCCGTGCGACAGCAAGAGCCGCCCCACCGTGAGGTGGACCTCACGCTTCGCCTCGTCCGCAATCAGCGCGTACGCCGCCTGCTGCACGCGGTCGTGGAGAAACTTGTAGGACAGCGACAGGCCGCCCGCGGGATCCTCGAGCGGCACGACCAGTCCTTGCTCCACCGCACCCCAGAGATCGCTCGCTGTGGCCTCCACGGCCTTCGCGCTGATGGTCGACAGCACGGAAAGAGCGAATCGGTTTCCGATGCACGCCGCGAGCTTGAGCGCCTCCTGGGTGGGCGCCGGCAGCTTGCGGATCTTGGCGGCCATCAGTTCCACGACGTTGTCCGTGATGTCCATCCGGCGGATACGAGCGAGATCGAACTGCCAGCCGCCGGTCACGTAGTCGAACACCACGAGCCCTTCTTGGTGCAACGTCTTGAGGAACTGTGTGACGAAGAAGGGGTTGCCCGCGGTCTTCGCCAGCACGAGCTCCGCCAGCGGCGCGGCCCGGTCAGCGTCAGTGTGCAGCGTATCGGCGATGAATTGCGTCAGCTGCAGCAGCGGCAGCGGGCCCAGGGTGATCTCCCGGAGCGGCGTGCCGGCGGTGCGAATGTCACCGAGGGCGAGCATCAGCGGGTGTCTCTCGCTGACCTCGTTGTCACGGTAGGCGCCGATGACCAGCAATCCGCTGAGGTCGGAATTGGCGAGGAGCGCGCGCAGCAACGCCAGGGTCGCCGCATCGGCCCACTGGAGGTCATCGAGGAAGATCACCAGGGGATGAGCGGGGGTGGCGAGCACGGCTAGGAACTTCTGAAACAGGAGGTTGAACCGGTTCTGGGACTCCGTCGCTCCGAGGAGCGGCACCGGGGGTTGCTTCCCGATGATGTGCTCGACGGCCGGGATGATGTCGATAATGACCTGCGCGTTGACCCCGAGCGCCCCGAGCAGCGCGTCCTTCCACCCCCTCACCGCCTCCTCGCTCTCGGTCAGCAGCTGCCGCATGAGCTCTTGAAACGCCTGCGCGAGCCCGCTGTAGGGAGTGTCGCGCGCCAGCTGCTCGAACTTCCCGGCGATGAAGTGTCCGCGCCGGTGGGTGAGCGACTTGTGGAGCTCGTGGATGAGTGACGTCTTTCCGATTCCGGAATACCCGGACACGAGCAACAACTCCGCGGCCCCGGACGACGCGGACTCGAACGCTGCCCGCAGCGTGGCGACTTCGGGATCCCGGCCGTACAGGCGC
>Ga0209056_10001438_pt1 | contig 26340 bp, 28 predicted proteins | sample GraSoiAngelo_114_FD_185876 | JGI IMG/M metagenome (GOLD analysis project Ga0209056, IMG submission 185876) | Grasslands soil microbial communities from the Angelo Coastal Reserve, California, USA - 14_0903_13_40cm (SPAdes) (version 2) | ecosystem: Environmental > Terrestrial > Soil > Grasslands... | reverse complement strand
GGGGGGGGGGGGGGGGGGGGGGGGGGGGGGGGGGGGGGGGGGGGGGGGGGGGGGGGGGGTGGGGGGGGTGGGGGTGGGGGGCGCGGTGGGGAGCGGCGCGACTCGAGCGAGCGGCAGCGCGAGGGCGACGGGCTCGTCGAGAACGTGATTTCCATCAACCGCGTCGCGAAGGTCGTGAAGGGCGGCCGGCGCTTCGGCTTCAACGCGCTCGTCGCCGTGGGCGACGGGCAGGGACGTGTCGGGATCGCCACCGGCAAGGCGAACGAGGTGAGCGAGGCGGTGCGCAAGGCCGTCGAAGCTGCCCGCCGCCGCCTAGTCGAGGTCCCGCTCGCGGGCACGACCATCCCGCATGAGATCATCGGTCACCACGGTGCCGGGCGGGTGCTGCTCAAGCCGGCCGCGTCCGGAACCGGCGTCATCGCGGGCGGCCCGGTGCGCGCGGTGCTCGAGTGCGCCGGCGTGCGCGACATCCTCACCAAGAGCCTCGGCTCCACCAACCCGCACAACATGGTGCGGGCCACACTGGATGCGCTCCAGCACCTCACGACGGCGCGGCGGGTCGCTAAGGAGCGCGGCGTCGAGCTCGAGGCGATCCATTACAGGGCCCGGCAGGAGGCCGTCCATGGCTAGGCTGCCGCCCACACGGAAATACCGCAAGCGCAAGCCGGGCCGCGACCGGCCGCTGCCGCCGCCAGGCAAAGGCGACCTGCGGATCCTTCAGGTCCGTTCCGGGATCGGTCGGCCGGCGTTCGAGCGGCGCACGCTCGAAGCGCTGGGCTTGAAGCACCACCAGGCCGTCGTGGTGCAGAAGGATCGCCCGTCGCTCCGGGGCATGCTGTATCAGGTGCGCCACCTGGTCGAGGTGACACCCGCGAAGGCAAAGGCAGGGGAATAGGCGATGGCGAAGCCGAAGGCGAAGACGAGGGCAAGGCCAAAGCGGAAGCCGCGGGCGAAGGCGCCGAGGCCCGAGCTCCCGCACATCACGCTGTCGAGCCTCCGGAGGCCACCCGGCTCGCATCGCGCGCGCATCCGCAAGGGCCGCGGGCCGGGCTCGGGGATCGGCAAGACGGCGGGCCGTGGCGGCAAGGGCCAGACGGCGCGCACGGGCGGGCAGACGCGTCCCGGCTTCGAGGGCGGGCAGATGCCGCTCATCCGCCGCATCCCGAAGCGGGGCTTCACGAACCCGTTCAAGCAGCCGGCGCAGGTGGTCAACGTCCGGCACCTGGGCAAGCTCGCCGAGGGCGTCGAGGTCACGCCGGAGACGCTGTTCGGCGCCGGGCTGGTGCGCCGGCCGGACCGCCCCATCAAGCTGCTCGGCATGGGTGACGTGCAACGCAAGTTCAGTGTGAAGGGCGTGACGGTGTCGGCCTCGGCCCGCTCGAAGATCGAGCAGGCGGGCGGCACCATCGCGAGTTTGAGCCCCCGATGACCGCGCCGCGGCTGCCGAACCTGTTCAAAGTGCCGGAGCTGAAGGAAAAGATCCTCTTCACGCTCCTGTGCCTCGTCGTGTACCGCATCGGGGCGCACATCGCGACCCCCGGCGTGAACGTCCAGGCCCTCGCCGACTTCCTGCGGAACCAGGGTCAGGGCACGCTGTTCAGCCTGTACGACCTGTTCGCGGGCGGGAGCTTCGGCCGCGCCACAGTGTTCGCGCTCGGTATCATGCCGTACATCTCGGCGAGCATCGTGTTCCAGCTGGCCGCGCCCGTATTCCCGATCGTCGAGAAGATGCAGCGCGACGAGGAGGGCCGGAAAAAGCTCACGCAGTGGACGCGGTACCTCACCGTCGTCCTGTGCCTGTTCCAGGCCTACGGCTACGGGCTCTTCACCGAGCAGATCCCGGGGGCGGTGGCGACGCCGGGGTTCTTCTTCCGGTTGACCACCGTGCTGACGCTCACCACGGGCGGTGTCTTCGTCATGTGGCTGGGCGAGCAGATCACGGAGCGCGGCATCGGCAACGGGGCGAGCCTCCTGATCTTCTTCTCGATCGTGGAGCGGATCTGGCCCGAGACGATCCGCACCATCGACGCGCTCCAGGCGCGCAGCCTCACGTTCCCGAAGCTCATCATCGTGCTCGCGGTCATGGTGCTCGTGGTCGCCGGCACGGTGGCGGTCACGGTCGCGGCGCGGCGCATCCCCATTCAAATCCCGCGCAAGGTGATGGGGCGAGGCCGGATCCGCGAGGGCCAGAAGACGTTCATTCCGCTGCGCCTCAACACGGCGAACGTGATGCCCATCATCTTCGCCCAGTCGCTCATCATCGTCCCCGGGACGATCGCCGCCTTCAGCGGCAATCAGACCCTGAAGCACCTCGCCGAGTACTTCAGCGTCACGTCGCCGGTGTACCTGATCACGAGCGCGCTGCTGATCATTTTCTTCGCGTACTTCTACACGTCCATCATCTTCAATCCCGTCGACCTGGCGGAGAACCTGAAGAAGCAGGGCGGCTTCATCCCGGGCGTGAAGCCCGGCGCCGCCACGGCCGACTACATCGACGACGTGCTGTCCCGCATCACGTTCCCCGGTGCCATCTTCCTGACGGTCGTCGCCATGCTGCCGATCGTGGTGTCGAACACCTTCAACATGCCGTTCGGCTTCGGCGGCACCGCGCTGCTCATCGTGGTGGGTGTCGCGCTCGACACCGTCACGCAGGTGCAGCAGCACCTGCTGTTGCGCCATTACGATGGGTTCATGAAAGAAGGGCGGGTCAAGTTCCGCGGCCGCCAGCGGTACATGTAGGCGTGCGGTGTTCATCCTCCTCTTAGGCGCGCCGGGCTCGGGGAAGGGCACACAGGGCAAGATCCTCGCGGAGCGGCTCGGGCTGCCGAAGATCACGACGGGCGACATCCTCCGCGCCGCGGTCCATGCCGGTACGCCGCTCGCTCGCGAGGCCAAGAAGTTCATGGACGACGGCAAACTCGTCCCCGACGCCGTCATTCTCTCCCTGATCAAGGAAGAGCTCGCGAAGCCCGAGGCGCAGCAGGGAGCGGTGCTCGACGGCTTCCCCCGCACCGCCGCCCAGGCCGAGCTCGTGGATCGCACCCTCGCAGAGCGCGGCCAGCGCTTGAACCACATCCTGCTGCTCGACGTGCCCGAGGAGGAGCTGGTCCGCCGGCTGAAGGCCCGGGCGGTGCAGGAAAGCCGGTCCGACGACACCGCGGAAGCCGTCAAGACCCGGCTCCAGGTGTACCAGCGCGACACCGCCCCGCTCATCGCCCACTTCGCCCAACGCGGCATCGTGCATCGCGTACCCGGGACCGGCACCGTCGACGAGATCGCGACCGAGATCCAGCGCGTCATCGGGCGATGATCACCATCAAGTCGCCGCGCGAGATCGAGACGATGGCCGCCGCGGGCCGCATCGTCGCGGAAACGCTGGCTCTGGTCGCACGTCACGTGCGCCCCGGCGTGTCCACCGAGCAGCTCGATCGCGCCGCCGAGGACTTCATCCGCTCGCACCCGGGCGCCCGTCCGTCGTTCAAGGGACTGTACGACTTCCCCGCCACCCTGTGCACGTCGATCAACCAGGAGGTCGTCCACGGCATCCCGTCGTCGCGCCGCGTCCTCAAGGAAGGGGACCTCCTGAGCGTGGACGTCGGCGTGTGGCTCGACGGCCTGCACGCGGACTCCGCCGCGACCTTCCCCGTCGGGAAGGTGAGCCCCCAGGCGGAGCGGTTGCTCGCGGTGACCCAGGAGGCCCTGGCGGCGGGCGTCGGCCAGGCGCGGGCCGGAAATCACGTGGGCGACATCGGCCACGCCGTGCAGGAGGTGGCGGAGGGAGCGGGCTACTCGGTGGTACGGGAGCTGGTCGGGCACGGGATCGGCTCGGCGTTCCACGAGGATCCGCAGGTGCCGAACTACGGCAAGCCGAAGCGGGGCCCCCGGCTCATGCCCGGCATGACGCTCGCCATCGAGCCGATGGTGAACGTCGGCGGCGCGGACATCCGCACCCTGGACGACAAGTGGACCGTGGTGACCGAGGATGGGTCGCTGTCCGCCCACTTCGAGCATACCGTGGCCGTTCTCGAGAGCGGCGAGCCGCCGCGGGTGCTCACGACGGCGGACTGACGGTCCGCGCCAGGCCCTCTGCCTCCTGGAGCAGCGACTTCCCGAGTCCCGGCTCCGACAGGGACCCCACGTTCACCTTGACGTTCTCCAGCGCCCCCGCGAGCGCCGCGCCGGCGAGCGCCTCGGCGACCCTGGCGTCGGAATTCGCGTTCCGGTTGCCGATCGTCCCGATTTCCCGCGCGAGCGCCACCAGGCGCACGGCGCCGCGGGCCATCGCGAGGGGCGTGTGCGCCGCCCCGACGAGCGCCTCGTCCACCGCGCGACTCCGGGCCGGTGAGTCTTTCGGGAGCTTGTACGCCGCGCTCACCCGGGTGTACGCCACCGCGTCGTCATCCGCGAGACGCCGCAGCTGGGAGCGGAGCGCTTCCGCTTCCGCGAGGATCTCCGCCACCCGAGCCTGGACGCCGCCGTATGCCTTTCGACCCAGGGTGAGCCGCGCCACCATGGCCACTAGGGCGCCGGCGAGCGCGGCCGCCAGCGCCGCGGCGCTCCCGCCGCCGGGCGCCGGCGCGCCGCCCGCCAGCTCGTCGAGCCAGCCATCGAGGGTCGGTCCCTCGGCAGCGCTGATCTTCGGCTCGAGCAGGTGAGCCTCGGGATCGGAGAGCTTCAGAGAGGCCGCCCCCGCGCCGAGGACTGCGCGCTCCGGGATCAGACCCACCACCTCACTCTTCAGGATTCCCACGCCGCGCTGCCGGGCCGCCGATTCGACGGCGGCGAACACCGTCGCCGGGGACGTCGTGTCGATGTCGAGCAGATTCATCGATACCTGAGCGTTCCCCCCCACTTCGAACCCCGAGGCCTGCACGGCCGGGAGCCCGCCGCTCGACGTGCGGATCCGCTTCGCGATATCCTGCGCGATCCTGACGTCGCTCGTATCGAGATAGATGTTGAACGCGACGAGGAACGGCCGCGCGCCGATCGCCGTCGCGCCGGCGGTGGGGTGGATCCGCCTGGGTCCGAAATCGGGATCGGCGGCCGGATCCTTCCCGATGCGATCACGCAAGGCTTCAAACTCGCCTTTCCGGATGTCGGGCAGGCGCTCCCGCTCTGGGCGGGTGGCCGCCTTCGCGTAGAGATAGATGGGGATCAGGAGCTCGGCAGCGGCGCGTTGGGCGAGCCGGCGGGCGAGCGCGACGCAGTCGTCCATCGTCGCGTCGCGCACCGGCACGAACGGCACGACGTCGGTCGCGCCCATCCGGGGATGCTCGCCGGTGTGCCGCGAGAGATCGATCCGCTCGGTCGCGACGCGCATGGCGGCGAGGGCCGCCTCGACGCTCGCGTCGGGCGGCGCCACGAACGTGAACACCGAGCGGTTGTGGGCGGCGTCCGCTTGGACGTCGAGCAGCCGGACGCCGGGGACGCTGGCGAGCGCCGTGCGGAGGGCCTCGATGGTCGCGGCGTTGCGGCCCTCCGAAAAGTTGGGCACGCATTCTATGAGCGGAGCGGGCATCGATACCTCTAGTGCGGAGTGCGGAATTCGGAATGCGGAATCGACTGACACGCGTCGGGCCCGACGGTCGCACTTTCATTCCGCACTCCGCATTCCGCATTCCGCATTCTCATGCGCTCCTCACGACGTCCATGAGCCATTTGTGCAGCACCAGACTGCCGGCGACAATAGACCCGTGCTGCAACACATCGGGCGAGCCGTCGAGTGTCGTCACCACGCCGCCCGCCTCGCGGACGAGCACCACGCCGGCGGCCACGTCCCACGGCGCGAGCGTCAGCTCCCAGAAGCCGTCGAGGCGGCCGGCCGCCACGTCCACGAGATCGAGCGCCGCCGCGCCGGCGCGCCGGATGCCGCTCGTGGCCCCCATCACGGCGGCGAACTGATCGAGGTAGCGTCGCAGCAGCGGGAGATTCTTGAACGGGAATCCGGTACCGACGAGGGCCTGCCGCGGCTCGGTGAGCCCCGAGACCTGGAGCCGCCGCTCGCTCTCCCATGCGCCGAGTCCGCTCGCGCCCCAGTACACGCGATCTCGCGGTACATCGTGCACCACGCCGACGTCCAGCGCCCCTCCCACCAACGCCCCGATCGACACCGCGTACTGCGGATAGCCGTGCAGGAAGTTGGTCGTGCCGTCGAGCGGGTCGACGATCCACACCACGTCGCCCCCGCGCGCGACCGCGGGCGACAGCTCTTCTCCCACCACACGCGACTCCGGCACCGCGTGCACCAAGGTGTCGGCGATCAGCGCTTCGGCCTGCCGGTCCGCCTCGGTCACGAAGTCGTGGCGACCTTTTTCGATCCAGTCACGGCTGCTCGCGGGCGTGGTGCCTCTGAGAAAGCGAGCGGCGCGCTCCGCGGCGTGTTTGGCGACATCGACTAAGTCTTTGAGTTCTCGCACCTTGCGGCGCCGACCTCCACCGTCGTAGGTTGTGAGCCCATGGCGCGCGTCTTCTCCGGCATCCAGCCCTCAGGCGAGCTGCACATCGGCAATTACCTCGGCGCCGTCCAGAATTGGGTCAAGCTGCAGCACCAGCACGACTGCCTGTTCTGCGTCGTGGACCTGCACGCCATCACGCAGCCGTACGAGGCGGCGACCCTGGCCCAGCGCACGATCGACATGGCGATCGGGCTGTTCGCTGCCGGCATCGATCCGGGACGGGCGATCGTCTTCGTGCAATCGCACGTCCCCGAGCACACGGAGCTCTACTGGCACTTGAACACCGTCACCCCGCTCGGCGAGCTCGAGCGTCAGACGCAGTTCAAGGACAAGGCGCAGCGCCAGGAGAGTGTGCCGGCGGGGCTCCTGAACTATCCCGTGCTCCAGGCGGCCGACGTGCTGCTGTACGAGGCAACACTCGTGCCGGTTGGTGAAGACCAGCTCCAGCACCTCGAGCTGATGCGGGAGATCGCGCGCCGCTGGAACACGCGGTTCGCGAACGGGTTCTCGTTCCCCGAGCCGCAGGCACTGCTCTCGACCGCGAAGCGCGTCCTCGGGCTCGACGGCCAGGCCAAGATGTCGAAGAGCCTCGGCAACACGATCAGCCTCTTCGACACGCCCGAGACCATCTGGGAGAAGCTCAAGCCCGCGGCCACCGACCCGGCGCGCGTGACACGGAAGGACCCGGGCAACCCCGACATCTGCAACATCTTCACCATTCACCAGGGCTTCTCGCCGCCCGAGACGCTCACGCTGGTGGCGCGTAACTGCCGCTCCGCCGGATGGGGTTGTCTCGATTGCAAGCGGGTGCTGGCGGACAATATGATAGCCGCGCTCACCCCCATCCGCGAGCGGGCACAGAGGCTGCAGGCGGAGCCGCGCACGGTGACGGACCTGCTCCGGGCCGGCGCGGCCAAGGCGCGCGCCATCGCGCGCCGCACCATGACCCACGTACGCCGCCGGATGGGGTTCCTCGAAGGCGTGGAGGGAGGGGGGGGGACCTGATGCAGCACTTCCTGGAGCGGATGGTCGATATGTTCCGGCTGGAGCTGTTCCTCCAGCTGTGTCTCGCGACGCTGTTCGGCGGCGCTATCGGCCTCGAGCGCGAGCTCGGCGGGAAGCCGGCCGGTCTCCGGACGAACATCCTCATCTGCATCGGCTCGGTGCTCTACACCAAGCTCTCGATCACCATGGCCGCCGGGACCGCCGACCCGACGCGCATCGCCGCGCAGATCGTGACCGGCGTGGGCTTCATCGGCGCGGGCACGATTCTGCACGCGCGCGGCGCGGTCGTGGGCCTCACGAGCGCGGCCACGATCTGGGTCGTCGCGGCCATCGGGGTCGCCCTCGGCGCCACGTTCTACTGGGAAGCGGCCGGCACCACGCTGCTCGTCCTGGTGGTGCTGCGGGGACTCGGGCGCGTCGAGCGGCTGGTCGCCCGGCAATCCACGCGGAGCACGCTGTCGGTGCATGCCCACCCGGACCCCACCGTACTGGACGAGCTCGAAGCCGTGGTACGCCGGACGGGACTCGAGATCGAGCGGCAGGCGAGCCGTCGCGAGAACGTGGATCTGGTGATCGACTTCACGCTGCGTGGGCCGAAGCGGCTCCATGACGAGGTGATGGTCGCCCTGCTGCACCAGCCCGGCGTGCGGACGGTGTCGACGGGCGAGTGAGCCGGCGGCTGGTCGTGGACCTCGCGTCGCCGCACGCCGCCTGGCGGGTGCCACCGTCCACGGTCGCCACGATTCGGGCGGCGCTCGGGCCCGGTTGGGCGGTAGTGGAAGTGCCGGCCCCAACGCCCGCGGATGGCCCCGGCACGCCGGAGGCGATAGCGGCGGCGCGCGGTGCCGAGATCTACCTGGGTCACGTGGTGCCCGCCGACGTGGCTAAGGCCGGCCGGGGGACGCTCCGGTGGGCGCACACCGTGACCGCGGGCGTGGCTCCGAGCTTGCCGCATCTCGCCGGGACGGGAATCGTGCTCACGAACTCGGCCGCCATCCACGCCGAGCCCATCGCCGACTGGACGCTCGCCGCCATCGCCTACTTCGCGCGCGGGCTCGACCGCATGCGCGAGTTCCAGGCGGCGGGCCGGTGGGCGTGGGCGGAGTTCACCGGCTTCGAGGTCCCGGTACGCGAGTTCGGCGAGCTCCGGCTGGGGGTGTTCGGCCTGGGCGGCATCGGCGGGGCGATCGCGCGGCGTGGGGTGGCCCTCGGGATGAGCGTGGCGGGCGTGCGGCGGCGGCCGGCGCGGGGCGGGCCGACGGGCGTCCGCTGGGTGGGCGGCCTCGGCGATCTGCCGCGGCTCGCCGCCGAGAGCGATTGCTTCGTGATCGCCGCGCCCCACACTGCGGAGACGCGCGGGGCGGTGAGCCGGGCGGTGCTCGAGCGGCTGCCGCCTGATGCCGTCGTGGTCAACGTCTCTCGCGGGACGCTCTTGGACGAGACGGCGCTGCTCGACGCGCTCGACGCCTCTCGGCTGCGAGGCGCCGCGCTCGATGTCTTCGACGCGGAGCCGCTGCCCGCGGGCCACGCCTTCTGGCGCCACCCGCGCGTGCTCGTGAGCCCCCATGTCGCCGCCGTGACGGCACGCTTCTGGGAGCGCGAGACGGGGCTGATCGTGGAGAACATCCGGCGCTATCTTGCAGGGTCCCCGCTCGCCAACACGGTCGACCCGGAGGCCGGATACTAGTGGAGGAAAAAGCCAAGAGCGCTCGTGCGGGCACTGCGGTCGGGCAGCCGCGTGGCATCGAGCAGATCATCAAGGCAGCGATCGACCGCGGCGCGTCCGACCTCCACGTCAAGGCCGGGGACGTGTTCCGCGCCCGGATCGACGGAAAGCTCGTGCCCCTCACGAAGCACCGCCTGACGCCGGAGCAGACCAAGGGGATCGCGCAGCACCTGCTTCCCAGCGACGAGGAGCGCGCTCGTATGGACGGGCTGCGCGATTACGACTGCTCCTGGGGCATGCCCGGCGTGGGGCGGTTCCGCGTGAACATCCTGCGGCAGCGTTCCTCGTTCATGATCGTGATGCGCGTGATCCCGTTCGACGTGCCGACGTTCGAGACCCTCAAGCTGCCGCCGATCCTCGCGAGCGTCGCCGCGGCCGAGCGCGGGATGATTCTCGTGACGGGAGTGACGGGCTCGGGGAAAAGCTCGACCATGGCGGCCATGGTGAACTACATCAACCAGACGCAGAACAAACACATCGTCACGCTCGAGAATCCGATCGAGTTCCTGCACCGCGACATCAACTGCTCGGTGACGCAGCGCGAGATCGGGGTCGATACCGACGATTTCCGGGCGGGGCTCCGCGCCGCGATGCGCCAGGACCCGGACGTCGTCTTGATCGGCGAGATGCGCGATGCGGAGACCATCGACACCGCGATGAAAGCCGCCGAAACGGGGCACCTCGTGATCTCGACGCTGCACACCCCCGACGCGGTGACGACGTTGAGTCGTGTCGTCTCGATGTTCCCGCCCGAAGAGCAGGAGGCCGCCCGGCTGCGGTTGTGCGACGCGCTGCAGGCCGTCGTCTCGCAGCGGCTGCTCTCGCGCGCCGACGGCCGCGGCCGGGTGGCGGCGGTGGAGATCCTGATCTGCACCCGGGAGGTGCGCGAGCTGATCAAGGACCCGAGCCGAACCGCCGACCTGCCCGACTACGTCCGCGAGGCACGGGACGAGTACGGCATGCAGACGTTCGATCAGCACCTGATGGAACTGGTGGCGGACGAGGTGGTGACGTACGAGACGGCCCTCGCCGCGAGCACCAATCCAGCGGACTTCGAGAAGCAGATGCGCTCCGTGCGCCGCCGCGCGCGCACCGCTACGGCCACGGAGGCGACTCCCGGCCAGTGACCGAGCGGCAGCTCGTGGGGGTGCTCGCCCCCATCACCACGCCATTCGACAGCGCGACGGGAGAGGTCGCTCCCGTCCACCTCCGCCACAACGTGACACGGCTCGTCGCGGCGGGGCTCGATGGGGTGGTCGTGGCGGGATCGACCGGCGAGTCGGCCCTGCTCGACCCGGACGAGCAGCGCCGTATGGTCGCGTGGGTGCGCGAGGTGTTGCCGGACAAGCGCTGGCTGGTCGCGGGGACGGGCGGGGAGTCCACCCGGCAGGCGGTGGCGCTGACCCGGGCGGCCGCGACGGAGGGCGCGGACGCCGTCCTCGTGCGGCCTCCCGCGTACTTTTCCGCCGCCGTCTCTCCCGCGAGCCTGGCGGATTACTATCGTGCCGTGGCGGACGCGAGCCCGGTGCCGGTGCTCGTCTACAACATCCCCAAGTACACGCACCTCCCAATCGCGGCCGGCCTGCTGCGGCAGCTCGCGCCGCACGCCAACATCGTCGGCGTCAAGGACTCGTCGGGCGATGCGAAGAACCTCGCGGCATACCGCGACGCGGCCCCCGAGTGGTCGGTCTTCGTCGGCTCGGGCTCGCTCTTGTATGCCGCCCTGGAGCTGGGCTGCGACGGGGGGATCCTCGCGGTCGCGTGTTTCGCGGCGGCGCTCTGCGCCCAGGTGTTCGCCGCCTTCCGCGCCGGCGACCGGGAAGGCGCGGGGAAGCTCCAGGAGCGGCTCGCACCGCTCGACCGGGAAGTCGTGGGGAAGCTCGGGCCCGCGGGAGTGAAGGCGGCGATGGACGCCGTCGGGGGAGGGCTATACGGCGGGCCGGTGCGCCCGCCGCTCGCGCCCGTGGGGGCGTCGGACCGGGAGCGGGTGGTGAAGCTCGTCGCCGCGTGACGGACTACCGGGCGCTGCTCGTCGCGATCGCGGTTCCGCGACTCACCGGCACGGCGGCCAACCAGCAGATCCGGGACGTACTGAAACGCGAGCTCGTGGCGCGCGGATTCGTGGCGATGGAGCACCGGTTCACGGGGCGATCGCTGCTACACCGCTTCGGGCGGGCGCCGCTCGAGGCCGTCAACGTGCTCGGGGTCCGCCCTCGGGCTCGCGTCTCGGTGTGGCTCGTCGCGCATTACGACTCGAAAGGCCAGCCCCTCTCCATGGCGACGCGCCTCGCGGCCGCCGCGCTGGCGACGCTCGGCGCGCTCGAGCTCCTCGCCTTGGCGGTGCGCGCGTTGCTCGGTCCGGTCCACGCCGGCGTGCCCGACCTGTTCGTTGGCGCCGCCGGCGTCGCCGGCATCCTGTTGCTCGTGGCGAACCGCGTGACCAATCGCTCCGCCGGCGCGGTCGACAACGCGGCCGGGGTGGTGGCCGTCCTCGCCACCCTGGACGCCTTGCCGCCGGACGTGGGAGTGGGCGTGCTCTTCCCCGACGCCGAGGAATACGGCCTGCTCGGGGCGCGGGCGCTCGTGCGGGAGCGGGCCAACCTGCTCCGCGACACGTGCATCGTCAACTTCGATGGTGTCGACGACCGCGGCGTCACGATCGCTTTCATCCATCGCGCCGGACCCACCATCGAGCGGGTGACCGCCGCGCTCGGCGCGCGGCGGGCGCGCTGGCTACCCGTGCTGGTCGACGGGCTCGTGCTGACCGGTGCGGCTCGCGAGGGCGTAACGATCATGCGGGGCGATTGGGGCACGGCGACAATCGTCCATACCCCGCTGGACTCGACGCAGCGCCTGACGCTGGAGGGCGTGCGGGAGGTGGCCCGGGGAGTTGCGTCCGCGCTGTTCACAGGCTGAAAGCCTGGGCCCCGTGATGCACGGCCCTTAAGGGCACCGAACTGCCGGGCCCACTCTTTAGCGTGGGAATCGGCTGCGTTGACGCCCGCTGTTCATGGGTCTAGCTTCCGTCGGAGGATACTCGAACGCCCCGTTTCCGGGGCGTTTTTTGCTGGGGAGCCATGTTCGGACCGAAGACCCACTGCGTCGTGGTCGTCGGCGCCCAATGGGGCGACGAGGGCAAAGGGAAGATCGTCGACGTGCTCGCCGAGCGCGCCGATCTGGTCGTGCGCTATCAGGGCGGGGCGAACGCGGGCCACACGGTGCACACGGGCGCCGGAGAGTTCGTGCTCCACCAGATTCCCTCGGGCATCATCCAGGGTGCGGTATGCCTGGTCGGCAACGGCGTCGTGCTCGATCCGGAGACGCTCTTCACGGAGCTCGACGCCCTCAGCGAGCGGGGCATCCGGACCGAGCACAAGCTCTACGTCTCGGACCGCGCGCACCTGACGCTCCCGTTCCACAAGCTGCTCGACCGGGCCCGCGAGGCTCGGGAGAAGATCGGTACGACCGGCCGCGGCATCGGGCCCACCTATGAAGACAAGTACGGGCGACGGGGCGTCCGGGTGGGCGACCTGCGGAACCTGGGCCGGGCGAAGGAGCTGGTGTGCGGGCGCGTCCAGGCCGCCAACGAGTTCCTTGGGTTGCTCGGCTCGAGCGAGCGCGGCGATCCGGGGGAGCACGTCGCGCTGCTCGAGCGGCTCGCCCCGCGGCTACTGCCGCTCGCGGTGGACGCTGGACGCGTGGTCTGGGAAGCGCTCGAGCGCGGGGAATCGGTGCTGCTCGAGGGCGCGCAAGGCGCGCTGCTGGACGTGGACCACGGCACCTACCCGTACGTGACCTCCTCCAACACGACGGCTGGCGGCGCGGCGGTCGGAGCCGGGATCGGCCCTACGGCGATCGACGCCGTGCTTGGGGTCGTCAAGGCGTACACCACCCGCGTGGGGAACGGACCGCTTCCGACCGAGGCCACGCCGGCACTGGCCGAGCGGATCCGCGAGCTGGGGGATGAGTTCGGGGCGACCACGGGACGGCCGCGTCGCTGCGGGTGGTTCGACGCCGTCGTCGTGCGCTACGCGGTGCGCGTCAACGGCCTGACCGGCCTCGCGGTCACCAAGCTCGACGTGCTCGATTCGTTTTCGGAGATTCCCGTGTGCGTCGGCTACCGCTGCGACGGCGAGTCGCTCGACTCGATGCCCGCCGAGGTGGAGCGTCTTGCCCGCGTGGAGCCGCTGTACGAATCGCTCCCCGGGTGGCAGAAGTCGCTCGCCCACGTGCGCCGGTTGGCGGACCTGCCGCCGCCGGCCCGCGCCTACCTGGACCGGCTCCAGGACCTCGCGCACGCACCCATCCAGTACGTGAGCGTCGGTACGCATCGCGATCAGATCATCGAAGTGACGTGACAGTGGCTCGTTGATGCTCGACGTCGCGGTGATCGGAGCCGGGCCCTGCGGGCTCGCGGTGGGCGTGGCGGCGAAGCGCGCCCGTCTGAGCTGCTCGCTGTTCGACAAGGGGCCCGTCGCCTCGAGTCTCATGCGCTACCCCTTGTATATGACGTTCTTCTCGACGCCCGACAAGCTCGAGATCGGGGTGCCGTTCGTGACGGCCGGCGACAAGCCCACGCGACGCGAAGCCCTGACCTACTATCGGAAGGTGGCGGAGCACTTCGAGCTGGATGTGCGCCAGTATCACACGGTGTCGCGCGTGACACGGGCGCGAGACGGGTTCGAGCTCGTAGCGCAGCACCCCGGGAGCCCTGAGCCAGAGACCGTCGCGAGCCGTCACCTGGTGTTCGCGACCGGCTACTTCGAGTCGCCCAACCCGCTCCGCGTCCCCGGGGAGGATCTCCCGCACGTATCGCACTTCTTCGTGGAGCCGCATCCCTACTGGCAGCAGCGCGTTGTCGTGGTGGGCGGCGGCAACAGTGCGGTGGAGGCGGCGCTCGAGCTGTGCCGGATCGGCGCCCGCGTCACCATGGTGCACTTTCTGAGCGAGTTCGACCGGGGGGTGAAGCCGTGGATCCTGCCCGACATCACCAACCGCGTGAAAGAGGGCCGGGTCGCCGTTCGGTGGTGCAGTCGCGTGGTCGAGATCAGGCGGTCAGAGGTCATCGTGCGTCGCGATCCGGACGGCGAGCGGGAGACGATTCCGGCGGATTTCGTCCTGGCCCTGACCGGCTACACCGCGGACCTCTCGCTGCTCCGATCGGTGGGCGTGGCGGTGGATGAGATCAGCGGCGTCCCGCGGCACGCGCCCGAAACGATGGAAACGAACGTGCCAGGTGTGTACATCGCCGGCGTGCTCGCGTCCGGCTTCGACGCCAACAAGATCTTCATCGAGAACGGGCGCGAGCATGGCGGGCGGATCTGCGACCATGTCAAAAGCAAACCCCCCAGAGTTGCCCCTGGGGGGTGATCGCCTGCTCGACATCGTGCGCCCTAGAACCCGATGCGAGCGAGACGAAGCGCTCGATAAGCCGTAGGCTTGCCGAGCAAGAACGGTGCCTGCCGCGTAATGGCGATTACTACGGCACATAGCGAAAAACGCACAAGTAGAACGTATAGCATAATGCATGTTTTAGAGCATAATGCAAGATACAGCGCTCATACTGATCGCTCCTGCAGCTTTTAAGGGCACTCTGGGGCCCCGCCAGGTCGCCGACGCCATGGCGGTTGGGGCTCGGCGGGCGCTCCCGGACGCCTCCGTGCTCCAGTGCCCCATTTCGGACGGGGGCGACGGGCTGCTCGATGCCGTGCTGGCACCCGGCGCGTTGCGAGAGCGCCTGACGGTCACCGGGCCGCTGGGGGAGCCGGTGTCAGCCGAGCTCGGTTGGGTGGATCCGGAAACCGCGATCTTCGAGAGTGCGACCGCGTGCGGCATCGCGCTCCTCAAGCCGGAGGAGCTCGACCCGCTGCGGGCTACCACGCGGGGCGTGGGCGAGCTGGTCTGGGAAGCGGTCGAACGGGGTGCCAAGACGGTGGTCGTGGGTCTGGGCGGCTCCGCCACCGTGGACGGCGGCACGGGTGCGGCGCGCGGACTTGGCTGGTCGTTCCTGGACAGTGTGGGAGAGCCACTTCCAGAAGGTGGGGGGTCGCTCGCGCACCTGGCGGAATGCGCTGGGGGATGGGGCCTGGCGGCGCGGGTCATCGCGCTCGCCGATGTCACCACACCGTTGGTTGGCCCGCAGGGCGCCGCCCCCGTGTTCGGGCCGCAGAAGGGGGCGGGACCCGAAGGGGTGAAGCTCCTCACGCGAGGACTCGAGCGGCTCGCCGAGCTGATGGGCCGGCACGGCCGTGGCGACCTCGCGACGCTGCCCGGGGGTGGTGCCGCGGGGGGACTCGGCGCGGGTCTCGTGTGCTTCGCCAAAGCCCAGCTCACGGGCGGAGCGGAGTGGGTGCTGGCGCGGGTGGGGTTTGACGCGGCGCTCGCCAAGGCCCAGCTGGTGATCACCGGCGAGGGCTCCTTCGACAAGACGTCGCTCGTCGGGAAGGCGTCGGGCGAGGTGGTGCGACGCGCCCAGGCGGCGAAGACGCGAGTCGCGGTGGTGGCGGGCAAGGTCGAAGGGCTCGTCGGCCTGCACGCGCTCGACGGCGAAGGGCGCGTGCTCGACGCCGCCGGTATCGCGGCCCTCGCCGAGCGGGCGGTACGCGAAGCATTCGGGTTGCCCGGCGCGTAGCGGCCCGCCTATCTTCCGCCCCTCATATGCCCCCAACCGACAACGTGATGGACAAGGTCGTGTCGCTGGCCAAGCGGCGCGGCTTCGTGTTCCAGTCCTCGGAGATCTACGGCGGCCTCGGCTCGGTGTGGGACTACGGACCGCTGGGCGTCGAGCTCAAGAAAAACATCAAGGAGCGCTGGTGGCGCGCGATGGTCCACGACCGCGAGGACATCGAGGGCCTGGACGCCGCGATTCTCATGCACCCGAAGGTCTGGGAAGCGTCGGGCCACGTGGCTGGATTCACCGATCCCCTGGTGGACTGCAAGCACTGCAAGAATCGCTTCCGCGCCGACGACCCCCGGATCAAGGGCACGCCCGGCGAGCCCACGGCGCAGTGCCCGGTGTGCGGCAGCAAGGGGACGCTGACCGCGCCGCGCATGTTCAACCTCATGTTCAAGACGTTCATGGGTCCGGTCGAGGAGGCGGCGTCCGTGGTGTACCTCCGGCCCGAGACGGCGCAGGGGATCTACGTCAACTATCTCAACGTGCTGCAGTCGTCGCGCCAGAAGATCCCCTTCGGGATCGCGCAGATCGGTAAGGCGTTCCGGAACGAGATCACCCCCGGCAACTTCATCTTTCGGACCCGTGAGTTCGAGCAGATGGAGATGCAGTTCTTCGTGAAGCCGGGCACGGACCTCGAGTGGTTCGAGTTCTGGCGCCACGAGCGGATGAAGTGGCTGGCCGGATTGGGCGTGCGGCCCGAGAAGCTGCGGTTCCACCAGCACACGAAAGACGAGCTGGCGCACTACGCCACGGACGCCTACGACGTGCAGTATGAGTTTCCCTTCGGCTGGCAGGAATTCGAAGGGATCCACAACCGGACGAACTTCGACCTGTCGCGGCACCAGGAATTCTCGGGGAAGAAGCTCGAGTACTTGGATGTCGCCACGAACGAGCGATTCATTCCGTACGTGGTCGAAACGTCGGCCGGCGCCGACCGCACGACGCTCGTGGTGATGGTGGACGCGTACCACGAGGAAGAGGTGGAAGGAGAGAAGCGGGTGGTCTTGCGGCTGCATCCCGCGATCGCTCCGTTGAAAGCGGCGGTGTTCCCGTTGGTGAACAAGGACGGGATGCCCGAGCTCGCGCGCCGCATCTTCGACGATCTACGCAAGCACTACAACACGTTCTACGACGACGGCGGCTCGATCGGTCGCCGCTACCGTCGCCAGGACGAGGCCGGCACGCCGTTCGGCATTACCATCGACGGCCAGTCCACGCAGGACGGTAGCGTGACCGTGCGGGACCGGGATACGCTCAAACAGATTCGCGTCGCCGCCGACCGGCTCGCCGAATATCTGGCGGAGCGCCTGAGGAGCTAATGCGGAATGCGGAGTGCGGAGTGCGGAATGGAAGGGCGGACGTCGATTCCGCATTCCGACTTCCGCATTCCGCACTGCGGTGGCGGAGCCGTGCGGCTGGATGAGTTCCGTTCGCTGGTCGAGCGGTTGGTGCGCGAGATCCCAGCGGAGTTCAGGGGCGGTGTGGTGGCGGTGGACGTCAGCCCCAAGGCGCTCCCCCATCCGGTGCACGGCGACGTCTACACGCTGGGTGAGTGCGTGCCGCTCGAGTGGAGCGGGAGCGGGGCCGATCTGCACTCTCGGATCATCCTCCATTACGGCTCGTTCGCGAGCCTCGGCCGGCTCGGCGACTTCGACTGGCGTGCGGAGGCCTGGGAGACGCTCACCCACGAGCTGCGTCATCACCTCGAATGGCGTGCGAACGTGGACGCCCTCGCCGCATACGACTGGGCCGCCGAGCAGAACTTCGCGCGGCACGAGGGCCACCCGTTCGATCCGTCCTTCTTCCGGTCGGGAGAGGCGCTCCACGACGGCATCTGGAAAGTCGACGACGATGTGTTCATCGAGAGGGAGCAGGGAGCAGGGAGCGGGGAGCAAGGGGATCTCGTGTGGCACGGGCGGCGGTATCGCGTGGCGCCTCCCCGCGGGGGCGCGGGGCCGCTCTTCCTTACTCTCGAGGGTCTGGTGGAGCCGCCACCCGGCGATGCCGTCCTGGTCGTGAGGCCCGCTCCCCGGCTGCTCGAGTTGTTCCGGCGCCGGCCGGCCCTGGTGCAAGAGGTCGTGGAGGTCACGGTCCGAGATGCCTAAGCGCGTCTTGCTCGCCACGCGGGACCTGTTGTTCCGCTCGAAGCTCGGCGGCGTGGTGGCCGCCGCCGGCGCGGACGTGTCCCGGGACGAGGCCGCCTGCGATCTCGCGGTGCTGGAGCTCAGCGGGCCGGGAGCGACGGAGCGGATCGGCGAGCTTGTACGGCGCGGCATCCCCGTTCTCGCCTATGGCTCACACATCGAAGTGGAACTGCTGCGCGCGGCGCGCGAGGCGGGGGCTACGGCCGTGCCGAATTCCCAGGTGGAGGAACGGCTGCGGGATCTCCTGAACACGTAGAGGCGCAGCATGCTGCGCCCCTACGCAACGTCCGGACTGCCGCTCTCGTTACTTCGGCACGACCTGCACCTCGATCTGCCGCGGCTTCGCCTTCTCCGCCTTGGGGAGCGTCACGGTGAGAACGCCGTGCTCGTAGCTCGCCTTGATGTTGCTCGCATCCACGGTCGCGGGCAGGGTGAAGCTGCGCTCGAAGGTGCCATAGGTCCGCTCATAGCGGTGCACCCGCTCGGTGCGCTCCTCGGCGACCTGCTGCTTCGCGCCCTTGATCGTGAGGACGTTGTTCTCGAGCGAGAGCTTCACGTCCTCGGGTTTGACACTGGGCACCTCCGCGATGATGCGGATCGCCTCGGCGTCCTCGAAGATGTCCACGGGCGGCACCCACGAGGCCTCCGTGCTGTCGCCGTTGAGGCTGCCAGCACGTCGAAGATCCGGTTGATCACCGGGTCTCTCTGGAGGGAACGAGTGGTGACGAACATCGCCAATACTCCTTTCGTTGTCGGTCGGGACTTCCGGTGCTTCACCCGCGGCCCATAGCAACCGGCGTGCCGGTCCCGGCGGGCCGCGACTTGTCAACTTGACAGCGGGGCGTTCAAGGTGGCACCGGAGGCTGTCAGCTTTGCGGAGTCCGGTGCCGTGTCTATCTTTCCGAGCCATGACGCACTCCACCACCGTCGCGCTCCCCCCCCAGGACCTGCTCGAGCGCGCGAAGCGGTTCTTCGCGGAGCGGGTGCCGCACGCGGCCGCGTTCGTGGAGAAGGAAGGGCCGGGGTTTCTGGTGCTGCGCGGTCAGGGTGGGGAGGAGATCGCGCTGCACGCGTGGGCGGATGCGGGGGGCAAGACCCGGGTGCGCGCCTCCACCCTGTTCTTCGATCAGGCGCTGGATCGCTTCCTCTCGACGCTCCCCCTCGAAACCGCGGTGGAGGTCGCTTGACCGCGGTGGGTGAGCGGTTCGCCGTCCGCGTGATGGTGACCGATGTGTGGGATCAGGTATTTCTCGCGGTCGAGCCCACGACCACGGTTGCGGAGCTCAAGCGCCAGGCGCTCACCCAGGCGCTGAAACGAGCACAGGTGCGGCCCGAGGACTACGTGGTGAAGTTCCGTGGCGCCCAGGTGCTGGACGAGACCACCACCCTGGCCGCGCTCGGCGCCGTGCCCAACTCGCCGTTCATCGTCCTGCCCGCCCGGCGCCACCCGGTGCGCTGATGGTCTCCCGCGCGCTGCCGACCTTCACCGTCGGCTTCTTGCTGCTGGACGCCCTGCTGCTGGCGTACAGCGGGTTTGCCCTCGGTCGCCGCTGGCTGGTCTTCTGGGGCGCGGTCTGCCTCGTCGCAGCGGTGCTGGTGGTGATCGGGTGGCGGCGGTACCGTCGCGTCATGTCGGACCTGGAGCGCGCGCGACGAGAGATGCGGGCGGAGGTGGAATCGATCCGGCAGCTGCTGCACGGCAAGCATCTCGACAACTAAGTGACGACCCCGGTCGTCTGGCACCGCGCGTGCCGGCTCCACAATCCCGGGTTGGGCCATCCCGAGCGCCCCGAGCGGATCGAGGCGGTCATCGCCGCGCTGCGTGCGCCCGACCTGGCGGCGACGGTCGAGTGGGTGGAGGGCCAGTCCGCGACGCGCGACCAGCTGGAGCGGGTCCATTCTCCGGCCTATCTCGACGCGCTCGAGCGCCTCGCGCGCGGCGGCGGAGGCGCGCTGGACGCCGACACCGTGATGAGCCGGGACAGCTGGGACGCCGCGTTGGCGGCCGCGGGCGTGGCGATCAGCGCGGCGGAGCAGGGGATCGAGCGAGGCTCGGCCTTTGGCGCCACGCGCCCTCCGGGGCACCACGCGCTCGCCGGCCGCGCCATGGGATTCTGCCTGATCAACAACGTCGTGGTCGCGGCGCGCCACGCGCAGCAGCTGGGGAAGCCGCGCGTGCTGATCGTGGACTGGGATGTGCACCACGGGAACGGCACCCAGGCGCTGGTCGAGCGCGATCCATCGATCCGCTACGTGTCCATGCACCAGTATCCCTGGTATCCGGGGACCGGCGCCGAGGACGAGCGGGGCGTGGGCAACGTGTTCAACGTGCCCCGCCCGCCCGGCCTCGCCCCCGAGGTGTACGTGCGGGACCTGCTCGCGGCCGTCGACGCCGCGACGGTGGGGTGGCGGCCGGACCTCCTCCTGGTCTCGGCCGGGTTCGACTCGCTGGCGGGAGATCCGCTGGGCGGGTTCACGCTCGGGCCCGCGGATGTGGCGCACTGGACGAGCGCGTTTCGGACGCGCGTCGCGCCGGCGCCGGTCGTCGGCGTGCTCGAAGGCGGGTACCGGCTCGACTTGCTCGCTGCCGGGGCCCGCGCCCACGTGCGCGCGCTTGCCTGAGGGTCGCGGCGTCCCGATACTACAGTCATGACCGCCACTGCCGCACCGCAGGCATCCAAACACTGGCCCGCCAGCATCTATCGGCGGCCCGACGGGGGGGTCGAGCGAGGCCTCTCGCCGGCTCGGCTGCGCGAGATCGTGCGCGCCGGTGAAGGTGAGCTGTGGGTGGACGTCGACAGTAACGATCTCCACCAGCACGCGCTTCTGGAGAAGGTATTCGAGTTCCACACCCTCGCCGTCGAGGACACGCTCTCGCCGCGCACCCGCGTCAAGCTGGAAGAGTACGACCGCTACGTCTTCGTGGTGATGGCGGGGGTCGCCTTCGACCAGGCGACTCCCGACCCGTTCGATCTCCAAACCTCCAACCTCTACTTCTTCCTCGGCAAGAATTTCCTGGTCACCGTACATGCTGTGCCGTCGACGGGGTGCGACGCAGCGCGCGACCGACTGTTGCGCAGTCCCGACCTCCTCGCCCGGGGTGTCGAGATGACGATGCACCACATCATCGACCAGGCGGTGGACAGCTACTTTCCGTTGGTCGAGGGGCTCAACGGCATGGTGGACGGGCTCGAGCAGAAGCTGTTCGAGGAGTTCGACGAGGGTCTCATCCACGAGATCTTCAAAGCGAAACGGTCGACCTTCGGACTGCGGCGCCATATCGGGCCGCTGCGCGAGGTGCTCAACATTCTGACGAACCGTCCCTGCGGCTACATTCGGTCCGAAACGCAGCTGTACTACCGGGACGTCTACGACCATACCATCCGGCTGATGGAGTCGGTCGACACCACGCGCGACCTCCTCGCCGGAGTACTGGAGACGTATCTGTCCCAGACGTCCAACCGGATGAACCGGGTAATGAAGCAGCTGTCGGTCGTGGCCACGGTCGCGTTGCCATTGATTGTGATCGCTGGGATCTACGGCATGAACTTCAGTCGCATGCCTCTCATCCACGATGCGCTCGGCTTCTGGGTCGCCGTCGCGAGCATGGTGGGAGTCTCCTTGGCGATCGTGTGGTGGTTGAAGCACCGCAAATGGCTCTGAAGCTCGCCACCGACGTTCTCACCCTGAAGACCAAGCATCCATTCGTCATCGCCCGGGGGGGCGACGACGACACGCGGGTGGTGTGGGTGCGGCTCACGGACGGGGATGGGATGGAGGGCTGGGGGGAAGCCGATCCCTCGCGCTATTACGGAGAGACGGCCGACACCGTGCTGGCGATGCTCCAGCGACTCGAGCCCCATCTCCCCACGGACCCGTTCGATCTCGATGCGGCGGAAGCGAAGTTCGCGCAAGTCGTCCCCAAGAACGGCGCGGCGCGGGCGGCCCTGTCGGCGGCGCTGCACGATCTCGTGGGCAAGCAGCTGGGCCAGCCGGTGTGGCGGCTGTGGGGACTCGATCCCGCCCGCGCGCCGCGCTCGTCATTCACGATCGGCCTCGACACCCCCGAGAAAATGCGCCAGAAGGTGCTCGAGGCCTCGTCCTATCCGATCCTGAAGATCAAGCTCGGCACCGATCGGGACGAGGCGATCCTGCGGACCGTCCGCGACGCCACCGACAAGCCGCTCCGGGTGGATGCGAACGCGGGCTGGACGCGGGAGCGCGCGCTCCAGATGCTCCCCGTGCTCAAGGAATATGGCGTGGAGTTCGTGGAGCAGCCCCTGCCGCCGGACGACCTCGAGGGAATCGCCGCGCTCCGGCGCCGAGAGATCCTCCCCGTGGTCGTGGACGAGAGCTGCATCGTCGCGGCGGACATCCCGCGGCTCTCAGGGATAGTGGACGGGATCAACATCAAGCTCGCGAAGTGCGGCTCGCTGCGCGAAGCGCTGCGCATGATCGCCACCGCGCGGGCGCACGGCATGCTGGTCATGGTGGGGTGCATGATCGAAACGTCGCTGGGGATCACGGCCGCGGCGCATTTCACTCCCCTTGTCGACGCCGCCGATCTGGACGGTGCGGCGCTGACCGCGAACGACCCCTTCGTAGGCGCCACGATCGACGGCGGGCAGATTTGCCTGCCCACCGGACCGGGCCTGGGCGTCCGGCGGCGGTGAGGGGCATGCCGGCAACGGCTAGGGGTCCCGCTGGGGATGCGAGTGTAGGGGCGCAGCATGCTGCGCCCCTACCTGGCGACTCAGGTAGCCGCACCGCGCCGCGCTATGCCGAAGTAGTCCTCACGGTACCGGTTCCCCGCACGTACACATACCTGATTCCCGTGGAGCTCGAGCCCCGCGTCGTGCCTGGGGCTCGAGTGATCGTGCCGGTACGGCGGCGTCAGGTGGTGGGTGTGGTGGCGGCGGTGGACGCGCCCCCTCCGTCCGCCGCTGCGGGCGTGGCGGCGAGGCCGATCCTCGCCACGCCCGACGCGGAGCCGGCGATCACGCCGCCGCTGCTCACGCTCGGCGTGTGGATCAGTCGTTACTACGGCGCCCCCCTGGGGCTCGCGCTGCGGGCGCTGCTCCCCGGGGCACTCTGGAGCGTGCGCCGACCGGCGGGGCCCGCCGAGCAGGTGGAGCGCGTGCTCGCGCTGACCGCGGCGCTGCCGTCGCTGCTCGAGCGCGAGCGGGCGTTCAAGCGCGCGCCCAAGCGTCGCGTGGCGTACGAGGCGCTGGAGGCGATCGGCGGCTCGGCGCCGGTCCGGCATCTGATCGCACGGCTCGGCTTGTCTTCCGCCGCCCTGGACGGGCTCGTGACCCAGGGGTTGGCCCGCTACAGCGACGTGCCGCGGGCTCGGGATCCGTTCGCCGGGCTGTCGTCTCCACCGCCCCCCGACCTCACGGCCGACCAGCGTCGCGTCGTCGCCGGGATCTTGGCGACGCCGGTCGAGACGCCCGTGCTGATTCAAGGGGTCACAGGGTCGGGGAAGACCCTCGTCTATCTGGACGTGCTGCGGAGTGTTGTCGCGTCGGGTCGGGGCGCCATTCTCCTCGTTCCGGAGATCGCGCTCACGCCCCAAACGGTGGCGCGGGTGCGCGGCGTGTTCGGCGACCAGGTGGCGGTCTTGCACTCGGGGCTGTCGGACGGCGAGCGCGCCGACGCGTGGCGGGCGCTGCGGCGCGGCGAGCGGCGCGTGGCCGTCGGGCCCCGCTCCGCGGTGTTCGCTCCGGTCGAGCGGCTCGGGGCGATCGTGGTGGACGAAGAGCACGAGTCGAGCTACAAGCAAGGGACGGCGCCGCGCTACCATGCCCGCGACGTGGCGCTCGAGCGTGCGCGGCTCGAGGGGGCGCGCGTGATTCTGGGCAGCGCCACGCCGTCTCTCGAGACGCTGCACCTCGCGGCCGTGGGGAAGGTGGTGCGCTTCGAGCTTCCAGGCCGAATCGGCGCGCGACCCTTGCCACCGGTCGAGGTAATCGACTTGCGCCGGGCCGAGCGGGTACCCGACGCCCGCGGGGTACCGTGGACCGTGGCGCTCGACGAGGCCGTACGCGGCGCCCTCGGACGGGGCGAGCAGGTGATCCTGCTCTTGAACCGCCGCGGCTTCGCGACGTACCTGCAGTGTCCCGCCTGCGGCGACGTGCCCACCTGCCCCCGCTGCGCCATCGCCCTCACCGTGCATCAGACGCCGGCCGCGCTGCGGTGCCACTACTGCGGCCACGAGGAGCCGATTCCCACCGGCTGCCGGGTGTGCGGCAAAGAGACCCAGCGGATGCGGGGCCTGGGGACCCAACAGCTCGAGCATTTCGTCGGGCTCCGGTTCCCCGAGGCCCGGATCGCCCGCATGGATCTGGACACGACGAGCACCAAGTGGGCGCACCACCGGGTGCTCGACCGCATGGCGCAGGGAAAGATCGACATCCTGCTCGGGACGCAGATGATCGCGAAGGGGCTGGATTTTCCCAACGTCACCGTGGTGGGCGTCGTCGATGCGGACACCGGGCTCCATCTCCCCGACTTCCGCGCGGCCGAGCGGACGTTCCAGCTCGTGGCGCAGGTGGCGGGCCGGGCCGGGCGCGGGCCGAAGGGAGGCCGCGTGTACGTCCAGACTCGAGCGCCCGACCATCACGCCCTCCGCGCGGCGGCGGTCCACTCGGTGGCGCAGTTCGTGGCGGCGGAGCTGCCGCTGCGGGCCCCGCCCAATCCGGCGTACCCGCCGCACGTCGGGCTGGCGCGGTTTGTGGCCTCGCATGAGGATGCGGGTGTGGTCCAGCGGGCGGCCGAGCGTGTGGCGGCATGGGTCGTCCGGGCCAATGCCGAGCGGCTGGGCGGCGCTCTCAGCGTACTCGGACCGGCGCCGTGCCCGATCGAGCGGCTCAAGGGGCGTTGGCGCTGGCACGTGCTGGTGAAGGCGGCGGAGCCGCGTGCGATCGGTCGCGTCGTGCGCGCGCTGGGTGCGCGGGCGCGCGGTGCGGTGATCGTCGATCGCGACCCGGTCTCACTCCTGTAACGACCGTTGCGTGACGGGATTCGGCGCGCGTATTATCAGCGTTCCTGTGACGACCCGCCCCCGGTTCCAGTACCGGCCACCCAACTTCGAGGCGGCCCCGCTTAAGGGAGCGCCGGATGCGCGCTTCGAGCCCGCGCCCGCCGACGGGGTCCTGCCCGACGGCTTCTTCTCGACCACCAACCTGCCGACCTACGTCAAAGCCGCCGGCGCCTGGTCCCGCCCGCGCCTGCCACGTATGGATTGCGTCATCGTGCGCCACGCCAAGGGCGACCTGGTGGCGACGGAGCCGCGCAAGGTGCGCAAGGGACAGGCCGTAGCAGTGGGCACGGAAGAAGACGGCAGCCAGGGCATTTTCGTGCACGCCGAAGGCTTCCTCGGCGGCAGTCACAGCGCCAACGAGTTCGGCTTCATGCAGACGGAAGTATCGCGTGAGCGGCCGGTGGACTACGCGGTCCTGGCGCAGCTCCTGGGCGAGGAAAAGCAGCGCGGCGGGAAGATCTTGTGGGTGGTGGGTCCCGCCCTCGTGCACGCGCGGGCGCGTGAAGACATGATCTGGTTCGTCAAGAACGGTTACGTGCAAGCGTTCCTCGGCGGGAACGCCGTGGCGGTGCACGACCTCGAGGCCGCGATCTTCGGGACGACGCTCGGCATGACGAGCTCGGGGCAGGGCGTCGAAGGCGGCCATGCGCTCCACATGCGCGCCATCAACCAGATCCGGCGCGCCGGCGGCATCGCCGCTGCCGTGCGGCAGGGGCTCGTGAGCTCGGGGATCATGCACGTCCTCGTGACCCACGGAGTGCCGTTCGTGCTCGCGGGCTCCATCCGCGACGACGGGCCGCTCCCGGAGGTGCTCTCCGATACGCTCGCGGCGCAAGACGCGATGCGGGAGTTCACCGCCCAGGCGACTTTCGCCGTATTCGTCGCGACAGCGCTGCACGCGATCGCGGTCGGGAACATGCTCCCGGCGTTCGTGGACGCGCCCTCGCCCGACGACCTGCGGCCGCTCACGACGATCTGCGTCGACCAGACGGAGTTCGTGGTGACCAAGCTGCGGGACCGGGGCACGCACCAAGCCTACGGCGTGGTGACGAATGCCCAGGACTTCATGCACGTGCTGCGGTTCTACGTGGAGCGATGGGAGCAGGCGCAGGCCCCGGCGACCGTCCTCCGCTAGATCCGGGTCGGGGGCCGGGGTGGGCGAAGCTCGCCGAAGCCGTCGCCCTCCGGGTGCCGCCTTCCGAGATAGAGACCATCTATCTCTTCCGGCCCTGGAAGCGCGAGGGTCGCGAGTGGGGCACGGCCGTGGTCGCCTGCCGCGCGACGGAAGGGGA
>Ga0209056_10001436_pt1 | contig 26365 bp, 20 predicted proteins | sample GraSoiAngelo_114_FD_185876 | JGI IMG/M metagenome (GOLD analysis project Ga0209056, IMG submission 185876) | Grasslands soil microbial communities from the Angelo Coastal Reserve, California, USA - 14_0903_13_40cm (SPAdes) (version 2) | ecosystem: Environmental > Terrestrial > Soil > Grasslands... | reverse complement strand
TGATTTCACTTTGAGGCTCGCGACTTCCACGAGCAGCGTGCAAGTGGATGCCTCTGCCGCGGACGTTCTTCACATCGTGGATGCCAGCGTCGGAGAAGTGATCGAACCAGCCGCGGTCAGCAATCTTCCTCTGAACGGGCGCATGCTCATCGACCTCGTGCTCACGGTTCCGGGCGCGCATTTGAGCCACGGCGCACAAACCGGCGACATGAATCCTCTCTACTGGCGGCCGGGGCAGCATTCCGCGGTCAGCATCGGCGGCAACCGTCCGAACGCAAACTATTTTCTCCTCGACGGCACCACGAATACCGATCCTACCTTCAACACGCTCAACCTGAGCCCTTCTCCCGATGCCGTGCAGGAATTCAAAGTGCAAACCGGCAGCTACTCCGCGGAAATGGGGGGCGCGGGCGGCGGCCAAATCAATATCGTTACACGTTCGGGCTCCAACGCGTTTCACGGCACGGCGTACGACTTTCTTCGCAATGGCGCCATGGATGCGTACACGTTTGGCGCGATGGGTTCTTCAAAATTTCTGGTGCAGAACAATTTTGGCGGTTCCTTCGGCGGCCCCATCTTCCGCAACAAAACTTTCTTCTTCCTCAATTACGAGGGCTTCCGCCATTCGCAGGCCGATTCGATGACGGAAACTGTTCCCACGCCCGATGAAATCGCCGGCAATTTTCAGATGAGCGGCGTCACCATCTATAATCCGTACAGCGTTGCTACGCCGGGCCAGCCCGCCAGCCCGACGAATCCTCGCGCTGCTTTCCCGAACAACACCATTCCTTCGCAAAACGCGCAGCTCTTCCTGCAAACCTATGTTCCGCAACCCAACATGGACATGGGCATGATGGCCTGCGGCGGCTCGATGATGGGGCAGCCGGGAGTCGTCGGCGCGGGCGTGGACTGCAACAACTATCTGGATGTCCGCAATGAACGTCACGTCATCGATCAGGGCACGGTCCGCATCGACCACATTTTTTCCAATAGCGACACGCTTTCCTCGCGCTACTCCCTCAGCTCCGAGCACGGCTTCATGCCGATCAACTTGCCCGGATTTGGCACCAGCCACGACGATTTCTCGCAGCAGGGAAGCCTGGCGTGGAACCGCATCATCACGCCGAACATGGTAAACATCGCGGCACTCACATTTTCCCGCCTGGCCATGAGCCATTTCACACAAAGCGCGTTCAGCAATGACATCGTTTCGCGGCTTGGAATCCTGGGCGTCGGCTTCGGCGGGCCAGGCGCCTGGGGCGCGCCGTGGTTCAACGTTCAGGGTTTTTCCGGCATGGGCGACACGTACGCTGCCACTCCTATGCGAGCTTGGGACACGACTGTTGAAGCACGCGATTCGCTGAATTGGCAGCACGGCCGCCACAGTCTCAAGTTTGGCGGAAGTTTCCGCCGTTATATCTGGCCAATGTGGGGATTTTTCCAGAATCGCGGCTACTACCAGTTCACGAACGGCTACACTTCGCAGACGGGAACCAACGACGGCACCGGCTCAGCGCTGGCCAGTTTTCTGCTTGGGCTTCCTGCGGTGAAGCAGCGCCAGGCGGGCATCCCACAAATGCAGCTTCGCGCCTGGTCAACCGACGCTTTTGTGCAAGACAGTTTTCAGATTACGCGCAACACCACGATCGAAATGGGCTTGCGGTATGAATACGCGGGTCCGTTGCACGACATCGCCTATACCAACACCAATATCATCTTTGAGAACGGCATTCCCCGGATTTTTATCGGCGGGCAGAACGGCTTCCCCAGCGGCCTGATGTATTCCAACAAACACAATTTTGCTCCACGCTTCGGGATCTCGCACCACTTCACCAACGTAGGCCTCGTTCTTCATGCCGCGTACGGCATTTTCTTTACACCCGTGGACCTCAACACTTGGTGCAACCAGCGCCACAACGTTCCCTTTGTCTTTCCCGAAACGCAGCAGTTTGACAATTTCAACCCGCCCGCCTCTTTGCTCAACGCCGCAGCGGCGCAAACCTCGCTCAACTTCAACCCCGCGGCTCTCGGCACCACTACCGTCAGCTTTACGACGTTTGATCCGCACGCTCCCGCGCAGTACGTGCAACAGTGGAGCACTTCGATTGAGAAGAGCCTCGGTCGCGAGACGACTTTCGAAGTCGGCTACCTCGGTTCGCGCGGCATCCACCTCCAGCGCGCGGACCTGATTAACAACGCGCCTCCGGGGCCCGGCGCCATCGGGCCTCGCCGTCCGTACAAATTCCTCGCCTTCGTTGACAATTCGGTGTTGCCCTCGGGCGTCACTGTTTCTCCCACGATGCCTGCGGGCTGCCACGCGGGCGCGATCTGCACACCGGTCAGCACTATCAACCTGCTCGCAAACTCCGCGCAAAGCTGGTACGACGGGGGTTACGTGAACGTCCGGCGCCGCTACGCGCACGGCCTCAGCTTGCTGGCCAACTACACTTTTGCCAAGAGCCTGAGCAACGCGCCGGACTTTCGTTCGCCGATGTTTGAATCTTCGATCCCGCAGAATAACAGTGATCTTGCGGCCGAAAAAGGTCTGGCCTGCAACATCAAGCATCGTTTCGCCGCCAGTCTGGTCTACAGCATCCCCGGTTACGGCGATTCGGGTTTCGTGCGCGCGCTTTCGCACAACTGGATCCTCTCTTCCGTCTATCAAATCCAGACCGGCTTTCCACTGACCATCTCCGTCTTCGGCGACACGGCGAACGCTGGTACCGTCCTCGGCGAGAATCCGATTCGCGCCAACATCACCGGGCAGCCCATTTTCGGCGCCGGCACGCACACGGCGGAGCACTGGTTCAATCCGGCTGCTTTTGCCGCGCCAACTGCGTTCACGTTTGGCAACGTCGGCCGCAACACGGTGGTCGGACCGGGAATGCAGACGCTGGATCTGGCGTTGGCGCGCGATTTCGGTCTCACGGAGCGCATGAAATTCCAGTTCCGCGCCGAGTTCTTCAACGCATTGAACAAAGTGAATCTCGGCATGCCTGACCGCTTTGTGAACACGCCGCAGTTCGGCACCATCACGGAAGCCGCGACGCCCGGCCGCGAAATTCAACTCAGCGCCCGTGTCTCGTTCTAAATGAAGTTTTGTGATGGAATTAAGTTAGCTTAGCGTTGCTTGCAGCACTTCGCGAAGCAGTTCCTGTTTTTGCGGGGAGAGTTTTTTTTCTTGCGCCGTGAGATAAAAAACGTCGATGGCTTTCTGGCCTTCGGTGTCAATCAGCGCGACCTCAATATTGCAACCCAGCCGTGCGAGCGCCGAGCCGATCTCGTACAGCAAGCCTGGATGATCCTGCGTGACGATTTCCATTAGGGTGCTGTGCGCGGATGACGAATCGTCAAAAGTAATGCGCGTTTCGACGGCCACCTTGGGCGTCCGCGCGCGGCTTGCCTTTTCCCGGCCCTTCAGGAGCGGCTCGAGCGCCGCTTTGCCGTTCACGACGTCCGCGAGACTCTTGCGGAATCTCTCGATTTCGCCGGGATTCAATTCCAGCGTGCGGTGCAAATCGGCGAAGTGAAACGTGTCCAGGACCACGCCAGCCGCGTTGGCAAACGCATCCGCCTTGATGATGTTCATGCCCCAGCCGGCAAGCACGCCGGAAATCGTGGCGAAGAGCGCGGGTCGATCCGCCGTAAGCAGCGTGAGCGAGAACGCGTGGCGCGTCGCGATCAATTCGGTCTGCACTGGCTCCGCGCCCAGCTTCTGGTACAGCGCGAAGTGCGCGGCGATCTCCGCCGCCGAATGCATGGCCAGATACCTTCGCGGGAATCCTTCCAGGAACCGCTCGATCTCTTCGAGGGTTGCCTCGCCAGCAAGCGCCTTCACCCGCTCCAACATTGGAATTTCATCGGGTGCGTGCAGCCGGTCGCGATCCAGCGTCCGGCTGAAGTGGTTCGAAGTCGCCACAAAAAGCTGCCACAGCATTTCCGCTTTCCACGGCGTCAGCGCTTCCGGATTCACGGAATGAATGTCCGCGTAGGTCAGCAGGCACAATCGTTCCAATCGCTCCTGCGTCCCCACGGACTCCGCAAAAACGGAAACGGTCGCCGGGTCAAAAATGTCCCGTCGCTGCATTGTGGCGGACATGTCCAGGTGGTGCTCGATGAGAAAATGCACCTCCGCCCCTTCCTCGGGAGAAAGTTTCAGACGCCGCGCCGCGCTATCCAGAGCCGCGAGGCTGCCGGTGATGTGATTCTCCACCGGCATCCCTTTGCCCACGTCATGCAGCAAAAGCGACAGAATAAGCAGGTCGCGCCGATCGACGGTTTTCCAGAGCGGTGCGAAATGCGCCCCGCGCGCATCGGGCGGATCGGCAAGTTCCTGTAAGTGCTCGATGGTTCGGAGAGTGTGTTCGTCCACCGTATAGCGGTGATAAAAATCGCGCACGACCAGCGAATCGATCATCCCGAATTCCGGAAGGGTCTCCGTCAGGAGTCCAAGCCGCTGCATCGGGCGCAACGCCACTCCGGGAAAGTCCGAGCCGAGAATTTCGCGCAGCGTTGCCCAGGACATCTCCGTGTTGCGCGCCCGCAGTTCCGGATGCGTCAGGATGTATCCGATGCTGCGTTCCGCCTCGCGGCTCAGCGGAGTGCCCGTACGCGCGGCCTCGCCGAACAAGGAAAACGTGATGGCCCGGTCGGCAAGCGCAGGCGGGTCCAGCACTTCCAGCAAACCCTCACGCTCCATGCAGTACTTGCCGTGATCCGCCTCCAGCTTGGCGGCGCGCGCCGCATGAAAGAGCCGCTGCCGCAGTGTCAGGGGAACGGGGGCTTTCTGCTCCAGGTACCGCAGCAGTTGCCGGTTTAGCGTTCGGGCGTGACGGAAGTACAACCTCATCCACTCCGACGGCGTTCTTGTGACACTGTCTCCTCTGCCCAGTGCGCGCTCCGCCGCGGCTGCCTGCAGTTCATAGGTAAGTGTGTTGTCGTTCCGCGCGTTTTTGTAATGCAGGAAACAGCGGATCGCGCTTAGAAAATCGACTGCCGCCGCGGAGAGCTCCTCCTCCGCCGCCGTGATTTTGCGGCTCTCTTTTTTCTCCTCCACAATCTGCCGCAGCCATACCGTCGCCTGATAATCACGCATCCCGCCCGGCGACTCTTTTACATTTGGCTCAAGATGAAAAATCGTGTTGCCGTATCGCGTCAATCGTTCCTTGGTCAGACGGTGAAGCTCTGCCAGCAAAAACCCCCGCGCCTGTTTTTCCGAGGCCGGCAGCAGCTTGGTGTCCAGTTTGTCGTAGAGCGCGGCATCGCCCGCCAGGAATCGCCGATCCAGCAGCGCCAAGTGAAACTCCGCATTGTCTTCTTCAATGCGCTTGCACTCTTCCAGGGTCCGCCCCGCCGAGCTCACGCGGAATCCCAGGTCCCACAGCGTCCGTGAAAACTCCGCAATCAGCCGGCGCGATTCCTGTTCCGCTTTTTCGCTGCCAAAAAGGAAAAGGATGTCGAGATCCGAATAGGGGAACAGCATCTGCCGCCCGTACCCGCCAAGCGCGAGCAGGGCCAGCCCCTGCGGCGCGCTCTCATGGACGTGCAGCAATTCTCCGAAAACCCGCTGAACGTTCCGGTCCGCGAGCTCGCACAGCGCGCGCAGCGTTTCTCGCGCACTTGCACCGGCTTCAAATTGTTGCCGTATGCGTTGCCGTTCCGCTTCGGCTTGCGGGCTGAGCACGGACAAAGGGGTCGGGGGTCCTTGCATGTTTTTAATGGGTGGGATGCCCGGATTGAAACCGGGGCGCGGCGGTCGTCATTTGGATCGCCCCGCAGTCACGAGCAAGCAGACCGCTCAGCGGCCCAAAGTGAAGAGTTAGAGCGCGTTTTCACCGCGCTCCTCATTACGAATCCGAATGGCTTCCTCTACCCTGGATAGGAATATCTTACCGTCACCAATCTTTCCTGTCTTGGCTGTCTTCAAAATAGTGTCCACCACGCGGCTCACCAGCGCGTCCGGAAGCACCATCTCCAGTTTCATCTTTGGCAGCAGGTCTACAGTGTACTCGCGTCCGCGATAAACTTCGGTGTGTCCCTTTTGCCGGCCGTGCCCGCGCACTTCCGTCACTGTCATTCCCTCGATGCCGATTTCGCGCAGGGCATCTTTCACGGATTCGAACCGCGAGGGCTGAATGATTGCCTCAAGTTTCATCATGGATGTTTCCGCTCCGCCCCGTGCCTAAAACTCTCTTGCCGGATTCCTCTAGGCCTCAAGGTTGTAGGCCTCTTCGCCGTGTTGCGTGACGTCCAGTCCTTGAATTTCGTGTTCTTCCGGTACCCGCACGCCGGTCAGCAAATCCACGATCTTCAGCAGCACTATCGTTCCGACCAGCGCAAATCCCCAGGCAATCAGCACGCCCACGAGTTGATTGCCAATCTGTCCCCAGTGACCATCGAGCCCGCCCACCGCTTTGCCCGCGCCAAAAATCGGATTGATCGCCTGCTGCGCGAAAACTCCCGTAAGCAGCGCTCCAATCGTTCCGCCCGCGCCGTGCACGCCGAAGGCGTCGAGCGCGTCATCATACCCGAAGATGGCCTTCGCTTTCGTCACCATCCAATAGCAGAACGCCCCCGCAGCAAATCCAATCATCAGCGCCGGCATCGGCGCAACGAATCCAGCCGCTGGCGTAATCGCCACGAGTCCCGCCACCGCCCCGGAGATTGCGCCCAGCGCGCTCGCGCGCCCGTTCTTGATCCATTCCGCGGCGCTCCAACTCAGTGCCGCCGCGGCCGCAGCGAAGTGTGTTGCGACAAACGCGCTCGTCGCCAGAGCATTCGAAGCCAGCGCGCTCCCCGCGTTAAACCCAAACCATCCGACCCACAACAGGCACGCGCCTATGAAACTGAGCACCAGGCTGTGCGGCGGCATGGGCTGTTTCGGGTACCCCGTCCGTTTTCCCAGATAAATCGCGCACACCAGCGCTGAGACTCCGGAGGAAATGTGCACCACCGTGCCCCCCGCGAAATCCAGGGTGGGAAATTTTCCGCCGAGCGCCGCGTTCAGCAGCCCGCCCTTGCCCCACACCATGTGCGCCAGCGGCGCGTAGACGACTAGGAACCACAGCGTCAGGAACAACACCGTTCCGCTGAACTTCATGCGTTCCGCCGTCGCGCCGGTGATCAGCGCCGGTGTAATAATCGCGAACATCAACTGGTACACCATGAAGGTCATCTGCGGGATCGTCCCGGCGTAATCAGGGTTCGGCTCCGCGCCCACGCCGCGCAGAAACGCGTGTTCGAATCCTCCAATCACCGGCCCATTTCCGCCGAAACACAAGCTATACCCCACCAGCGCCCACATCACCGTAATCAGAGCCGTCAGCGCAAAACTTTGCATCATGATCGCCAGCGTATTCTTCCGCCGCACCAGTCCGCCATAAAAGAGCGCCAGCCCCGGCCCCGTCATCATCAGCACCAGTGCCGCGCTTACCAGCATCCAGGCGTTGTCCGCGGAGGACTGCGCCGCCGTCACGCGCTGGTCAAGCTGCGCCAGCTTTTCATTCACGGCCTTCGAAACTTCGGGCATTGCAAGAGCCGCTGGAAGAGTTGTCGTGCAGAGCGTCCGGGCGGGGGTTTGTTGCGAGGATAGCGGAAGCGCAGCGAGCAGGAGGGCCGCGAGTACCAGAACAAGATGGAAACAGCACTTTCGCCCCATGCACTTCATAGGTGTGTCCGCTCCGCTGGCTCTGGATTCAACTGCCGGGGACCCGCCACTTCGCCGCCCAGGATTATACGCGTGGCAGCCATGCCTCACAGTTTGAAATATTCATCCCCTCTATTCGTTTTTCTGATGTGACTGTTCTTCCTGGCTCCTGGTATTTTTGAGTTTCCGGGGGACGGGAGTGTGGACTTTGTGCATCTCCCCGGCCAGCGTATAATGCCGTGCGGCCACACGTTTGGCCTCACCAGTAGTAGGTTCAGAACGGAAATTCAGACATGACGGAACGTCCCCCCATGGAAATTAACGTCCGCGAGTCCGCCGGAGTGTCCGTTCTTGAAGTCCATGGCCGCCTCACCATCGGGGAGCCCAGCGACCAGCTCCACGCGGCTCTTCAATCCGTCGTCCAGAAGGGCGCGAAGAAAGTCGTCGTCATCCTGAATGGCATTCCCCAGATTGACAGCTCCGGCATCTCGACGCTGGTGCGCATCTCGATTCAGCTCGCCCGAGAAGGCGGCGTGCTGCGCCTGGTCTGCGGCCCCGGCCGCGTCCGCGACGCCCTCACCGTCACCCGCCTCGTCGAAGCCATCCCCACGTTCGAATCCGAATCCGCCGCCCTCGCGAACTTCGCGTAGACACACCCACTCGCCGCATCACGTTTTTCTATTAGTCGTCGGGATTAAACTTCGGAGGGAATCTTACTCGGAAGAGCTAGCCGCCCTTTTTCAATTCTGCCAGCACCAGCTTCGCCAATTCCTTCAGCGTTTCGAACACGCCGATTCCCTGAATCGCCACGCCCTCCAAGACCGGCTCGCCTTTTTTCTGGAGCTGCTTCGTCAGCTCCGGCACCGACATGGCGTTGGGCAAATCCCGCTTGTTCAACTGCAGCACGTACGGAATCGTCGCAAAATTCAGGTTGTGTTCTTTCAAATGTTCCTGCAGGTTTTCCATCGTTTCGAAATTCGCGTCCAGCCGCTCTTCCTGCGAATCCGCCACGAATGCCACGCCATCCGCGCCCTTCAAAATCAGCTTGCGGCTGGCTTCATAGAACACCTGCCCGGGCACCGTGTATAGATGAAAGCGCGTCTTAAACCCGCGCACGGTTCCCAAATCCAGGGGCAGGAAGTCGAAGAACAGCGTCCGGTCGGTCTCCGTCGCCAGCGACACCATTTTCCCCTTCTGGTTTTGCCCCGTATGGTCATAAATCCACTGCAGGTTGGCGGTCTTTCCGCCCAGACCTGGACCGTAATACACGAGCTTGCAGTTTATTTCGCGCGCAGGAAAATTGATGAAAGGCACGTTGTCGTCGACCCGAACTAGGCCACAAACTTATAGCACACGCGGTGCAGGCAGGCCAATCTCTCCCCCGTCTGTCTCCCGCTCGATACTCTCTCACACAGTTTCCGCGATATTCTCCAAAACTCCACGCCCTATTTCGTGCCTTGCCACCGGGAGGTAACGTTTCCTCACTTTCCGCCTGGCCGATGCCCCTCGTTGACGCGCGTTAACTCCTCTGCTAGCATGCGCTTCATGGCAAAGGCTCATAAGCCGACTTCACGCTCCTCCGATCATTCCAAAGGCTCTACCCGCGGCTCAGCTAAGTCCCGTAAAAAGAAGAGTTTACCGCCACCGCCCCCCGCCCAACGCGGTGGAGTCGAATTGGTGGACCCGCGCGTCCAGGCCCAGCTCAAAGTCTACGATGAAGCCTTGGGCCTCTTTCATCAGCAAAAATTCGCCAAGGCCAAGCAGGAACTCGAAGAAGTCTTGAAAGGCCCCAGCAAAGAGCTCGCCGATCGCGCCCGCATGCACCTTAAGATCGCCGAGCAGCGCATGAAGCCTTCCGCGGAACAAAACCCCAGGACTGCCGAGGAGCATTACCAGCGCGGCGTCGGCATGATGAACATTGGCCGCTGGGACGACGCGCGCGAAAGTCTCTTGAAAGCCCGCAAAGCTGCGCCCAAGGCGGATCATATTCATTACGCTCTGGCGGCGCTGGATTGCCTCACCGGCGAAGCCGATTCCGCCATGGCCAATCTCAAGGTCGCCATTCAGTTGCGAGCAGAGAATCGCTACCATGCGCGCAACGACGAGGATTTTGCTTTCCTCCAGGAAGACCCGCGCTTCACCGAACTTCTCTATCCAGAGAAAGACGGCATGGCCGGCCAGTAGGACAGACTTCAGTCTGTCCTCTCCGCTTATCCCTCTGCGTTCTCTGAGCGCAAATCTTTTCTGTACAATGATGTGTTGTCGATGCTGGCCATCCGAACGTGAAAAAATCCTCGCCCAAACCGAAAGCTCCTCACCGCGGTTTCCGCATCGTCGCTCTCGGCGGCGGCACTGGGCTTTCAACACTTCTCCGCGGCCTCAAGGAACACGTAATCCGCCGCACCGATGAGCATGCCACACCCGAGCATCCCATCGCCGACCTTGCTGCGATCGTCACCGTCACCGATGACGGCGGCAGCTCCGGCCGCTTGCGCCGCGAGAATCGTATTCTCCCTCCCGGCGACATTCGAAATTGCATGGTCGCCCTTTCGAAAGACGAAGCCCTTCTAGGCCGGCTCTTTCAATACCGCTTCAACGCTGGCCGCGGTCTTGTGGGCCACAACTTCGGCAACCTTTTCCTCGCCGCGCTTACGCATGTCACCGGCGACTTTACCGAGGCCATCCGCGTGAGCAGCAAAGTCCTGGCCATCCGTGGCCGCATTTTTCCTTCAACGCTTTCGAACGTCCATCTGGTCGGCACGCTGGAGAACGGCCGCACCGTCCATGGCGAAACGCGCATCACCGCCAGCCGCGCGCCGATAAAGAGAATCAGACTCTCTCCGCGCCGCGTGCAGCCGCTTCCGCTGGTGATCGATGCCATCAAGCACGCCGACCTAATCCTCCTTGGCCCCGGCTCGCTGTACACCAGCATCTTGCCCAATCTCTTGATCCCGGAAATCGCCAATGCCATCGCCAAATCCAAAGCACCGCGCGTCTATATCGCCAATCTCATGACCCAGCCCGGCGAAACCTCCGGCTACGCCCTCGCGGATCATCTGCGCGCGATCCAAAAACACGTTGCGTATCGCGTGATCGATTGGGTCGTCGCCAACCGGCAGCTTGTTTCCCCCGATGTCGCTCGCCGTTATCGTGCGCAAGGCGCCGAGCCGGTGGTCATCGATCTCCCGGACCTCCAGAAGCTCGGCTTCCGCGTCATCCTCGATAACCTCCTCGAAGAACACGGCGTCCTCCGCCACAACACCCGCCGCCTCTCCCGCCTCCTCCTCGAAGAATTCCTCCAGTTCTCTGTTCGAGCCTGACTTCGCGCCTTCGCTAGTCAGCCGTCGTTCTTCCTCCCAGCACCGTCACCGACGCTTTCGAAGCGTGAACACACCGTCGCTCTTTGCGATTATCTTCGGCGTCAATCCCGAGATGCACCGTTGTTTTAGGTCCGTTGTCGGATTCCTTCTGGCACGCGTTTCCACTTCCTGCTAACGTTTTCACCGGCTTCATCCGCCGCAATTCGGGAGAATTCATGTCCACCTTCGGCCTCATCGAATACAAAGACGCAAGCCCCGAAGTCCGCGCCGTCTACGACGACATCATGGCCACGCGTAAAACCGACTGGATCAACAATTTTTGGAAGGCCATCGCTCACGATCCTGTGCTTCTCAAGCGCACTTGGGAAAGCATCAAGCAAATCATGGCGCCCGGCGCGCTCGATCCGCTCACCAAAGAACTCCTCTACATCGCCGTCAGCGTCACCAACAACTGCCACTACTGCATCGCGTCGCACACAGCTTCCGCCTTTGGCAAGGGCATGACCGACGCCATGTTCAAGGAACTTCAGGCCGTCATCGGCATGGCCAACGAAACCAACAAGCTCGTCACCGGCTATCAGGTCGAAATCGACGAGCGCTTCACGCCGCCCTTGCCCCGCTAGTCCATCGAACGCAATGTACCCCTGTCCTAAGGGCCAGTGTTTCCATGGTAGTACGCGGGTACTATGGTTGGCCTCTCCGCCCAAGTCGAATATATAGATGTTCGCGCAGGATCCTGTCTGGACGCTGCGAACGGCAAAATCTTCCTTCGCAAGTGAGAACTTCATGGCACCCATCGCCAAAGAAAACGATCTTCTGACCGCCACTCCGGAATCTGCTGCGCGTCCCTCGGCGAGCGCCCCAGTCCCCTCTGACAACGCCGTTAAGCAGCAGCCCGTTGCGCTCGAAGTCCCCGTTTCCGTGAACGGTGCTCGCACCGTCGAAGGCAGCGCCAAGCGCGAGCCTTTCTCCGAAGCCACAAAAACCGTCCTGATTTTCGGCAGCGGCGCTGTCATTCGCCTGGCCTCTTCCGTCGCTCCGGGCCAGTTGCTTTTTCTCACCAACGAAAAAACCAAGAAGGAAGTCGTCTGCCAGGTCGTCAAGTCCAAGAACTACCGCAACATCAGCGGCTACGTCGAGCTGGAATTCACCGAGTCCGTCGTCGGTTTCTGGGGCATGCGTTTCCCGGGCGATCGCATCGGCGCGCCCTCACAATCCTCTCTGACACCTTCTCCCGCGGTCGGTTCACCGATTGCCGGCGGCGTCCCAGTAGCGCCCCGCCCGGTTGCGCCTGTTCTTGTGCCCCCACCCGCAAATGGTGCACGCAAAATCGTTGAATCCGTGCCCGCAGTCCCTGCGGTCGTCGCAAGAGACGTAGAGCCGAGGCTCTCCGAATCCAAAATTGTCGCACCGCCGGCGTCCGTGATCGAAATCCCTGCGGCCCCGAAGCCGGAAGCGCCCGCTTCGCTCGTACCGGCCACGCCTGCTTCGCTCATGCCCGAGCTCCAGGTGGATGCCGTCCCCCTCAAGCCGGCCGGCCCCATTTCTTCGACATTCGATTTGCCACGCACACCCGAAGCGCACGCTTCCATCTTTGCGCCGTCCGCGCAAGCCTCCGCAGCTCCGCCGGTAGTGGATGTCAAGAGTTTGTCCGACGAGCCTGAGCCCAGTTTTGTCGAGCCTCCTCCTCCGGACCCACTGGCGCCCCTCGCCGCGGCCGGCCCGCAGACGGCAGAGCTCAAACAACAAACGGCGCGCTTGCAGGAACAGCTTTCGAGTTTGCTGTTTGCCGAGAAGACCGCGGAAAAGCACGCGTCCGCGCCGACTCCGCCGCCCGCACCCGTCGCTGCCGACAGAAAGCCGTACGATCCCTTCGCGGAGTTTTCGCAATTTGCGGCCAAGACGGAGCCCTCTCCCGCCCCTGTGAAGCGGGCGGAGCCTGCGAAAATCGTTTCGCCTCCGGTCTCTTCGATGCTCGACGACGAAGAATTGAAAATCCCCTCGTGGCTCGAGCCGCTGGCCCGCAATGCCGCTGTTCCTTCTTCGACCCAGGAACCGATCGAAAGAGAAACGGCCAAGCAGGCGGCGGAACAATCTGCTTTCGAAGAAATTGCCCCCGAGACTACGGCCGACTTGGAAGACCGCCGCACCCCGGAATTGCAGGCCCCCAATTTCGGCAGTGAACTCAATTTCGAATTGACCGAGCCCTCCGTTGAAAGCAGCCCTCGCAAGTCCGGCAAAGGCCTCAAGTTCGCAGCCATTGCCGCTGGGGCTTTACTCCTGACGGGTGGCGGCGTGTGGTATTTCCGCCAGCAGTCCGGCGATGTTCAAGCGGGTGTCACGGCCCCAAGCACGCCATCGCCTGCAGTTTCTGCTCCTGCGGAGACTCTGCCAACTCAAAACAGCTCCGTCATTCCGGCCAATCCTCCGGCCCAAGGTGTGCAATCCACTTCGTCCGCGCAGAACAATGCGCCGCTGCAAACTAATTCGAATTCGAATGCCTCGAAGGTCGAATCTACTCGCGCATCCCTCTCACGCGTCAGCGGCAAACAAGTTAATTCGAATTCAGCCGGTAGCGGGAACGTAATGACTTTGGCTGCCTCGGAGCCGGTTGCTGCTCAGCCCAAGAAGCCTTCCCTCGGCCAGGTTCGCCTCGCGACTCCGAAAGTGACCAAGCGCAGAAGCACCGCGAATGACGGTGAATCCGATGCGGGTCTCGCTTTCAGCGGCGACGAATCGGATTCGAACGCAGGAGCGCTCGGCGCCGGACTGGCGGCCAACACCTCTCAACCTGTTGCGCCTGCGGCTGCGCTTCCCGTCGGCGGCGATGTAAAGCAGGCCAGATTGATTTCTTCGGTGCCTCCGTCTTATCCGGTTCTGGCCAAGAATCAGCACGTTGCGGGTGACGTGCGCGTCGACGCCCTCATTGATGCCTCCGGCCGCGTCACCACCATGAAGGTCGTTTCCGGGCCCACGCTGCTCCATCAAGCAGCCATGGATGCGCTGCGCCAGTGGAAATACCAGCCGGCAACTTTGAATGGCAATGCCGTGCCCATGCATCTCACGGTCACAATCCAGTTTCGCTTACAGTAATCCCTTTCATGCTGAGAGCGCACACACCCGCACAAGGGGTGTGTGCGCAATTCGAAGAGGCACCTTCTCTTGCAGGAGGCTGAAGAGGTTCGTATACTGGCGCCCCGGCCAATTGGCAGGTCTGGCGGTTGGGTAGACCGCTTTCTTTCACCTTTCTTGGCGTGACACGAGCATAGGCTGATTTAGCCGGAGAACTCAGGAGCGATTCCTCTCATTCGTTCGCAATCAGGTGCTTTGAGGTCAGGGCGGAGCGCGGTTCTCGTTACCGGCCTTGAGCGTGAGCGAGGAAGAGCTGCTTCCTGCTCTGTTTCCGTGAGCGGAGCCTGGTTGCAAGTTTCTAAGGAGAATTTCGCATGCCGCAAGCGCCCGTACCGGAAGAGATGAATGTCTATCAGAACGCGGAAGCGCGTTTTGAAGTCGCCGCTAACAAGCTGGGACTCGAGCAGGGCCTCTACCGGTACCTGAAATATCCGAGCAAGGAAATCACCCTCTACATCCCCATCGGAATGGACAACGGAACGCTGGAAGTATTCACCGGATATCGCGTTCTGCACTCCACCGTGCGCGGGCCCGGAAAGGGCGGCATCCGCTTTGCTCCCGACGTTTCGCTCGACGAAGTGCGTGCGCTGGCCACGTGGATGACGTGGAAGTGCGCGGTGGTGAATATTCCCTTCGGCGGCGCCAAAGGCGGAGTGATTTGCGACCCGCGCAAAATGTCGCGCGGAGAGCTGGAGCGTCTCACGCGGCGCTATACCGCGGAGCTGGCGAATTGGCTGGGGCCGGAGCGAGACGTGCCCGCTCCGGACGTCGGTACCAATGAACAAACCATGGCGTGGGTCATGGACACGTATTCCATGCACGTGGGTGAAGCCACCACCGCTGTCGTAACGGGGAAGCCTATCGAGTTGGGCGGCTCGGCAGGCCGGCGCGAGGCTACCGGGCGCGGCGTGATGATCTGCTGCGACAAAGCGCTGGCGAAATTGGGCATGAACAAGCAAGGCTGCCGTGTGGTAGTTCAAGGATTCGGCAACGTCGGTTCCCTTGCGGCGGAGCTGATGCAGAAAGCGGGCTACAAAATTGTCGGGCTCGCGGACATCGGCGGTGGGCTTTACAACGAAAACGGTTTCGACGTCCCGAAGGTTATCGATTGGGTTTACACACAGAAAAAACCGCTGCAGGATTTTCCGGGTGGCGGAACAAAAATGTCCGCGCGGGATGTTTTGTTCCAACCTTGTGAGGTCGCCATCCCGGCGGCTATCGAAAATCAAATCACCGAGAAAAATGCGCATCAGGTGCAGGCAAGAATTCTCTGCGAAGGCGCCAACGGCCCCACCACCTGGCAGGCGGACGCCATCATCGACGCAAAAGGCATTTTTACCGTTCCGGACATTCTCTGCAACGCCGGGGGCGTGACCGTCAGCTATTTCGAATGGGTGCAGGACCGCCAGGGCTTTTTCTGGCGCGAGAGCGAAGTGAACGAGCGCCTCCTCGATTACATGGAAAACGCTTTCGATGAAGTCGTGCGCTTTGCCGAGATGCACAAAGTGAACAATCGCATTGCCGCGTACATGCTGGCGATTGACCGCGTCGCCAAGGCTCTGAAATTGCGTGGCATCTATGCTTAGGACCGCTCCAATCCAGTTTTGGCTCGCGGACCGGGAAAGCCGGAAATGTTCCAAATTGCACTAGCTTCCAGAGCTAAGTTGTATTAGTTTCTCTTCCGTTCATGCTGGTTCACTGGGAACCGGCCTGAGTCATTCCGCAACTCCGCTGCGGGATGCGCAGGAATCAAGCCGAATTTGAGGGCTCGGTAAAATATGACGCGCCAGGAGGGAGTCCGCTTATGACTCCGGAATCGGTTCTGCCAGGCCACGCGAAGAACGAAAAGCAGCATCGCCGCGAGATTTGTATCGCGGGCCGCTGGATGTACGAACGCGGGCATATCGTCGCCTGTGAGGGAAACCTCTCCGTGCGGCTCGACGGAGACCGCATTCTCACGACTCCCACATGTATGAACAAGGGCGCGCTTTCTCCCGAAGATCTCGTGGTTACCGATCTGGACGGGCGGCAACTCTACGGGTATCGCAAATGTTCTTCGGAAATGGCCATGCATCTCTTGTTCTACCGCATGCGGCCCGATGTGAATGCTATTTGCCATGCGCACCCGCCCACCGCGACAGGATTTGCCGTGGCCGGACGCGCTCTGAACCAGGCGCTGCTTCCCGAGGTCATCGTCGGTCTCGGGCAGATTCCGCTGGTGCAATACGCCACGCCGGGAACACCGGAATTGAGCGCGGCGCTCGAACCCTTCATCCCGCACTATGACGCCCTGCTGCTGGCGAACCACGGGGCCGTCACTTGCGGTCCGGATCTTCTCACCGCTTTTTTTCGAATGGAGACCATCGAGCACAGCGCGAAAATCACGCTCGCCGCGGAGATGGCCGGCGAACCCATGCTGCTTTCCAGCCGCGAAGTCGCCAAGCTCATGGCCGCGCGCCCGCGCTATTTCGTCGCGCCCCCGCCGGGCGGCGGCGCCGAACTGCCCGTCACCTGCGACAATGGCGAGACCGCGGACAGCGATGTTACGCTAACGCGGAGCGAACTTGACGCTTTGATTGATGAGGCCATTCGCAAAGATCGTGCGAGACGCTAAGCCGGCCTAATTTGTGTCCGCCGTTCCTTTTTTCTTGCTCGGAATAACTTTGCCGCACCCGTTTCATCTAATTGCAAGGAAAATCAGCCCTCGCTGAATTCTTCACACAGAATGGAGATCCCAGATGCAACCCCGGATTGACTACCTGAAATTCGCTCCCGAAGCCCAACGAGCTATGTATGGGCTGGAAAAATATCTTGCCGCGTGCGGCCTCGAACACAAGCTGCTCCACTTGTTGAAGTTGCGCGCTTCGCAAATCAACGGCTGCGCTTATTGCATTGACATGCATTCGAAAGACGCCCGCGCGCTCGGGGAGCCCGAACAACGCCTCTATGAGCTGGATGCCTGGCGCGAAACCCCTTTTTACACCGACCGGGAACGCGCCGCGCTGGCGTGGGTCGAATCCGTGACCCTCGTTTCCGAAACGCACGTCCCTGATGCCGTCTACGAAGAGGTGAAGCAACACTTCAGCGAAAAAGAGGTCGTGGACCTTACCATTCTCGCGGCCACCATTAATATGTGGAACCGCTTGGCCATCTCGATGCGCTCCGTTCCCGGGCAGTATCAGCCTGCGAAATCCTCGACCGCTGCATCTTGAGCGCCGCCGTTGGCTAGGTGGGTGCGCGATTCCCTGCTTCGCGTTGACGGGCGAAGGAAAAGCGGCAATACTGGCGAGCGATGATTGGCCAGCTTCGCGGACGGCTCGCCGAAAAAAGACCGAACCAAGTGCTCGTGGACGTGGGCGGCGTCGGGTACCTCGTGCAGGTCCCGCTTTCGACGTACGCCGCGCTCGGCGAGCTGCACACCGAAGTCACTCTCTTGATCCATACCCATGTACGCGAAGATGCGCTGGCACTGTATGGTTTTGTGTCGGCGCGGGAAAAACATTTCTTTGAGATGCTCCTTTCCGCCTCCGGCGTGGGGCCGACGCTGGCGCTGAAGATTTTGAGCGGGATGAGCGTGGAAGAACTGGTGCCGGCGATTCGCGGGAGCGATCTGGTGCGGCTGACGAAAATTCCCGGCGTCGGAAGAAAAACCGCTGAGCGCATGGTGGTGGAATTGAAGGACAGGCTGGAAGTTGTGGCGATAGAGGCCGAGAGACCGGCGGCCGCATCGCCTGCGGGCATCGAGGCGGATGTGATTTCCGCGCTGGTGAATCTGGGATACGACGTGCGTGCGGCGGAAGACACGGTGGGAGAAGCGAAGCGCACCGCAGGCACCGCGAATTTTGAAAAACTGCTGCGCGCGGCGCTGCAGTCATTGACTGCGCCGAAGGGACGAAGCGCAAGATCAGGATCGTAGGCAACGTCGAGGCTTTGTAGGGGCACGATCCATCGTGCCCATCTGGCGTGCGACGGAGACCAATGGCGGATGGAACAGCAAGACGGATGATGCAGCAGAGACAGCCGGAACGGATTGTGTCCGGGCAGGCGTATGACGAAGACGCGCGCATCGACGTGAGCGTGCGGCCGAAACGGCTGGAGGAGTACATCGGCCAAAAACGCGTCAAAGAGAATATCCAGATTGCCATCGATGCGGCACGGAGCCGCGGCGAAGCGCTGGACCACGTGCTGCTGTACGGGCCTCCCGGGCTGGGAAAAACGACGCTGGCGCAGATTATCGCCAACGAATTGAACGTGCCGATCAAGACTAGTGCGGGACCGCTGTTGGAGCGCAAAGGCGACTTGACCGCGATATTGACCTCGCTCGAAAGCAAGGAAGTTTTTTTCATGGATGAAATTCACCGCTTGCAGCCCGCGGTGGAAGAAGTGCTGTATCCGGCGATGGAAGATTTTCGCGTGGACCTGATTATCGGGCAGGGGCCGGGGGCGCGGATTCATCCCTTCCAGTTGGGGCATTTCACGCTCATCGGAGCGACCACGCGCGCGGGATTGATTACGGCGCCGCTGCGCTCGCGCTTCGGAATCGTGCACCGGCTGGATTTTTACGAGCCGGAAGACTTGCTGATTATCACGCATCGTTCGGCCAAGATACTGAACATCCAGATGGACGAAGGCGGCGCGGAAGAAATTTCGCGCCGGTGCCGCGGGACGCCGCGCATCGCCAACCGGCTGCTGCGGCGCGCGCGGGATTTTGCGGAAGTGCGCGCCGCGGGACGCATCACCCGCGCGGTGGCGCAGGAAGCGCTCGCGATGCTGGGTGTGGACGAAAGCGGCCTGGACGAAGTGGACCGCAACCTGATGATCGCGCTGCTGGACAAATACGCGGGCGGGCCGGTGGGCCTGGGAACCCTGGCCGCGGCGCTCAGCGAGGAAGAAGACGCCATCGAAGAGATGTACGAGCCGTATCTGATGCAGCTCGGGCTGATCGACCGCACCCCCCGCGGCCGCGTCGCCACCCCCCGCGCCTACGAATACTTCGGCCGCGACCTGCCCAGGCGCCAGCCCCGCTTGTTCTGACGCCGTTCGCAATCAAGGGCAACCCGCCGCTTCGTGAAAGATGCCCGCCCCTCGTCTTGGGACCGAACCACGTCTCGAACCTATCCCCCTGTCCCGTCAATCATTTGTACGCAGTCATATATATACTAAGTATTAGTCTAAATATAATAGAGGGAGCAAGCTGGTAGTCGCAAACTAGAATGCGCCGCAGACTAGTTTGCACCGCAAACCAAACCTGCCAGTGATCATGGACTGTGAACGCCGAGCTTGGGTCAGCTTCGGACGGGGGCCTGCAGCCACCTGACAACTCTGCGCCAGGGAGCAACTTCGCCGGTGCTCATGGGCGTTTGCAACCACACGACCAGTTTGTGCCGGGCGACAACCAAGCGGCCCGGACCGTTTACTTGGGGTTCCGGCGCGCTGACAGGAGGAATTTCCGACGGTGTAAGCCAGTAGGGGCTCGCACCATTCAGAGTTCGCTCGGCGATGACGCTGGTCGACGGGCGCTCCGCGACCGGGCCACTCATCGAGAGTTTGAGCAGGGCCCCGAACTGCTCCTGGGAAGCGCGCATGGTTCGCAGGATTTTGCGGGCAAACCAGATGCCGGCAGCTAAGAAGGCAAACTGGGCGAGGAGATTGCCCAGTGCATACCAGTTGCTTTGAATCCAAGTGTATTCGTTCATGGACGCACCTTGGACTGGGGCAACTCCAACCTACAACTCGGCTCGAGGGGGGGAAACTGGTTGGAAGTCCAGAAAACGGACAGGTGGTTCCTTTGGCCGCACGGTCTATGCGGGGGTGGCAGAGACAGACGCGGTGCAGTGCGGCCTGTTATTTCTTCCTAGTTTTGGGCCGGATGCGAGTGTACTTGAGGGCGATCATGCCTTTCGAGAAGGTCTTGTTCTCGAGCAAAGAAAACTCACGCTGCGGAAAACCGGGCGGGAAAAGCGGAAGGCCTTCGCCGATGAGGACTGGAACGACGCCGATATAGAGCTCATCGACGAGGTCCTCTTTGAGGAAGTCGCGCACGAGCTCGCCGCCGCCCATCAGCCAGATGTTTTTTCCGGGGCTCTTGCGCAGCTTCTCGACGAAAGTTTTCGGAGATTCGTTGACGAAAGTTAGGCCCCCGCGCTCGCCGGGCGGCTGGGAATGGGAGAAAACGTAGGACCTCAAACCCGAGTCGTTGTAGGAACCTCCGCCCATTTTGAGAGCGACATCGTACGTCTTGCGACCCATGAGCGCGGTATCAATGGTGGCGAAAAATGGACCCATCGAATAGTCCTTGGGCATGAAGAGAAAATCGACTGATCCATCGGCGCGGGCGATGTAACCGTCGAGGCTGATGCCGAGGCCCAGGACGACGTTGCGCATGCGAGGCATTGTAAACAAGCTTTGGCGGAAAGGCGACAGGGTCAGCGGAATTGCGGCGGCACTCTGAAGTGCAACGGCCGAAACTTCGGGAGCGGAAAACGTATGGAGGAGCCAGACCACGCCCATTTCCTCGAAATAAACGGACGATTGCGCGCGGGTTTTGATTTAGGCTAAGGTGCGTCTCGAGAAATTCGGGCTCTTAGAATCAATCGGAGGACCCTGCCATGCGGAACGTAGTCGTTGCTATGGTCACTGCGATGTTGCTGGCCTGCGGGACTTATGGGCAAAAGACGGTGCCGACGGCACAGAACTGCGAGCGGCTGGCGCAACTTGAGTTGCCTGGAGCAAAGATCGGCTCGGCGCAGACGATTGCAGCCGGAGCATTTCCGCCGCCGCCGAACGCGACTCCCTGGATGGCGGGGAGCGCAGATTTTTACAAAACACTCGCGGCATTTTGCAGGGTGGTGGCGGAAGCGAAGCCCAGAGCCGACTCGTCCATCAAGATCGAAGTCTGGATGCCCGTCGAAGGATGGAACGAAAAGTTGCAGGGCCAGGGCAATGGAGGATTTGCCGGAGAGATTGGGTATTTTGGATTGGGGCTCATGCTGCAGAAGGGATATGCAACGGTGGGCACGGACACGGGCCATTCGGCAGGCGGGACGGACGCGAGCTGGGCGCTGGGACATCCGGAGAAGGTGACGGACTATGGGTACCGCGGAATCCATGAGATGACCCGGATTGCGAAAGCGGTGATCCAGGCGTTCTACGGAAAAAGTCCGCAACATTCTTATTTTGGCGGCTGTTCGAACGGCGGGCGGCAAGCGTTGATGGAGGCGCAGCGATTCCCGGAAGACTACGACGGCATCCTCGCGGGAGCGCCGGCAAATTTCTTTACGCACCTGCTGACCAAGGCGCTTGCGGATGCGCAGGCGACGACTCTCGACTCGGCCAGCTACATCCCTTCTAGCAAGCTGCCGGCGCTTGCGCGCGCGGTGAATGTGGCCTGCGACGCACAGGATGGAGTGGCGGACGGCATCCTGAATGAGCCCAACAAATGTCACTTCGACCCGGAAATTCTGCTGTGCAAGGACGGGGATTCGGACAGGTGCCTTACGGCGCCGCAGATTACGGCGTTGAAGAAGCTGTATGCCGGGCCAATCGATGCGAAGGGCCACGAGATTTTTCCGGGCTACTTGCCGGGCGCGGAGGAGGCGCAAGGCGCTTGGGAACCGTGGATCACGGGTTCGGCGCCGGGCAAGAGCCTGCTGTTTGCCTTCGGCACGGGATATTTTTCCAACATGGTGTATGAGAAGGCGGACTGGAATTATAAGGATGCGAAAATCGAGGAGGCCGTGAAGGCCGCCGATGAGAAGACGACGAAAATGCTGAACGCTACGGACCCGAACCTGGCGGCGTTCAAGGCCCGGGGCGGGAAGCTGATTCTTTATCACGGCTGGAACGATCCGGCGATTTCGGCGCTGAATACGATCAACTATTTCGAAAGTGTAGTGAGCAAGATGGGCGGGGCGGAGATGGACGCGTTCGCGCGGCTTTACATGGCGCCGGGAATGCTGCATTGCGGCGGCGGGCCGGGACCGGACTCCTTCGGGGAGAATGGCACGGCGGATGGAAGCGATGCGCAACACAATATGGGGCTGGCGCTGGAACAGTGGGTGGAAAAAGGAATTGCACCTTCCGCAATCATCGCGACGAAGAAGGCGGCGGGCGATTCCGGCAAGAGCGTGAAGATGACCCGGCCTTTGTGCCCGTACCCGCAAGTTGCGAAGTACAAGGGCAGCGGGGATTCGAACGATGCGAGCAATTTTGTGTGCTCGACGGAAAGTAAGTGAGCGAAAGGAATTGCTTGGGAGTTTCGATGCGAACGAAGATGCATCGGGACGCGATTAGCATTAGAAGTTAAATCAGAGAAGGAGAGAACATGTCACAGAAAAGTTTGGCGAAGATGTTCGTTCTATTGCTCGCACTAATAGGCGCGCTTGGCAGCTCTGTCGCGCAAATGCCCAATCCCTATGGATTGCCCATCAGCCTGGAAAATGCCAAAAAGGCAGCGGCACCGGCATTGGCCGAAGCCGCGAAAAACAATTGGAACATGGCGGTGGCCATTGTGGGCCCGGCGGGCAACCTCATTTACTACGAGAAAATGGACAGCACACAGCTCGGCAGCGCCGAGGTGTGCATTGATAAGGCGCGGACCGCGGCGCTTTTCAAGCGGCCGACGAAGGCGTTACAAGACGCGCTGGCGGCAGGCGGGGATGGACTGCGGGTTCTTGGGATTAGGGGAGTGACGCCCGTGGAGGGCGGGATTCCGCTGGTCATGGACGGAAAAATTGTGGGAGCGATCGGCGTTAGTGGTGGTATGCCCACGCAAGATGGACAATGCGCGAAGGCGGGCGCGGAAACCGTGAAATAAACTCCGCAAAAGAGAGTGCATGGTTGGAAAAAAGGTGTACATGTCGCTCGGATCCAACGTCGGCGACCGGGAGAAAAATTTGCGCGCGGCGATCGATGAATTGCCGCATGCAGGTGTTGCGGTGACAAGAGTGTCGTCGTTCTATGAGACCGAGCCAGTGGATTTGCGGGAGCAGCCGTGGTTTTTGAATTGTGTTGTGGAAGCGGAAACGCATTTTGATGCGGCCATGTTGTTGCGGGCTTTGCGCGAGATCGAAAAGAAGATGGGCAGCAGGAAATTAGTGTCCAAGGGGCCGCGGCTGATCGATATGGACATCCTGCTCTACGGCGCGGAGACGATTGACACGCCGGAATTACAGGTGCCGCATCCGCGAATGCTCTTGCGACGGTTTGTGCTCGTGCCGCTGGCGGAAATCGCGCCTTCGCTCCAGCACCCATCGTGGGTGAAAACAGCTTCCGAGCTGGCAGCAGGCACGACCGACCGGAGCGACGTGCGAAAACTTTGATACAAGACTTGGCCGGGCTTGGGCGGCCCGTTTCTCGGAGATTCCGGAAGCGGGCAAGTCGAAGATGAGCGGGATGTCGCTTCTTGTCCTGGCGATGTCCGGCTTTGTCGCTTTACCCGGAGGAGAAGAAGTGGGACGATGCAGGCACTCTCCTCCCGATGAGGCATGCCATGAATCGATATTTACTCACAGCCCTTTTGGTACTTGTTCCGCTGAGAGACACGGCGCCACAAGCAGACCTCGTCAACGTAAAACTTCGGGTTCTGCTGGTGGACAAAGACCTCAATCAGAAGCCTGTGCCGTTCTACGTTGTGGCCTTCCGCAATCAGTTAAAAGACGCGAGCTCGGCGGAACTGAAGACGGATCTCGATGGCAAGGCGGAGAAGCAATTGGCGCCCGGTCGCTATTCAATTGCCACGCCCAAGCCAGTGGAGCTAGGCGGGAAGCGATATTCGTGGAGTCTGGAAGTGCAAATCAATGGTGCAGAGCAGCGCATCGATCTCACGAACGATAACGCCGGAATAGAAGACAACGCACCAATCCCTGCATCCTCAGGTGAGGGCAAGTCTTCGACTACTGCAGCGGGAGGAGATTTGTCCGCGCTCTTCGACAGACTGAAGAATTCTGTGGTCACGGTACGCTCTGAAGCGGGCGGCGGCTCGGGCTTTCTGGTGGATCCCGCAGGTCTGTTCGTGACCAACAATCATGTCGTGCAATCCTCGAACTACCTGGCTGTGCAATTTGACCAGAAGCGCAAGGTTCCGGCCCGGCTGATCACCTTCAACGCCGATAAAGACGTCGCCGTGCTGTGGGTCGATCCAGCGGCGTTCCGCGAAGCGGTCGTGGCGCCACTTCTCCCGAACGAAGCCGCCTCAAAAGTCGTTGTGGGCCAGCGTGTTTTCACTATCGGCAATCCCCTGGGCCGCGAAAAAGTGCTGACCACCGGAGTGATCAGCAAAGTGGAAAAGGACGCCATCACCAGCGACATCAGCATCAACCCCGGCAATTCCGGCGGTCCGCTTTTTACATTAGACGGCCAGGTCGCAGGAATCACGACGGCACGATTGCGGAGTCTGGCCTCGATTGTGCCGATCGAAAATGTGCGGCTGTTGGTCGAACAGGCCCGCAAGGAGATCGTGGGGGCCAAGCCTCCGCAGCCGACAATGCTTCCCGTCGAACCAGTGGAGATGTTTCCCGCCGACGCGCTACGTGCGATGTTGCAGCAGGAGAAGCTCGATACCAAGCCGTATTTCTTTGATGCCGGAGAATTTCAGGTGGCAATATACACTCCGCCTGTCAATTTTTTCTTGCGCCACGAGGATGAGATGGCGGCGGCCCGCAAAGCAGCGAAGCGCTCCGGTGCCGATTCATCGCAGGCGAAGCCCCCAGCGGGCGCGCTGGAAGACGCGCAAGACTACCGCCCAGTGCTCGTGGTGCGAGTTCGCCCGAAGTTTGGCACGCTCCTCAAGGTCCGTTTCAAGAATGGATTCGTGCGCATGCGGCTTGTTTGTGGCGGTAAGGAAGTGACGCCCGTCGAGCCGGGGCGTGGCGAGTATGAGCTTCTCAACATGCGCGGCAAAACGGTCGACACGACATTTCAGGGCCGCTACATCTACTTGCCGGATGCCGTCTCCCCAGCCTGTGGAGGCGTGGTACTGGAGATTTATTCCGAAAAAGATCCAAACACGCCCATCAGCAAACCGATTGACGCGGCCACCGTGGATCGGGTGTGGACCGATTTTGAAGCCTACCGGAAAGCGCAGTCCGCACTGACACCCTCAGGGAAGCCCTGAAGCAAATCGATAAACCTCATAAATCGAAAAGGAGTTCCGCGGCCATGCGAAACTCCTTTCGATTTGTAATTTGCTCACGAAGTGCGGTGGAGCAGTAGCCGGTGGAGCGTCATGTGTTTGGGTTGGAGGGCGTCGAGCTCGATCTGGGCGAGCCGGCCTTCGTTGATTTCGCGCCAGCGATAGACGCCGGGTTCGGTTTCCTCGGTTTCGCGGCCGTTGAGGCGGCGGAGAAAAGTATTGGCGTTGTCGCGCGAAGCGACGGCGCGGTAGGTGGGACGGGCGAGGGCTTCGACGGCGTAACTGCGCAACAGTTTGTTCCAATAATGATCGAAGAGATCGCCGGAGGCGAAGATGTCGCTCCAGGCGACTTCACCTCCGTAGGCCACGACAACGCCGACGACGCGCTCGTCCTTTAGGCCGGAAGTTGCGCGGGCAAAGCGCGCACGCACTTCTTCGACGAAGTCATCAATGGAAACGCCGACGGCGCGTGACTGATAGATCTTTTCGTAGGCTTCCGTGCGGCCGTTGGTATCGATCGCGCCCTGGACGTCTTGCATGCTCATGCGAGCAGCAGGGGCGGCGGGAGCCGCTTTGGCGGTGGTGCCGCTGCGGACGGCGTCCCAGACCTCTTCCTGCTTCTGATCGACGGCGGCTCGTTCGCGGACGCTCGGGTGGACGATGGTTTTCGCGGCAGCGAATTGCGAGACGCCCGTCCAGCGGCCATGCTCGACGCAAAAAACGCTGAGAGGCAGCGGCGGTGCACCAGCAGGAATGATGCGGTCCTTGCCGATGACGCGATCCTGCTTGCCGCCGCTGACGAGTTCGCCAGCGAGAAGCAACAGGGGGCGCCTACTGCGGTTGATGAGGACGAGCTGGTTGACGGAGGCGCCGGTGTTGTTTTGCGGAACATAAACGGTACGGCCATCGCGTCCCCGAACCAGGCCTTCGGAGCCCTGCTCGCGGACAAGGACTTCGCCGGTGGCGAGGGCTTCTTCGAGGGTGAGGAACGGGCTGGTGTCCTGGCTGGTTGAACTGACGACGGGGAAGACGGAGATGTTTTGGTACGTGACAGGGTCGAGAAGACGCCACTCTCCTTCGGAGCGACCCGGGGGCGGAGGCGGTTGATGTGGTTCGAATGGTCCCCAGATAAAGGCC
>Ga0209056_10001435_pt1 | contig 26369 bp, 32 predicted proteins | sample GraSoiAngelo_114_FD_185876 | JGI IMG/M metagenome (GOLD analysis project Ga0209056, IMG submission 185876) | Grasslands soil microbial communities from the Angelo Coastal Reserve, California, USA - 14_0903_13_40cm (SPAdes) (version 2) | ecosystem: Environmental > Terrestrial > Soil > Grasslands... | reverse complement strand
CGCGCGCTCTTGAGAAAGCTGGTCGAGGTTTACGCCGGCTACATGGCAGACGACATCGCGGCCGATCGTGTGACGCGGATCGAGCAGGCGGGATGGGATCGGATCGCGTTCGCCTGGGCTGGATCACTCGAGCGGGGACAGAAGCACTACTATCGTGTGCAGGGACCAACCTTCCTGATCGAGTACGACAACACGCAGAACGACGCGAACCACATTCACTCCGTGTGGCGTGACTTCAATGGCGACTTCGGAGAGGATCTGTTGCGCGAACACGTTCGAGGAGTGCCGCACGGCCACTGAGTGTCTTCTCGCACCCTCTCGTGCCAACGATGAGAATCCAGTACGATATCGCCTACGGTTCGTTTTTCCTGGTTGGCGTAGGTGTCCTCGGCATCACTCTCGGAAGCTTGTTGCGAATCCGGCTTTCGGAAGGCGCGCTCGCCTTCCTCGGGATTTGGTTTGCGGTGCTGGGCGTGGTCGCTCTTCTGGTCGGCGTCGGTTACTCCTTCGTTCTCTGGCGGCACTTCCCGTTAAGGCTCTTGTTGCTCTGTTCTCTCCTGTTCGTTGGCACGCTGCTGTTTGAGGACGCCGCGTCACGCACTTTCGTCGACACGGTGAGTCTCCTGTATGGTCTCGCGTGCAGCATGCTGAGTGTTCGGTGGTTCTTCATCATCCGCCGTAGGTTCGAATAGCGCGACTCGCTCTTGCGCGGGCGGGCGAGTCGCCCGCAGCTTATCGATGCGAAGGCGGCCTGCGGTCGTCCCCCATGAAGGGAGAGGGTAAACGATGGTGCACCTGAACTACCTGGCCGTCCTCGTGGCCGCTGTCGCCGTGTTCGTGCTGGGCTGGCTCTGGTACAGTCCCCTGTTGTTCTACAAGCCGTGGATGCGGCTGCGCGGCCTGGACCCCGTCGCGGCGATGGCCGGCGCGAAGATGCCCACAGGGAAGCTGCTGATCGAGTTGGTGCGGTGCTTCGTCCTCGCCTGCGTGGTTGCGCGTTTGGTGGCACTGCTCGGCGTCAGTAGCTGGCTGGGCGCGGTGCACGTCGGCCTCTCCTTGTGGGTCGGGTTTCCGGTCATCCTCCTCACGGGGTCGGTCCTCTGGGACAACGTTCCGTGGAGGGTGGCCGCGATCCATGCCGGCGACTGGCTCGTGAAGCTGCTGGTGATACCGATCATCGTGAGCGCGTGGCGCTGACCGTCGCTGAACTATGGATTTCGACCTGATCCTAGCGACCGACGTGCTGCGACGGTCGCCCGCCACGCTGCGGGCGCTGCTCGACGGTCTCAGCGAGCCTTGGATCCGAGGCACCGAGGGTCCCGAAACGTTCAGTCCGTTCGATGTGGTCGGACACTTCATCGACGGCGAGGAAACCGATTGGATCCCGCGAGCGCGCATCATTCTCGCCCAGGGTCCCAGTCTCCGTTTCGAGCCGTACGATCGATTCCGACACCGGGCGCGCAACTCGGGGCGTTCCCCGGAGTCGCTCCTCGCCGAGTTTGCGCGGTTGCGGGCTGCGAACCTCCAGCAACTCGAGTCATGGAAGCTCACCGCGACGGAGCTCGATCTCCCCGGCGAGCACCCGAGTTTGGGCCGCGTGACGCTGCGTCAGTTATTGGCGGCATGGGTGGTGCACGACCTCGGACACCTGGCTCAGGTAGCGAGGGTGATGGCGAAGCAATACAAAGACGAAGTCGGACCGTGGGTACCGTTTCTGCCGGTACTGACTGACCACCTGGTACCGCGGTCCTAAGCCAGAGGCTCCCATACGTTCGTTCTAGCCCGTGCGGCGACCTACGCCACCCTGTTTGTCGGCCTGCTCCTGGTCTTCCTCCCGCGGCGCATACTCGAGTCGTCGGGCGTCGGTCCGCCCACCACGCTCGGCCTACTGAAGGTGGCAGGAGCTCTGGTCGGCGTGGCCGGCGGTGCTCTGGCGCTCTGGTGCATCCTGGCGTTCGCCCTTGTCGGCAAGGGAACGCCGGCCCCGTTCGATCCGCCTCGGCGTCTCGTGGTCGCTGGTCCGTATCGGTACGTTCGCAACCCCATGTACATCGGCGCGGGGCTGGCACTCACCGGAGCGGCAATGTTTTACGGATCGCTGCGGCTGCTCGGCTACGTGGGCCTATTCCTCCTCGCGACGCACGCGTTCGTCGTCTTGTATGAAGAGCCCGCGCTGACGCGGCTGTTCGGCCACGAGTATCGGGCCTACCAGACGCGCGTGCGCCGCTGGCTGCCACGGTTCTCGGAGCGGGATTCTGCGTCTCCTTGAATTTCGATGAAACGCGTGCTGGTGATCGGCTCTGGTGGAACGGGGAAGACCACCGTCGCCCGGCGCCTCGCCCAGCGGACGGGCCTTCCTCTCATCCACCTCGACCTCCTTTACTGGCGGCCGGGGTGGCAGCCGACGCCGGGCGAAGAATGGCACGAGACCGTTCGGCGGCTCGTCGCCGGTGAAAGCTGGATCATCGACGGCAACTACGGCGGGACGCTCGACCTCCGTCTCGCGGCCTGCGACACCGTCGTGTTCCTCGATCGGCCCCGCGTCCTCTGTCTGTGGCGCGTTCTCATCCGGCAGTTGCGCTATTTTGGCCGGGTGCGCCCCGAGCTTCCAAGGGGGTGTCGCGAGCGCCTGAGCTGGGCGTTCCTCGTGTGGATCTGGACCTATCCGTCGCGCCGCCGGGGAAGCATTCTGACGCGGTTACGTGCGCTCGACAAGGGGAAGCGGGTCGCGATTCTGTGCACTGCGCGCGAGATCGAGGATTTCATCGCGAGAAGCCGGTAGCATCGGAGCTCGAAACACTCGTGTTCACGGAGTCGGCCGAACTCTACGACCTCATCTACTCCAGCTTCAAGGACTACCGGGCGGAAACGGCTCAGGTCGCCGCTCTGCTGCGGTCCCTGCATCCGGCCTGCCGCACCCTGCTCGACGTGGGCTGCGGCACCGGTGAGCACGCTCATCTCCTTGCCAGCCTCCACGCCTTCTCCGTGGATGGGTTAGACCTGAGTCCAGACTTCCTCAGGATTGCACGTGCGAAGCACTCCGCCGGGCGATTCTTCGAGGCGGACATGAGCAATTTTCTGCTTCCCCATCGGTACGACGCCATCCTCTGCCTGTTCAGCTCGATCGGCTACTTGAAGACGCTCGATCGCGTCACGCAGGCGCTGGGCTGTTTCCGGAAGCATCTGGAACCGGATGGCGTCGTCATCGTCGAACCGTGGTTTACGCCCGACAAGATGAGTACGGGCCACCACTCGAGCCGCGCCGCCGCAGCTCCGGGCGTTCGCGTGCAGCGACTCAGCACGACCGAGGTCGACGGGCGGGTCTCGCGCCTGCACTTCGAGTATACGATTGAGACCGTGGACGGAGTACGCCACGCGAGCGAGGTTCATGAACTCGGTCTCCTCACGGTCGAGGAGATGCTGTCAGCGTTCAAAGCGGCAGGTTTGTCGGCACAGCATGAACCTTCCGGACTCGCGGGACGTGGCCTATACATCGCCCGGATTGCACCGGGTGGTTCCAACGTCTGATGGAGCGCCGCTTCGGCCTGATCCACGCCACGGCGCTCAACATGACGAACATGATCGGGATCGGACCGTTCATCACGATCCCGCTCCTCATGTCCGCGCTGGGCGGCCCGCAAGCGATGCTCGGCTGGCTCGTCGCGCTGGTGGTGGTGCTGTGCGACGGTATGGTGTGGAGCGAGCTCGGGGCGGCGCTGCCGGGATCCGGCGGATCGTTCGGGTATCTGCGCCGGGGCTATGGCGCGGAGAGCGTCGGCCGGCTGATGGGCTTTCTCTTCGTCTGGCAGTTCGTGCTCAGCGGCCCCCTCGAGATCGCGTCCGGCTACATCGGTTTCTCGCAGTACTTTGGCTACCTCTGGAAGGGGATTACGGCGCGCCAGACGATGCTGGTCGTGACGGTCATCGGGCTCGCCAACTTGGCGCTCCTCTACCGGCGGATCACGTCGATCGCGACCATCACCGTGGCGCTCTGGATCGGCACGATCGTCACCGTCATCGTGGTCGTCGTCACCGGTGCGCGGCACTTCGACCCCAGGGTCGCCTTCGACTTTCCGCCGGGCGCGTTCCACTTCTCATTGGGGTTCCTGCTGGGGCTCGGCGCTGCATCGCGCATCGGCGTCTACGACTACCTCGGCTACTACGATGTCTGCTATATCGGCGACGAGGTCGAGAATCCCGGGCGAGTGATTCCACGATCGATCATTATCAGCACCATCGCGGTCGCGGTGATCTACCTCGCGATCAATCTCTCGATCATCGGCGTCGTCCCGTGGCGCGACTTCGTCCCAGCGGCGGCACGCCCGCAGTCGAACTTCGTCGTTTCGGTGTTCATGGAGCGGATCTACGGTCCGGGCGTCGCGACGATCTTCACAGCGATGATCCTCTGGACCGCGTTTGGCTCGGTCTTCGCCCTGTTGCTGGGATACTCGCGCGTGCCGTATGCGGCGGCGAAGGATGGCTACTTCTTCAAAGTGTTCGCGCGTCTCCATCCGTCCCAGGGATTCCCATACGTCTCGCTCGTCGTGCTTGGCGTCCTCTCGATCCTCGCCGGGTTTGTGTCGCTCGGCATGGTCATCGACGCGTTGATCACGACGCGCATTCTCGTGCAATTCATCGGGCAGATCGGCGCGGTGACGTTGCTGCGCCGGCGGGCGCCGGAGCTGCCGAGGCCGTATCGCATGTGGCTCTATCCAGTGCCGAGCCTCGTCGCCCTGCTGGGATGGCTCTTCATCTTTGCCACGAGCCCGCCCAGCGTGGTCGCGTTCGGACTGGGCGCGTTGCTCCTGGGGGTCGTATGTTTCGGCGCGTGGTCGTGGAAGGGGCGAACGTGGCCGTTCGCGGCACGACGCCTGGCGGCATGACTTGCGATGTGGCGCGGGTCGCCCGCAGCTTACGCCAACCCTTTCTGGGTGTGGGGCTCCTCCATGAAAGCCTACCTCATCACCACCGGCATCCTGTTCGCCGTGATCACCGTCGCTCACGTCTGGGAGGTCGTCGATCGGCGACAGCTCTTCGCCAGCGATGCGCTCATTCTGGCGGTGAGCGTCGGGCTCAGCGTCTGGGCGTGGCGCCTGGTGCGAAGAGTTGCCGCCTAGCCGGGACGGCCGGCGTCTCAGACCATGCCGACCGGTGCGGCGCGAAACGCCCGGTCCGCGGCAACCCCGAGCCAGACGAAGAGCGCCAATACACACAGCTGCGTGATCGCGAACGGCGGCTCGGACTGGGTGGGCGCGGACACGATCAAGGCGGGCAGCCGGCGGAACAGTTGCACGACGAGGACGAACGTGTTGAGGTAGGTGGCGAGCACCACGCCGGCGGCGTAGATGCGGCGCCACCCGCGAAGTGTTTGACGTATTGGGCGACGACGACGGCCGCCAGGACCACGAGCGACACGATCCCCACGATGTGTGATGGCAGCAGGGTGACGAAGGGGAACCCGAAGCCGGTCACGCTCGTCAAGATCGTGGTAACCAGGAAGACGAGGGCCCAACGGCCGAGCCGTTTGCCGCCCGCGAGCCCTCCCGCGACGACGAGACCGGCGAAGATCCCGATCAGGCTCAACACCACGTGGATCAGGGTGAACTTCGTGATGCCGAAGATCATGGCGGTGTCCTGGTGGGAGGGGACGGCGCTCGTGGACCGATCTAACGTACGCGCCGCCTTCCGTTCTCGCGAACGGCCCGTAGCTTAAATCCATGCGTCTCCTCAGCGTCGTCGCGATCGCCGGCCTGCTCGTCGCCTGCGGACGCCCGATCGACGTGCGCGGTCTGTACGTCAACGACGATGGAGCGGGGGCCCTCGTCCCCTGCGACCAGCCCAAGACGTTGCTCACCGTCACCGATTCGGGACTGGCGACGCGCTACCGGCGGGAAGCCACCAAGCCCAACGAACCGCTCTTCGTTCACCTGCGTGGCGTCCGGGCAGACTCGGGAAGCATATATGGCGGGAGGCACTACTTGCGGGTCCGACAGATTCTCGAGGTGCGGGCGCGCGGGGCGGGGGAGTGCCCGAATGTCTCGAGCTCGGTCTCGTCGGTGCTTCGCTGATCCCTGCCGGGCCGCGGCCCGCTCATCCAAGAAGCGAATCCATGATCGACGTGCGACCCATCGTGCTCGAGGGAGGCGGCATCCGTCTCGAGCCGCTGACCGAACAGCACCACGACGCGCTCGCGGCTGCGGCGGCCGATGGCCGCCTGTGGGAGCTGTGGTTCATCGCCGTCCCTCCGCCTGAGGGCATGCGTACCTACGTGGCCGACGCGCTCCAGGGGCAGCGCGACGGTCACATGCTCCCCTGGGCCGTGCGCGACCTGGCGAGTGGCACCATCATCGGTTCAACGCGCTATCACGACATCATACGCAGCATCGATCGTGTGGAGGTCGGGTACACCTGGTATGCGCAGAGCCGGCAGCGGACGCACGTCAACACGACCTGCAAGCTGCTGCTACTACGGCACGCGTTTGAGGTGCTCGGGTGCAAGGTCGTGGGCCTGCGGACGGATAACTTCAACTTTCGTTCGCAGCGGGCCATCGCAGCACTGGGGGCGAAGCAGGACGGCGTGATTCGGCACTACGGCCTGCGGCGTGACGGCACGGTGCGGGACGTAGTGATGTACAGCATCCTGGCCGCGGAGTGGCCGGACGTACGGCGGCACCTCGAATTGCGGCTCGCGCGCCACGCGGCTGCCGAGGCGCCGTGACGCGTGCAACACGACACCGGAATCAACGCCGTCGCGCACGCGATCCAGCTCGCCGTCGCGCCCGTTTTCCTGCTCTCCGGCATCGGCGCGATGTTGGCGGTGCTCACCAACCGCTTGTCGCGCATCATCGATCGCGGCCGGGCGCTCGACAGCCCAGGGGCGACCCGCTCCCCCGATGCGGCTGCGTCCGTTCGCGCCGAGCTCATCGCCCTCTCGCGGCGCGCGCGGCTCATCAGTCACGCCATCACGTTCTGCACGGTTACCGCACTCTTGGTGTGCGCGGTCATCGCCACGTTGTTCGTCGGTGCATTTGGGGGCTTTGACGCCTCGGTGCCCGTCGCGCTCCTGTTTGTCGCCGCGATGGTCGCTTTTTTCGCCGGCTTGCTGTCGTTCCTCCGGGAGATCTTCATTGCCACGGCCAATCTCCGCATCGGCCCTCACTAGGTAGACAGCGCGTGCGGGCGGACCGGGAAGACCCGACAGATCTGGTCGTCGTGTTTCAGACGGGCGACACGGTGGCGCTCACCCTGGCGAAAGCGGCGCTTGAGGCCGAGGGGATCCCGTTCGTCACGCAAGGCGAAGGCGTGCAGGACTTGATCGGGGTCGGCCGATTGCCGGGCGGTTTCAATCTCGCCGCGGGTCCCATCCGGATTCATGTGGAGCGACAGGACGCCGCGCGGGCACGGGAACTCCTGGCCGGGATCGAGCCCCGCTGACGTTCAGCTCTTGATAGTCTTCGTGGCCTCGTCCCACGACACGATGGTCTTGCGGAAGTACGACTCGTTCGCCATGTGGCACGCCAGCGCGGCGTGGTGACCGAACACGACGTCCTCCGCCACCGGTTTCCGCGTGCGCACTGCCTCGAAGAACGTCCATAGGTGCGGCCTGACGTCGTCGAAGTCGGGCCCGCTGAAAGCAATGGTCTCCGACATTGGCGCCTCGCCCAGCTTCGGATCGTTCTCCTGGTGCCATTTCGCGAGGTACGCCTCCCGCAGCGCCCTGGGATAGCTGCCCGTGTAATAGCTCGGTCCCGAATCCTTGCCGCTTTGGGGCGTGTAGCTCAACGTCGATCCCGTGACCTCCAGGATTCCCTTGGAGCCTTGGATGCGGTACGTCTCGGGCATCTCGGTACCGAGATTCAGCCGCATGTACACCGGCAGCTCGCCATAGTAATAGACCACGGCGTGGACGTCGGGCATGTTGCGACCGTCTTTCCAGCGCCGGATCCCGCCGACCGACGCCGCCTGCTTGGGTGGCTCGTTGATCCCCAACATGAACATCATGCCGCTGATCAGGTGGACCAGCAGGTCGCCGGCGAGCCCGGTGCCGTATTCCTTCCAGCAGCGCCAGCGCGCAAAGATGTTGGGATCGAAGGCGCGCTTGGGCACCGTCCCCTGCCAGGTGTCCCAATCGAGCGTCCGCGGCGACAGGTCGGGGGGTGGGGGGTACTCCCAGGCGCCGGTGGGATCGTTGCGACCCAACCATCCTTCGACGAGCATCAGATCGCCGAGCGTCCCCTGCGCGATCAGCTCTTTGGCCTTGGCGCAGATCTGGGAGCTGACACGCTGCGAGCCGATTTGGATGATGCGTCCGGTCTGCTTCCCCGCCGCGACCATGGCCACGCCGTCGGCGGCGCTGTGCGACATCGGCTTCTCGCAGTAGATGTCTTTCCCCGCGGACACCGCGTCCACCACCACTTGCTTGTGCCAGTGATCGGGCACCGCCGCCACGATGCAGTCGATGGTCTTGTCGTCCAGGAGCGTCTGGTAGCGGCGCGTGACCGGTAGATCGGGTCGCACGATCTCCCGGGCCAGCGTGTGTCGCCCGTCGTACAGGTCAGCGGCACCGGCGCATTCGATCCCCGGCAGCCTGATCGATTCGGACAGGAGCCCGGATCCCTGCATGCCGACGCCGATCATACCGAAGCGGACCCGGTCACTGGCGGCCACGGCCTGGGGATCGGGCAGCAGGGTGGGCGGGAGCGGCCCGAGGGTGTTCCCGGCGAGCGATGCGCCGGCGGCCGCCGCGCTCAAACCGACGAATTCGCGGCGCGAATAGGTGTGCGTCTTCACGGCGTCTCCATGGGTCACGAGAGGGTGAGCGGCGTCGCACTCGAGCGACGTCGGCCTATTATGCAGGGTCGACGGAAGGCCCGGTAGGGAGCCGGGTTGACGGTACTTTGTATCATAAAGTACATTGTACTGTCGCTCGTCAGGGAGGCTCGGTGTCTGCGCTGGTTCGGTTCTTCTTCTCGCCGGTGTACGCGCCCCAGAGCGCGTGGTCAATCCTCGGGTGGTGGGAGAGTCGGCGCCCGGTGTTCAACGCAGTCCTGGCCGTGGCCGGCGTCCTGTCCCTCGCTGCCCAAAGCTTGTTCGCCCTGCTCCCGCCCAGCGCCGCGCCGGACGTCCCCTTGGGCCTCGTCGGCATCGTGGCGTATGCCGTGCTCGCGAACCTGTGCTACAGCGCGGGCGCGGTCGCCGAGCTCTATATCCGGCGCCGGTGGGGCGACGGGTACGCCGTGGTCGGGCCGGCAATGTTTCGCTACGGCTTCGCTTTCTCGGTCGGGCTCACGCTCCTGCCGATCCCCCTCGCGTTGCTCGACTGGGTTATCCGCGCTCTTGGGAGGTGAATCATGGTGCAGCGCCGCTGGTTCGTCTCGTGGGGCTGGGTCTACCGGCCGGTGACCTGGCAGGCCGTTGTGCTGGTGCTGCTCGCTGCCCTGTTCTGCGTACAAGTGTTTTGGGCGGTCGATCGCCACTCGCACTCCGTGAGTGACACCCTGTACGGGATCTTTCCGTACGTCGTGCCCTGCCTGATGCTGCTGAACTGGGCCGCTTCGAAGACCAGCGGGGGCGCCGCGGCCTGAGCCGGGGAGACCCCGGAGCAAGGTGCAACCACCTTGCCCGGCGCGCGCGTCGCCCGCACCTTTAGCGCGCTTGGTCAACGGGAGTCGAGCTGCATGATGCGAGCGGGCGTGATCGCGGCGGGGGCGCTGGCACTCGTCGCGACGGCGGTGCAGGGTCAGACCGACACCGCCCGGCGCCGGTACAGCGCGGCGGACGTGCACTTCGTGGCGGGGATGATCGTCCACCACGCCCAGGCCGTGCTGATCGCCGGCTGGGCGCCGACGCGCGGCGCGAGTCCGGCGTTGCGCGCCCTGTGCGAGCGCATCGTCGTCGGGCAACGCGACGAGATCGCGATCATGCAGCGCTGGCTCGAGGAGCGGCATCGGGCGGTGCCGGACTCCGACGCGGGCAGGCATACGATGCCCGGCATGGATCACCCCATGCTGATGCCGGGCATGCTGACCCCGGAGCAACTGGCGCAGCTCGACACCGCGCGCGGCCCTGAGTTCGACCGGCTATTTCTCACCTTCATGATCCAGCACCACCGCGGCGCGCTCACCATGGTGCGCCAGCTGGTCGACACCCCGGGCGCCGCCCGGGACGGGCCGTTGTTTCAGATCGCCTCCGACGTGAGCGCCGATCAGACCACGGAGATCGACCGCATGACCCGGATGCTCGATGGCCTGTCCCAACCCCTTGAACGGAGCCCCCAGTGAGATCTCAGTTCGTCGTGCTCGCGATCGGCACGGTCGTCGCCGCCTGCGCCACCGCCACGAAGTTCGATATGTCTCCCACGGCGCCCCGCCCGGACCCGCGCGTCGGGTTGCGTGCGGGATGGATGAACGCCGCCGAGGCTTCCTGGAACCTGCGACTCGTATCCGCGGCGCCCAAGCCGGCGGCGTTCACGGACGACACCAATCCGGGCGACTTCGGCTTCCTCAATTCGGACATCGCCTTCACCGGCCACTACGTCATCCAGGGGAACTTCCACGGGTTACAAGTATGGGACATGGCGCAGCCGAGCCACCCCACGCTGGTCACGACCTACGTCTGCCCCGACGCGCAGAACGACGTCTCGGTGTACCGCAACCTGCTGTTTACGTCGGGCGAGGACTTCAACGGCCGGCTCGACTGCGGCACCCAGGGCGTACCCGATTCGGTGAGCAACGACCGGATGCGCGGCATCCGCATCTTCGATATCTCGGACATCGCGCACCCCAAGCCCATCACCAGCGTGCAGACCTGCCGCGGCTCGCACACCCACACCGTCGTGACCGACCCGAACGACCAGGCGAACATTTACATCTACGTGTCGGGCTCGGCCCCGGTCCGTTCGCCCAACGAGCTCGCCGGATGCTCGGACCTGACACCGGACAAGGACCCGAACAGCGAGCGGTTCCGGATCGAGGTGATCCAGGTGCCGCTCGCCCATCCCGAACAGGCGCACGTCGTGAGTAAGCCGGCGATTCTGGCGGACTTGGCCGCGCGGGAATCGCACGGCGAGGCGCCGGAGGATATCGCCGCCGCGGCCAAGGCGGCCGCGGAGGCGCGTGCCAAGGGCGGGTTCACCGCGACGATACACGGCACGGAAATCGTGGTGGGGCCGCGCTTCGTGGCGGCGCGGCTCGACAGCATCGTCAAGGCGCGCGGCGGCAATGGGGCACCGACCGGTGCCGACAGCGCGGCGTTGCGCGCCGGTCTGCAAGCCATCGTGGATCGGATCGTCAACCCGCCCGCCCCCGGGAACGCTCCCCGGCCCGGGCCCGTGCAGTGCCACGACATCACCGTCTACCCGGCGCTGGGCGTCGCGGGCGGCGCGTGTGCCGGGTACGGTTTGCTGCTCGACATTCGCGATCCGGCCCACCCGCGGCGGGTCGCCGCAGTGGCCGACTCGAACTTCGCGTTTTGGCATTCGGCGACGTTCAACAACGACGGCACCAAACTGCTGTTCACCGACGAGTGGGGCGGGGGCCTGGCGCCCAAGTGCCGCGCCACCGACAAACCGGAGTGGGGCGCCGACGCGATCTTCACGGTGGCCCACGACACGATGACGTTCCGGAGCTATTACAAGCTGCCGGCGCCGCAGACGTCGAACGAAAACTGCGTCGCGCACAACGGCTCGCTCGTCCCGGTCCCCGGGCGGGACATCATGGTTCAGGGCTGGTATCAGGGCGGTATCTCCGTGTTCGACTGGACCGATCCCGCGCATCCCAAAGAGATCGCGTACTTCGACCGCGGCCCCATGGACTCGACCAAGCTCGTGGGCGCGGGCTCGTGGTCCGCGTACTGGTACAACGGGTACATCGTCAGCTCGGAGATCGGGCGCGGGCTGGACGTGCTCGAGTTGTTGCCGAGCGGCTGGTTGTCGCAGAACGAGATCGATGCGGCGAAGCTCGTGCACTTCGACTACTTGAACGTGCAGGACCAGCCCAAGCTGGTTTGGCCCCCGAGCTTCGCGGTGGCGCGGGCCTACGTGGACCAGCTGGCGCGCTCCAACGGTCTGGCGCCGGACAAGGTCGCGGCCGCGCGGTCTGCGCTGGCGCGCGCCGAACGGCTGTCGGGGCAGCAACGCCAGGACGCACTGACGCAGCTCGCCACCCAGCTGAACGGCGATTCCCAGGGAGCTGCCGATCAGGCGAAGGTGCGGGCGCTCGCCGCCGCCGTGTCGGATCTGGCCAACGGTAGGAGCGCGGGGCGAGCCGGGATGTAGGTGAGGGCGACCTTGCTCGCGGTGATCGTCGCTGCGGCGTGCGCCACGACCACCCATCAGGGGCCGTCGCCGCGGGTTGTCGCGACCGCCCCGTTCACGGCGGCGGACGTGCACTTCATGACCGGCATGATCGGCCACCACGCGCAGGCGGTCCTGATCGCGGGCTGGGCGCCCTCACACGCTGCGAGCGCGGCGGTGCGCGCCTTGTGCGAGCGGATCGTCGTGGGCCAACGTGACGAGATCGTCCTGATGCAGCGCTGGCTCGGCGAGCGGCATGAGCCCGTGCCGGAAGTGGACCCCGCTCACTTCACGATGCCGGGCATGGAGACGTCAATGATGCCGGGCATGTTGACCCCCGACCAATTGGCGCAGCTCGACAGCGCGCGGGGTCGCGAGTTCGACAGGTTGTTCCTCCAGTTCATGATCCAGCACCACCAGGGCGCCATCACCATGGTGAACCAGTTGTTCGGCTCGCAGGGCGGGGGCGAAGAGGAGATCGTTTACCGGTTCGCCTCCGACGTATACGCCGACCAGACGACCGAAATCGACCGCATGAACCGCATGCTCGAAGCCTTCCACCGGAGCCCACAGTGAAAACTGCGTCGTTGTCTCTGTCGCTCGCGACCGTCGCGCTGTCCCTCGCCGCCTGCGCCACGGCGAAGCTCGATATGTCCACTACGCCGCCCACCCCCGACCGGCGCGTCGGCCTGCGCGCGGGAGAGATGAACGCCGGCGAAGCCACCTGGAACCTGCGCGTAGTCTCGAAAACGCGGCCGTCCGAGAAATTCGCCGGGGTCACCAACTCCGACCTCTCGTTCTCCGGCCCCTACGCCATCCAGGGGAACTACAACGGCTATCAGGTCTGGGACATTACGAACCCGAAGAAGCCGCGGCTGAAGATCGGGTACCTCTGCCCCGCATCGCAGAGCGACGTCTCCGTCTACAAGAACCTGCTGTTCGTGTCGGGAGAGGGCATGTCGGGCCGCCTCGACTGCGGTACGGAAGGGGTGCACGACTCGGTGAGCGCGGCCCGGTTACGGGGCATTCGGATCTTCGACATCACCGACATCGCCAGTCCAAAGTACATCGGGAATGTGCAGACCTGCCGGGGCTCGCACACCCACACCGTGGTGGAAGATCCCACGGACAAAGACAACGTGTACATCTATGTCTCCGGGTCGGCAGGCGTGCGCTCGCCGAACGAGCTCCCGGGCTGCTCGAAGCTGGCCCCGGACCAGGACCCGAACTCGGCGCTGTTCCGCATCGAAGTCATCAAGGTGCCGCTCGCGCACCCCGAGCTGGCGAGCATCGTGAGCTCGCCGCGGATCTTCGACGATCTCACCGAAGCGGCCACCCACGCCGAGGCGCCCGAGGACATCGCCGCCGCGGCGCAGGCCGCCGCCGCGGCGCGGGCGCAGGGCGGGTACACGGCGCTGGTGCACGGCACGGAATACGTGCTGCCGCCGGGATTCGTCCAGCCGAGGCTCGACAGCATCGTCAAGGCGCGGCAGGGGACCGGGGCGCCGACGGGCGCGGACAGCGCCGCGCTGCGGGGAGCGATCCAGGGCATCGTGGACGCGATCGTCGGCGGCCCGCCGCCCGGCATGAAGAACGGCGTGCGCCCCGGGCCCAGCCAGTGCCACGACATCACCGTCTATCCGGCGATCGGGTTGGCCGGCGGTGCGTGCGGCGGGTACGGCCTGCTGCTCGACATCCACGACGTGGCCCATCCCAAACGCATCGGCGCCGTGGCCGACTCGAACTTCTCCTACTGGCACTCGGCGACGTTCAACAACGACGGGACCAAGCTCCTCTTCTCCGACGAATGGGGCGGCGGTGGGCAGCCCAAGTGCCGCGCGACCGACAAGCCCCAGTGGGGGGCGGACGCGATCTTCACCCTGGTCCACGACACCATGACGTTCCAGAGTTACTACAAGATGTCGGCCCCGCAGACGCCGTTCGAGAACTGCGTGGCCCACAACGGCTCGCTGATCCCGATCCCCGGGCGCGACATCATGGTCCAGGCCTGGTATCAGGGCGGCATCTCGGTGTTCGACTGGACCGATGCGGCGCACCCCAAGGAGATCGCCTACTTCGACCGCGGCCCGATGGACTCCACCAAGATGGTTGGCGCCGGCTCGTGGTCTGCGTACTGGTACAACGGCTACATCGTGAGCTCGGAGATCGCCCGGGGGCTCGACATCGTCGAGCTGCAGCCCAGCGGATTCCTCTCCCAGAACGAGATCGACGCGGCGAAGCTGGTGCACTTCGACTACATGAACGTTCAGGACCAGCCCAAGCTGGTCTGGCCTGCGAGCTTCGTGGTGGCGCGCGCCTACCTGGACCAGCTCGCGCGCTCCAACGGCTTGGCGCCCGACCAGGTGGCGGCGGCACGGGCCGCGCTCGCGCGCGCCGAACGGCTGTCGGGGCTCGAGCGCCGGGACGCGCTGGCGCCGCTGGCGACGCAGCTGAACGGTGATTCCCAGGGCGCCGCCGATCCCACCAGGGTTCAGGCGCTGGCGGCGGCGGTGAAGAACCTGATGGAATGAAGGAGGTCATCATGACCGGACTGCTGGCGCTGTGGCTGCCGATCTTGCTCTCGGCGGTGCTGGTGTTCGTCGTCAGCTCGCTGATCCACATGGCATCGCCCTGGCACAAGGGCGACTACCCCAAGCTGTCGAGCGAAGACCGCGTGATGGACGCGCTTCGGCCGCTCGCCATCCCGCCGGGGGACTACATGATGCCGCGCCCGTCGAGCAGAGAGGAGATGCGTTCCCCGCAGTTCCTGGAAAAGTTCAAGAAGGGCCCCGTGCTGATGCTCACCGTGTGGCCCGGCGGCTCCATGTCGATGAGCAGGCAGCTCGTGCAGTGGTTTCTGTACGCCGTCGTGGTCGGATGCTTCGCCGCGTACGTCGCCGGGCGCGCGCTCCCCGCCAGCGCACCGGCGCTGCAGGTCTTCCGGTTCGCCGGGGTTACGGCGTTCGTGGGGTACTCGCTCGCGTTGTGGCAGATGTCGATCTGGTACCGCCGCGCCTGGACGACCACCATCAAGACGACGGTGGACGGGTTGATCTACGCGCTGCTCACGGCCGGCGCGTTCGCGTGGTTGTGGCCGCGCTAGCATGGTTGTCGCTGCTGGGCGCGCTGGGCGCGCTCGGCGGACAGGGACCGGGGTGGATGTTCGGTCCCTTCGAGAAGCCCCAACAGGTCAACCCGGTCCTGCGACCGAATCCCGCTGCCACGTTTCTCTCTCCCGTCAACGACAGCATCGTGCGGTGGGAGGAGTACGCCACCTTCAATCCCGCCGCCGTCGTGCGAGGCGGGAAGGTGTACGTGCTGTATCGCGCCGAGGACATAAGCGGCGAGATGCAGATCGGCCGCCATACCTCGCGCCTCGGGCTGGCCGAAAGCGGGGACGGACTGCGTTTCACCCGCGCGCGCGCACCGGTGCTGTACCCGGACAAGGACGCACAGGCGCAGCTCGAATGGCCCGGAGGCGTCGAAGATCCGCGTCTCATCGAGGCGGAGGATGGGACGTATGTGCTGACCTACACCCAGTGGAACCGCGATATCCCCCGGCTCGCGATCGCGACGTCCCGCGACTTGGTCCATTGGACCAAGCACGGTCCCGCATTCGCGCGGGCGGGCGGCGGGAAGTACCGGGATCTGGAATCCAAGTCCGGAGCCATCCTCGGCGAGGTGGCCGGAAACCGCGTCGTCGCAACTGCGCTGCGCGGGAAGTACTGGATGTACTTCAACGTCCCCGACATCCTCATCGCGACCTCCGACGACCTCGTCGATTGGACGCCGCTGGCCGACTCGAGCGGCCGGTTGGTCAAGGTGCTCTCGCCCCGCCCGGGGTACTTCGACTCCTGGCTGGTCGAGGCCGGCCCGCCCGCTCTCCTCACCCCGCACGGGATTGTCTTGCTGTATAACGCGGGCAACAGCGGCGAGTACGGCGACCCGACGCTGCCCTCGCGGGTGTATACCGCGGGTCAGGCGCTGTTCGCTTCCGGCAATCCGCTGCAGCTGATTGCCCGCTCGGACACGCCGTTCCTCCGGCCCACGGAGGATTACGAGCGGACCGGGCAGTACCCCGAGGGAACGACGTTCGTGGAGGGGCTGGTCCCGTTCCACGGGCGCTGGTACCTGTACTACGGGACGGCCGACTCGCGGGTCGGCGTTGCCGTGTGGGATCCGAGCCGGGGCTCGCGGTGACGGCGCGGCGACTCGCCGACCAGGTCACGCGCGCGTAGTTTACCGGCTGTTCGTTGGCATCTCGGTTCTGTCAGGGGAAGGAGCACCACCATGGCGATCCGCATTGGTGACGAAGCGCCCGACTTCACGGCCGAAACGACCGAAGGCCCGATTCATTTTCACGAGTGGATCGGCGACAAGTGGGCGATCTTGTTCTCGCACCCCAAGGACTTCACACCGGTCTGCACCACGGAGCTCGGGTACATGGCCCGCCTCAAGCCGGAGTTCGACCGGCGCAACACCAAGGTTCTCGGGCTGAGCGCCGACCCCGTGAGTGACCACGCCCGCTGGGTCAACGACATCAAAGAGACCCAGGGCCACGCGGTGAACTACCCGCTGGTCGGCGACGCCGAGCTGACGGTGGCCAAGCTGTACGACATGATCCACCCCAACGCGGGCGGGGGGAAGCGCACGGCGGTGGAGAACGCGACCGTCCGCTCGGTGTTCGTGATCGGTCCGGACAAGAAGGTCAAGGCGATGATCGTCTATCCCATGAGCACCGGGCGCAACTTCGATGAAGTGCTGCGGCTGCTCGACTCCGTCCAGCTCACCGCGAGGCACACGGTGGCGACTCCCGTGAACTGGCAGCCGGGTCAGGACGTGATCATCCCGACCTCCGTGTCGGACGACGACGCCCGCAAGAAGTACCCGCAGGGCTTCAAGACCCACAAGCCCTATCTCCGTACCGTACAACAGCCGAAATAGGGAGGAGCGCCGATGACCCTCGTCCGGGTCGCCCCACCCCTCGCGCAGGACGTCGATTTGTCCAAGACCTACGACGCGGTGATCGTGGGCTCGGGCGCGGCCGGCGGCATGGCCGCCCACGTCCTGACGACGCGCGGCCTGAAGGTGCTCATGCTCGAAGCGGGCAAGAAGCTGCCTATCGAGCAGGAGCTGCGCTCGATGCAGTGGCCGTACGATCACCCCCGCCGGGGGGACGCGCCACCGGGATACCATTCCCTCTCGTTCAACGAGTACACCATCCGGACCCCACCGTACGCGAAGAACAGCACGTTCAAGCACGTCATGTCTTACGTCGGCGGGTGGGGCGGGTCCGACTACGTCAAGAACATCCTCGTCGACGAGAAGGATCATCCCTACAGCGGAACGAAGTACGCCTGGGTGCGCGCCCGCGCGCTCGGGGGGAAGACGAACATCTGGGGCCGCCTGGCGCTGCGTCTGTCCGACTACGATTTCAAGGGGAAAACGCACGACGGGTACGGCGACGACTGGCCGATCGCGTACGCCGACCTCGAGCCGTACTACGACAAGGTCGACCTCTACCTCGGCATCTCCGGCGTCAAGGAAAACCTGCCGCACCTGCCGGACAGCCTGTTTCAGCGTCCCAACAAGCTCACGTTCGGTGAGGTGAAGCTGCGCGAGAGCCTGAAGAAAATGGGGCGCGTCGTGACGCCGTACCGCGCCGGCGTCACCACCGACGGTGTGAAGCACAACCGCTACCGCAGCAAGTGCTACGGCCGGGGCGCCTGCGACCGGCGGCCGGGCGGATGCGACATCCACGCCGCGTTCGACTCGCCCACCGGGCTCATCTACCCCGCGATGGACACCGGCAACCTGACGATCCGCACCAACTCGATCGCGCACGAAGTGCTCGTCGACTCGAACACCGGAAAGGCGCGCGGGATCGCGTTCATCGACAGTGCGACGCACCAGTCGTACGAGGCCAAGGCGAAGGTCGTGATTGTCGCCGCGTCGACGCTCGAGTCGGCGCGGCTGCTGCTGTTGTCCCGCTCGTCCCAGCATCCCAACGGCATCGGCAACTCGAGCGGACACGTGGGTCACAACTTCTGCGAACACGTGATGGGCCCCGGGGTCACGGGGCTCGTGAAAGACTTGGTCGGCAAGCCGCCCACCCTCGACGACGGCCTGCCCGGCGGGTTCTACATCCCCCGGTTCCGCAACCTGAAGGACCGTCAACCGGGGTTCGTGCGCGGCTACGGTTTCGAGGGGAGCGGTGGCTTTTCGATTTTCCCCGGGAATGCCACGGGGACCCCGGGATTCGGTGCGCAATTCAAGAAAGAGGTGCGTGACCACGCCGGGGCGTTCATCGGGATGGGTGCCTTCGGCGAAGTGCTGGCGCGCTACGAGAATTACGTCGATCTCGATCCCGACTCGAAAGACGCGTGGGGCGTCCCTGTGCTGCGCTTCCATTATCAGTTCGGCGACAACGAGCGCAAGATGTGCGAGGACATGGTCGTCGCGGGCCGCGAGATGTTCGAGGCGGCGGGGATCGAGGTCGTGGGGACCGACGAGAAGATCCTCACCGAGGGGTGGTCCATTCACGAGCTGGGCACGGCCCGGATGGGGAGCGACCCCAAGACGTCGGTGTTGAACCAGTTCCAGCAGTCGCACGACGTGAAGAATCTATTTGTCGTCGATGGGTCCAGTCATGTGAGCGCGTCGTGTCAGAACCCCACCTGGACCATCATGGCGCTGGCGTGGCGCTCCTGTGAGTATCTGGCGAGCGAATTCAAGAAAGGGAACGTATGACCGACGAGTCGCTCTCGCGCCGCGAGATGCTCGAAGTGACCGCGGCGGCGCTCGCCGCGCCGTTGCTCCGGGCGGGGCCCGCGGCGGCAGCGCCCGTGACGCCCGCGGCGCTCGCCCTGCAGGGCGCGCCCAAGTTTTTCACCGGGCCGGAGTTCGCGCTGCTAGAGGAGCTCTCCGACCTGATCATCCCTACCGACGCCCATTCCCCGGGCGCCCGCGCCGCCGGCGTGGCGGCGTACATCGATTTCCGTTTGTCCGACTCGCCCGACCCCGAGCAGCAGAGCACCTGGCGCTCGGGGCTCGCGGCCGTCGAAGCGTTGTCGAAGGAGCTGAACGGGCAGGCCTTCCTGCAGGGCTCGGCCGAGCAGCGGGTCGCGGTGCTCACCCGGATGGCGGCGGGCGAGCACGACCCCAAGACCCCGGCCGACCACTTCTTCCAGACGGTAAAGCACTGGACGGCGCGAGCGTACTACACCTCCAAAGTCGGGATCCACGCCGACCAGCAATACAAAGGGAACGTGTATCAGCGCGGGGAATACGCGGGCTTCGATGCGAAGTGAGCAAGTAGCGGAGAGCCTTTGACTTAAGCTGCCTGCGTGATCCCCGGCACAGCCGGGAATGGCAGCCCGTAGCGAACGTTGACTGCGCCCCGGTTTTACTGAGGCCGCAGCGCCCCCTCCTCAGGTAGTCTCTCACTCATATGGAGAGAGCGATGCGCGCTTTCATGGTATTGCTCGCCTTGGTTGCCACGCCGCTGGTCGCGGCCATCTCCCAAGATCACACCAGGTCGGCCCGTAACGATAACGACGCCGTTCGGCATTCGAACGTGCGCGGCGGCGACGTGGCTCGGGACGATGACGGCGAGAAATGCGATAAGACACACCCTGCCGCGCGGGGCGGGTCGGCCCGGTCTTTCGAGGTTCGCCAAGACGCGCTGCATCGGCAGGACGCCCAACATCGGCGTGACGCCAAACGGGACGAGGACTGCGTCGTCGGCGATCCGCCGCCGCCTCCACCCCCGCCCGCACCGGCGCCGGCGCCACCGCCACCCCCACCCCCACCGCCGCCGCCGGCTGCTCCGCCGCCGCCGCCGCCGCCCCCACCGGGCGCTGCGCTCGGGGAGATCGACGGCACGGCGTTCAATGACCTCGATGCGAGCGGTTGGCGGGCCGCGGATGAGCCCGGTCTTTCTGGCTGGGTCATCGAGCTCAGCGGGCCGGTGAGCCAAACCACCACCACCAACGACGCCGGGGACTACATCTTGTCGCAGCTACCGGGCGGGACGTATCTGGTGTGTGAGGTTCCGCAGACCGGCTGGCAACAGACGGTGCCGATGAGCGGTCCCGCGTGCCCAAAGGGAGGCTTCGGCTATACCGTCGTCATCCCGGACGTCATCCCCGACGGAGGCGGTATTCGGTTCCTTGGTAACGACTTCGGCACGGCGGTGGTGACGCCGTAGCGTCAAGGCAGCAACTAGATGGTTGGGCCCCGGGCAGACTCGCCGGGGCCCTGTTTGTTAGCTTAGGGCGCCGCGCCTGTGGCAGCCTTGACCGCCCTCTTCGGGAGATCATCGTGATCGCACTCGCTCTCGTGCTCGTCGCCGTGGCCCAACAACCAGAGCCGCCGCTCCGCATCGCCGCGAGCAGCTTCGCTTCGGTGGAGGTGCACCTGAACGCCCGGCGGATCGGCACCCGCTGGTTCGAGGAGGATGCGAGCCTCTCCGGCCCCTCGCGGATCGCGATCACCTACGGCCAGCCTCACGCGCGCGGCCGGCGCGTCGAGGGCGGGCTCGTTCCCCAGGACACCGTGTGGCGCTTCGGCTCCAACATGGCGACCACGCTCCACAGCGACGTCGATTTCACGCTCGGGGACTTGAAGCTGCCGCGCGGCGATTACTCCCTGTTCGTCCTGTACACGCGTGCGGGGTGGCAGCTGATCGTCAATCGCGGCACGGGGCAGTGGGGCACCGATTACGATGCCGCGCGCGACGTCGGACGGGTGCCGCTCGCGAGCCGCGCGCTCGCGGAGCCGGAAGGCTCGCTCAGCATCTACCTCGTCCCCGAGGCGGCGCGCCCGAGTACGGGCTACGCCGACCTGCGGGGAGTGCTGCGGATCAAGTGGGGAGGCACCGAGCTCAGCACGGCATGGCGGATCGCGCCGTGAGCGGGCGCCGCTCGAATCACTGACCTCCGGGGCGTCGGGCACGCATTTCGGCGAGGTTCTTGTCCCACGCCTTTTGCTGGTCGGCGGTCAGCACGCCACGAATGTCGTCGTCCTGATGCTGGAACACTTCGCGCATTTTTGCGCGGGTCGCCGAATCGGGCCGCGTGCCCGGCGTAAAAGCGGGCAGCTGAGCGCTGTAGCGCGCCCGGATGGAGTCGATCTTCGCCTGCTGCGCGGCCGTCAGGGTGATGTCTTTGAGCAGCCCCTGCATGCGTCGCTCCGCGAAGCCGGCGCGCCCGGGACCGCCTCCTGGCGACGGGCTTTGCGCCGGCGCGGCTGACGCCGCGAAGGCAAGGATCGCGGCAGATCCCAATGCGCCCAATGCGATCGACAGCTTCATGGTGTTTCCTCCTGTGGGGTGGAAAAGGGCGGTAACGTCAAAGCCTACGGCCCGCGCCCCGGGATTGTTGTCCCCTGTTGGTGTGGCGTCCCCGCACTTGCCCCGGGCCACGGCGGACACGACATTTCCCCTTGCGTACTTGACCGGGAGCAGCAGCGATGTCGAAAAGTGACGATCAGAAGATCGCCGCCCTGGCGAAGAAGAACGCCGCCAAGGCGGCCAAGGCCAAGCCGAGCAAGCGGCGGCAGTACGACGATACCCTGCCGCCGGAGCGCGAGGACGACGTGGATCTGCGCGACTTCTTTTCGGAGATGAAGAAGCGGGAGTTTTAGTCCTCGGCGCTTAAGTGCTTGCCCGATGCCAACCTACGAGTACAAGTGCCCGGCGGGGCACGTGTTCGAGAAGTTCTTTCCGACGATGCACGACAAGCGTCGGGAGAAGTGCCCCGTGTGCGGCCGGCAAGCGGAGCGGCAAATCTCCGGCGGGACGGGTCTTGTCTTCAAGGGCTCGGGTTTCTACATCACCGACTACAAGCGGGCCGGTGAGAAGCAGCAGGACGGGAAGGAGGGGTCCAAGGCCACGCCTGAGTCGAAGCCGAGCCCCGAGTCGAAGCCGCCCGAGGGCGCCAAAAAGAAAAAGAAAACAGACTCCGGCGACAAGTGAGGGCGCTCGAGCCGATCGGCGCGGCGCTGGCGGATGCCGCGGCGCGGCTGGGCGCGCCCGTGGTGGCATCGGACGTCGAGCTGGAGCGTCCCCGTGACCCGGCCCACGGCGACGTGGCGACCAATCTGGCGTTGGTGCTCGCCAAGACGCTCAAGGCCAAGCCTCGCGCGGTGGCCGAGCGGCTGGTCGCGGCGCTCGAGCTTCCTCCGGGCCTGGTCCGCAAGATCGACATCGCCGGGCCGGGCTTCATCAACTTTTTCCTCGCCGAAGCCGAGCTCGCGGGCGTGCTCGAGACCGTGCTGGCGGCGGGCGAGCGCTACGGCCGGAGCGATGCCGGGCTGGGCAAGCCCGTCAATGTCGAGTTCGTCTCCGCCAATCCCACCGGCCCGCTGCACGTAGGCCACGGCCGCCAGGCGGCCCTGGGTGACGCGATCGCGTCGCTGCTCGACTGGACGGGGTGGCGCGTGACGCGCGAATTCTATTACAACGACGGCGGCGCGCAGATCATGCAGCTGGCGCGCAGCGTGCAGGCGCGGATCGGGGAGCGGCATGGCCGCCCCGCCGCCGTGCCGGAGGGCGGCTACCACGGCGAGTACATCCGCGACATCGCCGAGCGCTACCTCGCCGCCCATCCCACCGATCCGGAGGGAGCCGACCTCGATCAGGTGCGCCGGTTTGCGGTGCAGGAGCTCCGCAAGGAGCAGGACGCGGACCTGCAGGCGCTGGGCGTCAGGTTCGACGTCTACTTCCTCGAATCGTCCTTGTACACGACCAGCAAGGTCGAGAGGACGATGGGCCGGCTGGTGGCCGCGGGGCACACCTACGAGAAAGACGGCGCGCTGTGGCTCAAGACCACCGACTTCGGTGACGACAAGGATCGCGTGATGCGCAAGCGCGCCGAGAAAGGCGGCGAGTACACCTATTTCCTGCCGGACGTCGCCTACCATGTCGACAAATGGGAGCGAGGGTTCGCGCGGGCGATCAACGTTCAGGGCGCGGACCATCACAGCACGGTGACTCGCGTGCGCATCGGGCTGCAGGCGCTCGAGCTGGGCATTCCGGCGGGCTACCCCGAGTACGTGCTGCACCAGATGGTGACCGTGATGAAGGGGGGCGCGGAGGTGAAGCTCTCCAAGCGCGCCGGCAGTTACTTGACGGTGCGGGAGCTCGTCGACGAAGTGGGGCGCGACGCGGTCCGCTACTTTTTTCTAATGCGCCGGGGGGACTCACATCTCGTGTTCGACGTCGACCTCGCCAAGAGCCAGACCGAAGAGAACCCCGTCTTCTACGTGCAGATGGCGCACGCGCGCCTGAGCGGCATCTTCCGGGTCGCCGGTCGCGCGCCCGAGACCGCCTCCCCGAACGGGGTGAATCTCGCGGCGCTGGACGAGCCGGAGGAGCTCCTCCTGCTGAAGCAGCTCGCCGACTTCCCGAGCCTGGTGGCGGGGGCCGCCGCGGCGCTCGAGCCGCACCGTGTCACCGGCTACCTCGAGGGGCTGGCCCGGTTGACCCACGCGTGGTATCACAAGTATCGCGTGCTGGAGGAGCCGGAGGAGGCGGCGCGGCTCGTGCTGGCGCGCGCCGTGCGCCAGGTGCTGGCGAACGGCCTCTCGCTCATGGGCGTCGGCGCCCCGGACAGGATGTAACGTGTCGCTCCTCGTGGTGGGATCGGTCGCCCTCGATTCGGTCGCGACCCCGTTCGGCGAGACGGCGGACGCGCTCGGCGGCTCGGCCGTGTTCTTCAGCGTCGCCGGGTCCATCCTCCACCCCGTGCAGGTCGTGGGTGTGGTGGGCAGCGACTTCCCCCTTGCCGCCCTGTATGCGCTCGAGCAGCGCGGCATCGACCTCTCCGGCGTGGAGCAGGCGAAGGGGGAATCGTTCCGCTGGAAGGCGCGCTATTCCTACGATCTCGCCAGCCGCGAGACGCTGGAGACGCGACTGGGCGTGTTCGCCGACTTCCGACCCAAGCTCCCGGCCGCGTTTCGCGACGCGGCGTACGTCTTCCTCGGCAACATCGACCCCGAGCTCCAGCTCGGCGTGCTCGACCAGGTGAAGGCGCCCAAGCTCGTCGCCTGCGACACGATGAACTACTGGATTCAGTCGAAGCGCGACCTCTTGCTCGAGCTGTTGCGCCACATCGATATCCTGATGGTGAACGACTCCGAGGCGCGGGAGCTGTCCGGCGACTGGAACATCTACCGCGCCGCCCAGTGGATCCTGCAGCGTGGGCCGAAGATGACGGTTTTGAAGCAGGGAGAACACGGCGCGCTGCTTGTGGACCGGGCCACGACCTTCAAGGTCCCGGCCTACCCGCTCCAGGAGGTGTTCGATCCCACCGGGGCGGGGGATGCGTTCGCCGGCGGCTTCATGGCCCACCTGGCGAGGAACGGCGACCTCTCCGCCCCGAATCTGCGGCGCGCGATGGTGTACGGCGCCGCGATGGGATCGTTTGCGGTCGAGGCGTTCGGCATCCAGGGGTTCGACAAAGTGACGCCGGCCGACGTGCGCGCCCGGGTGCATGCCTTCAAGCAGCTCGTCCACTTCGAGGTGGACGCGCCCGCCGGCCCGTGACCGAACGCTACGCGGCGGCGGGCGTCCGACTCGACGCCGCCGAGGAGGCGAAGCGCCGCATCGCCGAGCTGGTGCGCAGCACGCGCACCGCGCTCGCGCTGGGGGAGATCGGCGCGTTCGGCGGGATGGTCCGCGTGCCACCGGGGTACGAGCGCCCCGTGCTCGTCCTCTCGACCGACGGCGTCGGCACCAAAGTGCTCGTCGCCGCCCGCGCCGGCATCCACGATACCGTGGGCGAGGATCTCGTGAACCACTGCGTGAACGACATTCTCGTGCACGGGGCGCGGCCGCTCGCGTTGCTCGACTACATCGCGACGGGCACGCTCGAGCCCGACGTCGCCGCGGCGCTCGTCGCCGGGATCGCGCGCGGCTGCCGCGCGCACGACATGACGCTGGCGGGGGGCGAGACCGCACAGCTGCCCGACCTGTACCAGCCGGGGCAGTACGATCTCGCGGGGACCATCGTCGGGATCGTGGAGGAGGACGCGGCGCTGCACGGCGATCGCGTGCGCCCCGGGGACGTGTTGATCGGCTACGCGTCGAACGGACTGCACACGAACGGCTATACCCTCGCCCGGCGGATCGTGTTCGACACCCTCGGCCTGGATGTGGGCCACGAGTTTCCGGAGACCGGCCAGTCCGTGGCACAGGTGTTGCTCGCCGTGCACCGGAGTTATGCGACGGCTGTGACGCCGGTCATCACCCGCCTGCACGCCCTGGCCCACATTACCGGCGGCGGCATCGCGGGTAACGTGGTGCGCGTCCTGCCCCCGGACTGCGAGGCCGTCATCGATGCCCGCGCGTGGCGCTGGCCGGCCGTCTTCCGGGTACTAATGCGGGCCGGCCGGGTGTCACTCGGCGAAATGCGCCGCGTGTTCAACCTCGGGGTCGGCATGATCGCGATCGCCGGTCGCGATGACATGGAAACCGTCACGGCAGCCGCCCGGCGTGTCGAGGTGGAGACGTGGCTGGTCGGCGAGGTGCGCGCCGGGACGAAAGGGGTGCGCTTCGCCGAGCGCTGAACACAAAGGAGGACCCATGTATCATATCAACAGCATGACGACTGCGACGATTGTCCTCGCGGCGCTCGCGGCGCCGCTCGCAGCGCAGGAGCCGCAGTGCGACGCCCTCGCATTTCCGAACGCCCGACCGGCGTGCAACACCGCGGTCGATGCGATCCGGGCGTTCCACCCGCTCGCCGGCATGATCGTGAGCGGTGGTAACCCGGTGTTGGGCACTGCCACGTCGCTCGGCGGGATCGGACACCTCACGGTCACGGCGCGAGTGAACGCAATCAAGGCGTCGCTGCCCAACCCGGACTCGGCGAGCCAGAGCCAGGTGCCGTCCAGCTTCCACGGCGCGATTCCCGCGCCTATCGTCGAAGCGGCCCTGGGGTTGCTGCGGGGCCGAGGCGGTTTCCTTTCGGTGGATGCGCTCGGCTCGGCGGTGCTGCTGCCAACTAGCGGTGTATCGGGCCTGTCGGTGGACTCGAACGCGGCGCACATCGGCGGCGCCGCCCTCGGCATCGGC
>Ga0209056_10001433_pt1 | contig 26378 bp, 32 predicted proteins | sample GraSoiAngelo_114_FD_185876 | JGI IMG/M metagenome (GOLD analysis project Ga0209056, IMG submission 185876) | Grasslands soil microbial communities from the Angelo Coastal Reserve, California, USA - 14_0903_13_40cm (SPAdes) (version 2) | ecosystem: Environmental > Terrestrial > Soil > Grasslands... | reverse complement strand
TTCATCCATGGCGTCCTCTTCTCATCGCCACACGGTTGCCAGACCCTCGCTGAAGGAACCCGGACAGCCGCAGACCTCAACACCCAAGCCAGCCCATCGATTACCAGCTGGAACGACTTCGTCAAAGTTCTCCTCGCGGGCAACACCTACGTCAACGTCCACACCACAGCGAACCCGGGTGGTGAGATCAGGGGCCAGCTAGTACACGAGCACGAGAGCGAGAACAAGAACGACCAAGGCGACGATTAACCCTCGCGACCCCACTTCGCCGACTATCCCCTTTTTTGCAGGCCTATTCACTAGCCCTGTGTTCAGCCTAGTTTTTCCTGTCCGTACTTTGTCAGGGTCCACCTGTTTCCCCGTCCAACAGCCGCGGAAGAGACGACTCTTTGCTTGAGAAGAAGTTTCAGGTGATGGCTCGCGCAGCTCTCACTGAGACCGGCTTTTTCGCTAATTTCGATGACTCGTGTTTTTCCCTTCTCCATGGCTTCGATAATTTTGGATCTGGACGCTAGTCCTCGGTTGACGTTTCTCATTCCGGAAACGTAGGCTCGTGGATGGTAGGGCGGTGTCACGCTTGTCGCCCTTTCTACGCGAAATCTCCGACCAAGAGCTTTGTCTGCGTCCTGTCCGTCTCAATTGGCCTGAACGTCTCGTCCAGTTCAACTTTGATCAGGTCAAGTCTCTGTCGGTAGTATTCGCCGACATTGTACCGTTTGACCATGTCAAAGGCCACTTGGAGGTATTTCTCGACGCCTGCTTTGAATACGGTAGGTCCCAACTTGCCTCCGCATTTGACGCAGATTCCTTTCAATGGTGCTCGGCGTGGTTTCCAGTTGCACTTTGAGCATCTCGATCTCTGTGACGTGAACGTTCGCAGGTTACCAACCAAATCTCGCAGGATGTGGGTCCCCAGGACTTTCCTTGCAACCTCTTCTCCTTTTACTGCGACAATCTTGTCTGCAAGATCTAGTTGCTCCTTGACTTTGTCAAGCATTGTCGGTAATTCCTTGTACGCGCTGATCAGTCGAGCCCGGTCTAGATCTTCTGTTGGGTGTGTAAATCCGATGTTCCAGTTGTCCGACGACGATTCTCGTGCATTGTTGAGAGTCGGGACAAGATCCTCGATCTCCTTGGGGTTCGCTCCCACTAGCGTTTTGTCATAGAAAGAGAGAGGGAATGCAGTGACCGTTTCGATGTTGAATGCTTGCCGTGCCACCTCCGTCGCGTTTAGTAGTGGAGCGAGCAACAGCGGGGCGTCCATCAAACCCCCAATCCTATCTGGAAGGTATTCTCTAGAGAAGTTCAACAGTACATCGAGCAATAGCGATACCGAGTCCTCATCTCCATCGCAGTCTCGCCGTTTTGCTGCGTGGTATAACGGGTGGGCATAACAAACGCTCGCTTTGGTGAATCCGACGATTCTTGCCACTGCGCCGACGGATGTATGGGGCGATAACCCGACGACCAGATGCCCGATTAGGTCTTCTTTTTTCGATGCCTTGTAGAGCTTGTCCATTCCATAGTACGAGGCGAGCAGGTCGTCGAGGAACTTGGTTACTTTCAACAGATACTCGCCGCAAGCTTCCGAGACGACAAGGTCCTGTATCTCCAAAGCGCACAACTGTCTCGGGTCAGAAAGCTCGCGACCATCCATGTCTTTCGTATACCCTATCTCGCGGGCTTTCTCCAGGCTCAGCCCGATTTCCCCTGGTCTGAACTGGGTCAAGACGGCGTTCGACGCGTCAAACCGGAGGGTTCCATCTTTGAACACAGAGACATCTGACTTTGCACGCAACAATGCCTTCTCCACAGGCTCAGGCATTCGGGTCTTGTTGATCAAACCTTTCACTCCTTTCACGGACCCTTCCATTTTTCCCAGCTTGAGCCTCCCAACTGCCTCTTCCAGCATTTCGACCAAGTTTACGTTGACGCTCCGATAGGCGACGAGGGAACCACTGCAAGTGGATGACGAATCGTGCGATGTTTGGCCGCACTTGGGACAGTTCGTACTCATCTTCGTCTCTCGTCCGCAGACTGGACACTTGAGTTTCGATTCCCAGCGACCGCATTGTTGACATGATCGATCCACCAGGTCCAATGTTACCACGGATTTCCTCGATGCCTCTATCAAGTCACGGCGAGGGCCTCCGGCTTGGCCGGTTGGAAATAGCCCGTGGACCCGTGGGGTCATGATCCTCTCCTTGGCCTTTTCTGGGCGACCCATGCGTGCTCCGACGAAGATTGGCGCCTTGTTCTTTATGGGAAATCCTGCCAGCAAGCTCAGTGCTTCCAGCGAGCTTTCTCCCTTGACCTGAGTGGCTGGGACTTCGAGGTTCAAAATCATCCGAAGAACCAACGCGTCGTCATCTCGGAGCTGGATAGCACCAGCCACCATCTTGTGCGGCATTCGAGCCTGTTCCAGAATGTCCTTCAACTTCTCATCGTAGGGCAGAACGCAAGAATCGTCAAGGTAGTGGATGAGTTTCTCGCGAAGATAGTACACGTCTTGGACCGTCACAAGGCTCCAGAAGTGCGTGTAAGCTGGATGCAGAGGAATTCCGAGGCTCTGGGATAATCCAATTGCCTCACCGGCTCGCGGTTTGACAGAGAACGGGTTGTACGCGAATTCCTGCATTCGTTCTGCTGAGATATTCAGCAATTGCTGTGCTTTGTTTCTGTTTTCCGGTTCGTGGAGTTTCTCCTCTAGCAACTGCGCCCACCACGACTCGACAAACCCCGACGGAACTAGCGCCCGATTATTCTCGAGAAACTCCCCATATCCTACCATCAAGTCGCCTAGGAATAATATCTTCTGAATCTTGTCCCGCAGTGCTTTGGCTTCTTGAGGTGAGTCTATCCTCATCACTGACCCGTCGATGAGCTTTACGACCGGGGGCTCGATGCTATCGACTGCGTTGACGATGCCTGCCTTTCCCGGCCTTTCTAGTCTCATCTGGACGCCTACCGCAAGAAATCCACCCAGAATTTCCATGGTAGCCGGGTGAACACCGACCGATGCCATGCCAGTGTTTCGTGAGCGGCCGTATCGTATTCTGAAACCTCCGGCTGCTCCGGGGAAGGCGAATATTGGTCGTCCGCCGACAACGTCCTCCATGAACATGAACTCTTTCGCCTCTTCTCCTTCTGACGACGATGTCTTCATCATAGCTAGCCATCCCCATCCTTCCAGTCCAAGCTTCTCGACGATCTTCAGAACTTTGGTCGATCGTCCGAGCAACCCATCATTTACTACTCGTAGTGCTCCGCCTCGGACCCGGTTTGTCTCGATGCGCATCAGATTCCGGTTGACCGCTACCTCGACGGGGTCTGTTTCCACGCCGTTCGGTTCAACGGTTAAGCGCATGATCGCGTCTTTGAGTACGCTGTCCGGGTTCCGGTATTGGAAACGGGCGATGGATCGTTCGTAGAGGCGTAGTTCTTCAACGAATCTCATTGCTTCCTGTTCCGACGCGTGATACGGGGGAATGTTCAGTTGGCGACGGACGTAATCGGCAACGATCATCGTCAAACCCATTTCTGTCCCGCCGGCCGATCGCATCGGGCCAGCGAAGTATACGGCTAGGTGCTTTGATCCATCTACGTTTGTTCGGATCTTGACATCGTGGATTCCCTGTATCGGTGCCACGGTTACCGCCTCATCCAACACTGCTAGCGCCGTACGAATCGCTTGCTCCGCAGCATCCTCGGGCTCAAGGCTCCCGAAATGGCCCAGAACAATGTCCTCGCTAATTTTCAGCGCCGTCTCTTCGCGCGAGATTAGTTTACTCAGTTCTCGGATTCTGGCCGCGACCCCGATTGGTCCGACGGATTTCTCGACGCGCTCAGCAAGATCGTAGGTCGTTTGTGATTCGACTTTCCATGAAGGGTCGAGTCCTTTCGACCGGGCCTCCGAGGCTATCGCGTACTGCCGGTTGTATTCTTCCTCGATTCTCTTCGCATAAACGTGGTTGGGCCGGTTCTCCAGAACTTGCACGGCGAGCCTCGACTACCCGCTACCGTAATAGGTTAATGGTGAATTTCTTGTTGAGACGACCGAAACTGTTTCTAAGTCAGGCGAACACGCGGATTTGTGAAGAGCGAATCTTAAGAGTCAGATGCGGATAACCTGAAAGGCGACACGCGATGAGCGATCGTTCGCGAGTCGGGAACACAATAAGACGCTCTGCCTGGGATAACAGAACATCGATACGTCGGCTTCACGGTATCGAATATCGAATGCTTGAGGATTCAGATGACATCCACGATTTCATCAACACCGAGGTACGGAAAGAGCTGGACGCAGATTTCGAGAGCATGGGCGAAGATCCCCGACAGGACGCTTTGCTCAACTCGCTGCCGAAGCGGAAATGGAGGTTGGAAATTGTCGGTGTTGACGAGGTCCGGATGAATCCTTTGATCATGAACTCCGCCGACCTCAAGACTGGTCGAAAGTTCATGGAGCGATTGAGAGAACGTCGATCAGAGCTTCGTAAGGCGTTGGAGACTGGTGGAACGGTTATCTGGCCGATAGTCCTCCTGCGTGAACAGCAGCTGCTTGTCGATGGATATTGTCGCCATTCAACCCTTCAAGAAATGAACATCCCTGAGGCATATGGCTACGTAGGACGAATCGTCGTCAAGTGAACCGATCGGTCTGAATGGGATTTGGTCGGCACACTCGAACTCGATTCATACAACCGTGTATTTACGGTTAGATTTCACGTATCAAGTATTCTACCATGTTGCTCTGAAGCTTATTTGCCAGGAACCTCCATTCTATTGTCGGTTCAAGTCGTGTCCACTGTGTACACCACGGCGCTGGTCAAAGGTGAAAAGGGACAAAGGAATATGCGAAGAATTCCAATTGACACCAGTGCTTTCTTCACGATTCTGCCCTCCGAAATCCTCTTCGAGATAGGGGCATACCCCGAGGACTTGAAAGCAAGGCTCGAACTTGAACGGGGAGATTTTCTGGAAGCCCGGGTCTATTCTGTCGTTGTCGCCGCTCAGGGACGAGAGGACGTAACCCTCGCCGTCACCTTCGAAGGTGCCCAGCCAGTCCTGGGCGCAAAGTTTCTGGAAGATCTTGGCCTGGACGTCGATTCTGAATCTGGCCTATTGGAGCCATCGAGGCATCATGGCTTCGCTTTCAACTACGAACCTTAGAAAATGTCCTCTAGCACTCGTGTCAGGATCATACTGCACTGTGACCTGGACGCTTTCTATCCTTCCTGCGAGATTCACCGGGACCCTTCACTGAAGGGCAAGCCATTGATCGTGGGCGCGGACCCGAAGAATGGCAAAGGGCGTGGCGTTGTCACGTCTTGCTCGTATGAGGCGAGGAAGTTTGGCGTTCGATCGGGAATGCCGATTAGTATGGCCTGGAAGCTTTGTCCCCAAGGGATCTTTGTGCCGCCTGATTTTGAACTCTATGGTGAGACCTCGGAAAGAGTGATGGATATCATGCGTGGCTTTGCGGATATTTTCGAACAGACTAGCATCGACGAGGCCTACATGGACGTCAGCAAGAGATGCAAGACCTACGATGACGCAAAAGTTCTAGCGTCCAGTCTGAAACAGTCTCTGAAGGAGCGAGAGGGTCTCACTGTAAGCGTTGGGATCTCTCCTAGTAAGTCGATCTCTAAGATGGCCTCGGACATGCAGAAGCCAGACGGGCTTACCCTTGTTCAACCAGAAGAGGTCGACAAGCTTCTCGAACCGTTACCAGTGAATAAGATCAGTGGGGTAGGCAAGAAAACAACCGAATTTCTCCAAAACAAAGGAATCGAGACTATTGGTCAATTGCGCGAGGTAGAGGCGAAAAAGCTCACGGACTGGTTTGGAAAAGGCGGGGTATGGCTCTGGGCGATCGCCAACGGGATCGAAGAGACACCTGTGGAAGAGAGAGGACTACGAAAATCAATTAGTGTCGAACAAACATTCGAGAGAGACATTCAGAACAAGACCATGGTCCGGGATGCTCTAGAGTCTCTAAGTCACGAGGTTCACGACAGACTCTTAGGAGAAAGCTTGTGGTATCGTACTGTGGGGATCAAAGTCCGGTTCGAAGGGTTCGTAACGTTTACCCGTGAAAAAACCCACACGGGGTATGTAGATGACTTGGAAGTCATCCAAGAATATGTCACGTTACTCTTTAGAGAGTTCGAGAAAGACCGACGGAAGATGAGGCTAGTCGGAGTTAGGCTGTCTGACCTCAAACCAGCCGAAGGTAGGCAAGTAAAACTCGCCTGAAGATCTAGTCGTCCCGATTAGGTCCGTAGATTTGCAGACCCCATGATCTGAGAAGGTCCAAACTCCTTGACGTTCCGATGATGCTAAGAAGCGTAAAGCCACCTATGTTTATCGCCACTACCTCTCCCGCGAGAATCCCCAAGATCGAAAGGTCCAAGGGGATCGAGAATACAAAGCTCAGGTAGCCACCTACCACCAGTGATATCAGTGCAGTCTCAATAACGGTGGCGATGAACCAGCTCGCGTTCCGGTTCCAAATCCTCCAACTTCGTTGGCCGATCTTCCATGCTAAGAATCCAGCGAGAAGATTGACAAGACTTCCGCCCACAATGTCCAGTCCGATCGAGGCTGATGGGAATCCGGTTATCGAATCCGCAGCGGAGTTGCCCACAACGGTTCCAATTCCCAGTCCGAGGATTGCTGGCCATCCGAAAAGGATGGCGAGAGGCATTAGAGCGTCTGCGATCCTCACTTGTATTGGAAGATTGCTTATTGGGGCTAATCCGACGACGAGTGCTGCGTAGAGCGCTGCAAATAGGGCTGCTAGTGCGAGGTTTCTCGAACGGGAAACTGCGATTCTATCTTTGGTTTCTCTTCTCATTTGCCTCCCTACTCCGGGGTTTGTATGGCGCAACGGGTGGAAGGCCCCACTCACGCGCCTGTTGATTTCAACAAATAAGGCGGCGTTGTTTTAAGACTTGCTAGGATTCCTGAGGATCCGTTTGTTAGAACAATTCCTAAGACGAGCTAGCTAGTTCTGGGCTGAAGGCTTGAGTGAGCGTCATCAGTCTATCGTAGGCTATCCGGTGCCGGAGAGTAATCTTCTCTGGTTTCCCTTCCTTCGGCGTAATTACGATATGGCCTGTTCCCAGTAGGCCTGGTTTCTTGAGCTCTATTCGGCTTATCTGGTCCTTTTCTATCTCGAACTCTTTCATCCGTTCGAGATCTGTTATTGTCTTGGCGCTCTCTTCTGAAGAGAGTTTTGGCATCAGCTCGCCATGGATAAAGCCAGCGAACGTGCCACCACCCAAGGCTCCACCACCATTCGCGCCGAGGTCTATGCCAATTAGTCTGCTCGTTGTGAAGTAAATTCCATATCCGATGTGGGTCAGGCCTCTCTCGAGGAAACCGCCCGCGAACCCGCCGAGAAACACTTCACTATCCTCCATATCTTAGGCCTTAGAACTGCGTTGTCGATTCTCGCTGATAAGAAAATTGTTCCCGGACCAGAGCATTTTTGTCCGATTAGGTTATGGATGTGCGGGTTCGGAATCTTCTGGTTGTTAGGATGTGTTGGCAATCGGGCGGCTCGCTGGATGCGCGAAATAAAGGAGGGAGTTTCCGAACGGGTCTCTATACGATTAGGCCTGTATTGTTGCTTCCACGGAGACGGCCCGTGCTAGGGCCTGTTCTGGAGTAAGTTCCATGTTATGGGTGTCTTTTGCGTGAAGTTGGACATGTTTCACTAGCTCATCGTCGGATGGGGTCCGGAGCATGAACCCGCAGTCGCAAGTTACTTGTTTCGCCATATTTGCTCGCCCTGCCTCGTTCGCAGTCGTCCCTAATAAAATGGCCATTATCGATCTAGATGGTAATTGTAGCTTTGCGTCAGCGACGTGGTCTGATAGAGGGCCAGTTGTCGGCCACTATTCCTCGGGGGGTCTCCTTAACCCAGTCAGGAATAATCACGGCTCGGAGAAGCTCTTGCACGGAAATTCCTCGGTCTATTGCAGCGCCGGTCAAGACGCGATAGTTCTCGTCACGAAGCGACATCATGAACTTTGTCAAAATAATACCCCTCACTACCGTCGCCGCTCCTAATAGAGTCATGTTCCAGAACGTCCCGATGTTTACTCTGCAGACCCCGATGTGATCAAAGAGAGAATGGGGTCACTTACGAATAGGCTAATAGTCGCAATCTGATTATGCATTTTCGAATTCAGTCATGAGGCTCAGCAAACTGTCTTACCTGACCCTCTGGGCGGTTCATTTCGACGAGGTAAAGAAGCTCTACAAGGATACTCTCGGTCTCCCGGTTGCTCAGGAGAATGAGAACTTCGTCATGTTCGACACCAAAGGAGCGAGGCTTGCGTTGCACCGGCTCACCAAAGCCCCTCCTCTCTCCCGCTCAACCGTCGAAGTGCATCTGGAGGTCAACGACGTCGACGAAGTCTATTCCTCTCTCAGGTCTAAGGGCGTGAGGTTCGATGAGCCTCCCGCGAACCGGCCCTGGGGCACCCGGTCAGCAGGCTTCAAAGATGCTGAAGGTTACGTCGTGGAGATCGTGGGTCCCTTGAAACCAGGCGAGCCCTCGAGGGGCAACTAGCGCCCTAGGTTTACTCGTACTTATGCTTGGGCTTGGCCTTGCTTTTTTTCTCCGGCGTCAGAGCCGGAGTTTGTGGGAACAAGTACGGGGTCGTTTGAGCTGCAGTTGGCGCCGAGCCTCCGGGTTCCGGCGGGCGAAGTACATGCTTCTCTGGCGGTGTAACCTCTAGGACTCCACTCTGGCTTAGGACTCTGTAGTGGTTCAGGCCTTGATGATGTAGGAACTTGTGGAGTAGTAGTTTTACTTGTTTGGTTTTTGCCCCCTCAATCTGGAGCTGTGTGCCCTTGGCCCTCACTTTTCCCTCGACCTTCGATTTCAAGAACTGGGTCGCTTCGCTCGCCCGGTCATGTAATTCTTTCAGCTCGACCGTCAACATTATTTTCGGCATGTTAAATCATACAGTGGGTCTTGGCGGTTTAAGACTAGAGCATATTCTATCGCATATGACCCCCGATATCGCCCATTTTAACCCCTGATTCAGACTCTGAGCCCACGATTTCTAGAACATGATCTTCCACGCTTCTCCCTATGGGAATCTGCGGGGATCGAAAAAGGCAAGACAAGCCGATAACATGCCCGTCTCAAAGAAACAAACGCAAATCTGGTTCAGACAGGAAACGGGTCATGGAAAAAATGACCCAGATCGTGTTGAAGGTCCCGTGACGCAAGAGTGGTCGAAGCGAAACCTGTGATCCACGAAATCGCCCATTATCAGCCCTGATCGCGATTCCAGGACCCCCTCCAAACTCTCACGTGAGAACCGTTCGGGCTTGGCTGAAATCATGGTGAGTTTCGCCTTGCGATCCAAGCCTGGAGCACGTCGTGAATACAGAGACTCGCCGAGAATCAAGGCCAGACCGCGAGTCACTTTTCCAAAAAAAGGGGGTAGTAGCCAAGCATCTCGCGACGCACAAGTGGTTTCTCCGTTCTTTGTTCGTACTATTATTCCGCGAGAAATTCGGGTCAGCATTATAGCAACAGCTTCCATCCCATACCCTGTGATTGATGCTGTAGTGCTGGTATGCTCAAGACCAAGATAGTCGCCTTCCTCGGCCTCGCCCTAACGCTCTCGTCTCTCCTCATGGGTTCCAGGACACTCGGCTTCCAACGAGCAGTCCTCAGTCTACAGCTCGGCGGTTTACTCCTCGTTCTAGGCGGATTCTTTCGGCTATTCGACAACCATGGCATACAAGATGCCCTAGGCGGCCTTTACGATCTTGAGGCCGCGATGAACTAGAAATCTCTCGACTCTAAGCTTCGTCCTTGTAGAACTTCGCCAGGTCCAGCGATTCCCGAGTCTGCTTCTCTAACTCTTCCATTGTCGGGTACACTGCCCTGAAGACCTCCAGAACACCCTTCCCTGATCTCACATGCACCAAATAGGTTGGATACGCGGCGTGTCGAAACATCCTCTTGCTTTCCCAAGAATCCGCCCTATCACTATCCGCATAACGAACATGAACATTCGAGAAGTGGACTCTTTCAGCAAGATCCGAAGTCATCTTTCTCGCAAGCTCCCGGAACAATGGTTTCTGCTCCATACAACCTGAGCAACCGTCTCTCGTGATCGCCGTCACATACACAACTCCCAGCTCCTTTGCAAGAGCCTCAACCGCGCCGTTGTTAGACAAACCCTTCAAGTGTTGAAACTCAACGAGCTCCACACTCGTGTCCTCAGAAAGCTGGCTTGAAACCGTCAATACAGTACCCTAGAAACCTGTTGAATGCGCGATATAAGCACAAACCCTTGACTTTGCGATTCGGCGAAACAAAACGAGTCCTTGCGTATCTAGCTCACATGAATTTGCGAGAGGAAATCAAGGGAAGGGGCTATTTCTGAAGGACCCCGGGTTCGGGTCGAAGCTCTACGATGAGACCATCGCTCCAGTGATACTTCGCCTCCATCAGCTCAGAAACCTCCTTAGCCAGTTCAGGCTCATCGTCCGGATCGATGATCCGGCCAAGTCCAAGGTACTTGTCGCTGTCGACCTCGAAAGAGACTCCCGGGTGGTTCTTAATGTTCCGCACCCAGTGAGCCTGGTCACGGTATTGCGAGAGGAGATAGAATCTTCCCTGATGTCGGACATACCAGATTTCGATTCTGTGAGGTGCCCTGGTCTTCCAGCCTTCAGTAGTGAGATAGAGAAACTGATGTTTGCTGTTTCTCAGGAACGACCCTTCTGAAAACCACTGCTAACGGTCACTGTTCCTGTTTCTCTGGCACATAAGCCATGCCTTGAATCTCTACTTTCATCCTAAAGAGCAGGTCACCAGCTTGGATGGTCGTCCGCGCGGGCTTGGGATCATGGAAGAAGCTGGAGTAGACTTCGTTCATTCCTGAATACTCCACTAGATCCCTCAGGTATACCGTCGTTTGGAGGACGCAGTCCATATTGGACCCTGCTGCTTCCAAGATCCTCTTGAGGTTCTCCAGAGTAGCATTTGTCTGGACTCTGATGTCTCCGGGGACAACTTTTCCGTTCTTGTCTATAGGCCCCTGTCCCGAGACAAGCAGTAATTCTCCAAACCTGACCACGGGCGAGAAGGGAAGACCTAGCGGCGCGGGCCCCGTTTTCACAGCCTCCTTCTTCATACGAATCGACAGGAAGTTCTCCTTCTTCGTGTTTAAGAGTTGAGAGATAACGCTGGATAATTGATCATTTATGCCAGAAAAGGGCTCGGAAGGTCAGGACCCAATTCCCCTGAACCTAATCGAGGAGGCCAGAGAACGGATCAAGTGCACGGTCCTACGAACTCCTCTCGTCCGCTTGAACGTTGACGACGCACCAGCAGAGATCTTTCTGAAACTGGAGAATTTGCAGCCCACAGGCTCCTTCAAGGTTCGAGGTGCCAGCAATGCGATCGCCCTTGTCGGTCCAGATGCCAAGAAGCGTGGAGTATATACCTGCAGTGCTGGAAACATGGCCCAGGCACTCGCCTGGCGAGCCCGTCAAGAAAAGATTCCATGCACAGTAATCGTCCCGGATAACGCTCCGGAAACAAAGCTCGCGGCGATCAGGCGGTACGGTGCGAAGATTATCCAAGTTTCATTTGACGAGGTCTGGAATGTAGTCGTAACGCATCATTACCCTCCCCTCGAGGGCTCGGTGTTCATCCATCCGTTTGCAGATATGCGAATGATGACAGGAAACGGTACTGCTGGGCTAGAGATCTTGGAGGATCTGCCTAATGTCGACTCGGTGGTCATACCGTTCGGTGGCGGAGGACTATCCGTAGGTATCGCTTCAGCGATCCGTGCAAAAAGTCCGCGGACTCGAGTCTACGCTGTAGAGCCGGAAACCGCGGCGCCCCTCTCCGCCTCTTTCGCAGCTGGTTCAGCCCAAGAGATCCACAGGATTCCCAGTTTCGTTGATGGTATCGGTGGAAAGTGCGTCTTGCCCGAGATGTGGGAGCGAGCGAGGAATCTGCTCCTCCCCGTGGTCGTTTCTCTCTCGGATATCACGATGGCTGTCAGGCTATTGATCGAACGCAACAGGATAGTCGCAGAAGGCGCTGGAGCAGCATCCGTCGCCGCAGCCATGACAGGCAAGGCTGGCCTTGGAAAAATTGTCTGCATCGTGTCTGGTGGCAATATTGACTCTTCAAAGTTAGGGAGGATTCTTGCCGGAGGCATCCCGTAACTGCTAGGTTACGAGCTCTAGCACATAGGACCCTAAGAGCTTACTCGCCAAAATTACGAGAATTCCCAAGACTACCATTTTCACCGCTGACTTCCCAGCTGACTGTTTCAGAGTGATTCCTCGGAAAGCTCCGAGCAAGAATAGCATTATGACTCCGATGATTATGGATGCTGTAACCGCATAAGTCTCGGGGAAGAGTACTAGCGGAAACAGGAGGACCAGCGAGGCAAGGGCGGATGTAATTGCCGTGACTATTCCAGAGCCCAGAGCTCTCCGGTTGATCTTTCCCAGCAATCGATGGACCTTCGGATGCTCCGTTGTAATAGGAACTGGTTTTTTCTTGCTGCCGTTAGTTTGTCTTGACCGCTGGCGATTTGTCCGCGTTATCGCTTCCAGCAACTGAGTCTTCTTCTCATGAGTCTTAGAGAGATAGGTTGCCGCAAAAACTGATAGCGCGCCCGCGACCGCTCCGCCTACGCCAGTTGCGAAAATCTGGACGGGTATCAGAGCCGCGGAGGCCGCTGCGGATATTATTCCGAGGACGGAGAATAGGCCATCTATAGAGCCAAAGACGAGTTCGGCGCCTCGACTCCCTGTCTCTTCAACCACTAGCTCTGTACTCTGTACTGCCAAGTCGGGTCATGCGCCCTTACGGGCATGCGAGATGACTGTGTTCCCCGGCATGAGCATGCTGTTACTGGACAATGGCGCTCAGAGAGAAGCGCCCTTGGGGCCTTCCAAACATTCCTTGAACGGAGGCTATTTTGTCGAGGTGTGTCGGTTAGGGACGACTAGTGCCTGCAGGAATAGCCGGGGATCCCGGATTCTTCTCCGAGCTCTTCCCGGTCTTTGCGTTCTTTGAGGTGACAGCCGCAGCAAGAAGGATCCTGGCCGTGTCTTCTATAGAGCCAAAACTTGTATCGAGAATTAGGTGGTAGATCGACCAGTCATCGACGCTGAACCCGTAATGTTTCCGATATCTCTCGGCCTGCACTCCTTCCCGGTGCAGAGTCTGCCTCCGCGCCTCCTCAAGACTAATACGATCTCGCGCGGCAATCCTCTCCAGCCTCACCACAAGAGGCGCGGTCAACAAGACTCTCAAGTCCGAAATCTCTTTCAGTACCCACCCAGCCAGTTGCCCATCCATCACCACATTACCCCTTTCTGCCTCTTGCATGGTTCTCTCATCTACCAACCTGTCAATGCTCGGGTCAGCCGCGGCCATTTCCTGAAATCTTTCTAGTGAAACCCTCCTCTCATCGGCCAACTTTCTGAACAGCATTCCAGCGGACACGTGGCGGAGACTCAGCGACTCCGCGAGTTTCACCGCGTATGTGGACTTACCAGATCCGTGCGGCCCGCTAATGGTCACAATCAAACGATGGACCCTAACGCCCGGGCAACTCGTCTAATCTCAGACGCCACACAGTTGCCACACAGCACTCCACCGAATGGACGGGAGGGAACGCGCGAGCTCTTTGCCACGCCGACCGGTCTTCCTGTCACTACTCCATGCAACTCAGCTCCGCATCGAGAACACTGCGCGGTCCGATGCGCCTTCGCTTCAAAGTGGATAGTTCGAACACCAGAGGGCAGTGTAAGCACTTTCTTTCGGCGCCCGCTCGTCCTCTGCGACGGTCGCGTCAACTAGATTCTCCTGAAGTTGGAGTCATCGAGAACGAGGACTGGACTCCAAATAATCTTGAGAGTGGAATGCTGAGAGTGAACGAGCAGATCAGATACCAGTAGAACAGGGACAGTACTGAGAACATACCGCTGCCTGTTGTCGTTGTGAACGGTAGAACGAGCGGCGCGTAGGCCACGGGAATCGAGCCAATCGCCGTGACGACGGTGTAGTAGATCAAGAGAAAAGGTACGATCGTAATCGGGTATGTCTTAAACTGCTCGAAGGTCGAGCGAGACTGCATCTTCATCATCGCTGACTGTCGTCTCATTAGCTTTTCCAACTGTTTATCATCACCTTCCTTCTTCGCCTTTCGTACAGCCATCGTCCAAGTCGCATACTCACGTCTCGTGTTTGCGATCATCTTGTAGTTCACAAGGAACCTGTTAGCCGACATTGTAATTAGCGAGAGAACGATGGCGGCACCTAGCACCAGGAGTGTCGCAGAGGGTGGATGACTGTATTGACGGAGGGGCGTAGCCAAAGTGTTTAGAATATCGTCGATGAAACTCATTGTAAGGTCCGCTTCTGGATTAGCGCTAATAGGTCCTCCGCCGCTCGTCTCTGATGCCCATCAGGATTCAATACTATCTGGATGGGAGCACCCGCCAGGACAGCATTCGCGCTCGCCATGTATCTCGACCATTCCAGGTCCGTCCGGGCTTCGTCGACGGTCTTGCTGTCTCTTTCGCGCGTTCGGTCGGCATTCCTTCTCCTAGCAATGTCCTCGGGGTCAGCTTCGATTAGGATAATCAGACCAGGGTCAAGTGCTTCCAAGACTCTTCGAGGCGTTCCTGGCCATATGCCATCTTTGGTCCTGACGAACATGTGAGTATCAACGACTAGTGCCGATTTGCCTCCTGTCTTTCCGATCTCGCGCGCAGCTTGTTCTTGCACCTTGGCTTGGAGTTCGAGGTCTTGGCGGCGCATGTGGTCACGGTGAACTGTTCTTCCCCGTTTTTTGAAGAGCTCGTTCATCACGTTTCCAAAGTTGACGATCTTTAATGGGATGCTCTTTTCGCGTGCGACGGTCTCGAGTTCTTGGAGAACGGTGGTCTTGCCGACCCCGGGTATCCCTGCTACTATGATGGTGCGTGACAATTTTTCCTGGCTCACTGTCCGAGGAATCCCTTGACTCCAGGGTATATTTCGGTAATTCTCTCTTTGACCAGTATCTCGTAGTATTGTTCGATGATGCCTACCGTCAGGAGTATTCCTGTTCCGGTGCCGAAGGCACCGAGGAAGTCGGCGCCTGCCGCGATGGTGCCGATAACGATTCCTCCGATAACGGTGACGGTTGGGATGTAGCGGTCGAGGATCTGTCTTATGGTGGTGCCGGAGCGTCTGAATCCTTCTACTTGCATCCCGGAGTCGATCAGTTGCTTTGCGACTGTCTTGGAGTCCATGCCGCCTACCTCGACCCATGTGACGGCGAAGAAGACGCAGGCTAGTACGAAGATGCCCATGTAGACTGCGGCTCTAATCGGATCCTGAAGGACGACAGTGATGGATCTCGGGGCGAAAGTGTAGTAGGCGAGTCCTTTGCTGGGGACGAGTTGTTGGTTGGTTGAGCTTGTGGGTACGAAGCAGCCTGGGAATAGGCTTAGCCAGAAGTTTAGTCCGGTGCTGGAACAGGTGGGGTTGTATCTTTGGAAGAGTAGTTGTCCGATGAAGAAGATGTTTCCGAAGAGGGCGGCGGCGAAGATGACGGGTATGTTGGATACGTAGAAGAACTTTATGGGGAAGCGTCCTCTGAAGCCTCGGTATCGTGCGTATGAGACTGGGACTTCGACGCGTAGCCCGTTGAGGTAGATTATGAGGACGAATACTCCTAGTGTTGTGAAGAGTCCGATCATGTCTGGAAGCCCGCTTCCTCCTCGGTAGAGTGCGCTCTGCCATGCGGAGAAGCTTCCCGGGCTGGACAGGACTGGTCCGATGGATTGGGCGAAGGCGAAGATCGCGCCGAGGTATTTTCCATCTGACACTGGTGCTATTGGTCCGATTGTGCTCCATACTATGGAGAGGCAGACGCCGGCGGCGATGAACAGGCTTATTCCGCTGCCGAATCCCCATTTCTTCTGCAGCATCTCATCGAGGAGGATGATGACGACTCCTGCGACTACGAGCTGGACGAGGATTAGGAATTGAGATTGCAGGCTAGGCGTGATTAGCTGTCCGGCGCTGTTTGTGACGTTGTATGCTCCTCCTATCAGGAAGGCTATTCCTTCGAAGATCGTCATGAATACGGATAGTACTTTACTGGCGCCGGTGAACAGGGCGCGGTCCGCTGGGTTTGAGAAGTCGACGTTGATCATCTTCGAGCCGGAGAGCACTTGGAGTATTAGGCCGGCTGTTACTATGGGCCCGATTCCGAGTTCGACTAATGTTCCACGGTTGGATGCGAATATGACTCGTAGGGGGCCGAACTGGTCGTTGATGTTGCCGGTGTGTGTGATTCCGTAGATCGGGGTCTCAGCCATTATCAGATAGACGACGAGTGTGATAGCGGTCCAGATCAGTTTCTCGGTGAAGCCGACGTCTCTTGTTGGTGATCTTACTCCGGGTAGTATTCTGGTCAGGGGTTGGAATAGCTCTATGAACCTGACCGTTAGCGATCAGTCCTCTTTCTTGTTTGTTGGGAGGACGATTTCTCCGCCTGCCCTTCCTATCTTTTCTTGGGCACGTTCGGAGGTCTTTGCGACAATTATTCTTAGCGGCTGGCTTATTGCCCCATTTCCCAGTAGTTTCTGGTATCCTGCTTTTCCGAGGTCAACTTCGACCATGTTGCCAGCTTGCTTCGCGGAGCCCTCTTCTATCAGCCGGTCTAGCTGGAGAACGAGGTCGCTTACGTTGATCGCGTTGGTTATCTTTTGTCTGACGGGGTGGAACCCTCTGCTTCCCATCTGCAGGTTGTAGCGTATGACCGCGGACCATTTGTGGCGTTTCCAGCCTGCGTTGCCGTGTCCGCCTAGCATTCCTGAGTCTCTGTGTTGGCCTGAGCGTCCCCATCCGTGGCATCTGGAGCCTCGGAGCTTTCGTGTTTTTCTCTTTGCTGTGGTCATGGCTGGGGGTTCACGTGTATGGTTTTTTGGCTGCTAGAGCATGCTCTAGTCTGAGCGTTTGTGGGGACCGGTCGCGCGGAATTAAACGTTTTTCCAGTACTCTTGATCGAGACGTTGTTTGTGTGGATGCGGGGAAAGCCAATTAGGGACTTGCATCTGCTTCATTGCGATACGGGAGACTTGGCGTTTGCGGGAGTTGCCAAGCCAGGTCAAAGAGACCCTTTGATTCGAGGGTCTTGGAAGCGCAGGCCTGAGGCGCCTGTCCCGTAGGGGTTCGTGGGTTCGAATCCCACCTCCCGCACCAAAAAACAAACGCTCCACAGCTTCTCGTTCCTTCGGGTTCTTGTCTCTCGCCTACTCTCGCACACGGGGACCCTCCAAAAGTTATAGGAAAATCTTTTTGGAAACCACTTTCTGTCCGGGCGGGATTTCGGGCTTTTTTTTCAAGACGGGTTCGTTATCAGCTTGTCCGCGATTTCCTGGCCCCCGAGGAATCCCCTGGGAACAAGCGTGGGAATCAATGTTCTAAAAATCGCCTGCCTAGAATCGAGATCTGGGCTGATTATCAGTTTGTCTTAGCTGATCAGCCCCTAAAACTGCTGATTCGCATGTCGGGTACAGCTCCAATTTGGGAAGCGCCACCCAGTCCGAACCATGGCCAACAGCGTACTCTTGTCACTAGCAACTTTAAGAAATGGGTCAATTAGCAACCGACAGGTTTGGTTGTTCGGGGCGTTGTGTTCCCGCAAATTTGTTCTTGCTCTTAGGTTTTAGATCCCTTAGTAGGTTCAGTCATGGACGGGTACATGTAACCGGGTGGAGGTTTTTCCTCCTGGTGTTTGTCAAGACCGCTTTCTTGGTTCTGTCAAGTCTTCGGTTTGTTCGAGGACTAGACTTGCTCTCATCGACTCCGGGGATTACCGTCGTCGTCGGATTCCCCTTCATTGCTTCACCTGAGAGCCCTTGAGCCTCAGAGACACTTAGCCTCTTCTGGGCAGGGAACGGTCGAATCTCAATCGCCCCCTCACGCCTGTAGCGTGGTAGCTTGGCCCGTTGCCAGGCAAGGATTTTACGGTGGCCAACCAACCGGTTATCCCACAGACCTGTCACCTGGTCGGAATCACTCCCCTCATCCTAGTGTGACAGGCTCATACGACGACCGCCTAACAGTGCGATGAGCCGTATCGAGAACATAACGGTTAGAGGGGACCGAAGCTACCGCCAAAAACAACCGAAGAATTGACAGTGACGCTTTCTTCAAGACTACCATTTCTCTCTCCATCGATTCGAGGCTCATACTCCTCAGAATCGCGTCCTTGTACCAGATGAGTTGCCCTGCGAGACGAGTCCACCTGATCCTCTCGCTTGCAGGGGCGCGCTTGGATTTGGCCATTCTTGTCGCCTCATCTATCATCTGCCTCATCGCCTTGATCATATGGTGTCGTTCGGACTGACGCCAATCGGACATCAGCGGATACGGATCTTTCTCGACATCATACGGAGGATCCGACATTCGCGGAAAGCCTAGGATTGAATCCTCTCAACAAGTATATTCACAAGAGAGCAATGCGAAGACTCGGGCCGAAAGAGATGCAACAAACACGCCGAAGAAAACATGCTCGTCACAGCTGATTCTTAGGTTGGCGCCGGGAGTGGGATTTGAACCCACGCGGCCCGCAAGGACCACAGGCTAACAGGAGCCTATTTTTCCAGGCCTAGGCCCACGTTTCTAGTGGACTGCCCTGTACCAGGCTCAGGAATCCCGGCCCAGTCTCGCCCTTTGACCGATGGGACTATTTTCCCCTTTGGACAGATGCAAGAAGCCCAGCGAGACATTAATCGTTCGAGTAGGAAATAGAGTGGCGGTGGGTGCGGGCCAGCCGTCAACCCTTAACGGGCGAATGGCAGTGTCCGCATCCGGGGGACGCCACCCTTGAATCGACCAAGTCGTGAGATACGATTCTAAGCCTCGCGTAACCCACCAACACACACGGTCGTTACTACGAAATATTCCTTCTCAGGCACGATTTTAAGTGAGCAAACAGACAATCACTGGCCATCATGGAAGGCTGCGCCGTCTGCGGGGCGGAAGAATTCATCCCCTACGTATGCAGATACTGCGACCGCGTCCACTGCGTCTACCACCGACTCCCCGAAAACCATGAGTGCCCCAACATCCAACAAGCACGAGCCCCGAGACCCATCATCAGGGTGGAACAACGCTCCTCAGGGGCCAACCTAAGACTCGTCAGGGCACCGAAACTATCATCCCTTTCCAGCCGAGAACTCTACGCTCTGACCGCAGCTCTCCTTGTTCTCGGCTTCAGCTTCTCGATGAGATACGTGTTCGGCGGCCTAGGACCACTTGAGATTTTAGAGATTTTCCTACTCACTCTGTTGGTGATAGGGACAGGTTTCCTCGGACACGAGCTTGCGCACAAGTTCAGCGCTCAGCGATATGGATGCTGGGCAGAATTCAAGCTATGGACCGTCGGTGCGATCATGGCGCTGTTATTCGCTGTGATTTCCCAAGGCAATTTTATCTTCGCCGCCCCAGGGGCGGTCTACATCGCCTCCCGGTCAAGCTATTTCGGGGAAGCGATAGACCGGAAGGCCAACGGAATAATCTCGCTCGTCGGACCCCTTGTCAACATAGGAGCCGCTGCAATATTCGGGCTAGCCCTCGTTGCCTCAACGGCTCTCGGCTTTGGAGACGTCGTGATTGGCCATAGCTTCTATTTCCTTCAAGTGGGGGTTCAGATCAACCTCTTGCTAGGTGCATTCAACATGATTCCCTTTTTCATATTGGATGGCCAGAAGGTCTTCACTTGGGATCGAAGAGTCTGGGCAGCTGCTGCAATTCCTCTGTGGATAGCGGCGGTCGCTGTTTCAGTGTTCCATATTCTCTGAGCTGCTTCTAAATCTCAAGATGCTCTGTCCAAAAAACCGATATTGCTGGCCGCACTTTGGGCATACAACCTCAGTTTCCTGGTTAGGATCGACTTCGACCGTGATCTCGTCTCCGCAGTTGCAGACGAAAGTAACCTTGTTCGTGCTCAAGCTTGTCAATTGAACTGGCTTACCACGGGACGACTATGCTTCGGTTTCCAGAGCTTGGGATATGTGTCGGTCGGCATGATCACCCTAACTGTCTTCGCGGCGAGCCCGCGTTCATCCTTCATCATCTGCTCTGTTCCCATGAACGCTCTTGATAACGCGACGAGTTCTCCTTTGAGCGTGAAAAGTGCGATTGCGGTCTTGGGGCGTATTCCTTCGGTTAGCTTGACTATCCCTGGGACAGCAAGGTCAGCGCCGTGACATATTGAACTGACCGCGGAGTCGCGAATGTAGATTCGCGGAACATAGTCGAAAGCGGCCTCCATCGGCCTAATGATCTGCCGGACCATTTCTTCCCTCTCGTTCGGGGAAGCTTGAGAGAGTTTGAGGATATCGTAGAGAGAGTGGATGCCTTTTTCAGTAAAAGATCCGGATCTTGTTCTTCGGAGCTCTCGCATGTGCGCGCCTACTTCGAGAACTTCCCCGACGTCGTAGACAAGTTTCCGGATGTAGGTTCCCGCTTGACAAGCGACACGGAAGAGGACTTGTCGTCCATCAATTTCCACATCATCGATCGAGTAGATTGTTCTTTTCCGGACTTCCCTTTTGACCGCGGCCCTCACAGGAGGCTTCTGAAATATGTCGCCGACAAATTCCTCCAGTACACCGCGGAGCCTGGTCTCATCGACGTCGCCGTGCATCGTCATTAGGCAGACGTACTCTTTCCCGGTGAGGAGGAATACTTGGATCGTCTTTGTAGCGTCTTCGAGAGCTAGCGGAAGAACACCGGTGACCATTGGATTACTCCGGCCCCGAAGCGGACCTCTAGAGTTCCACCGTGGCCAGCGTGGTGCAACCGCAGGAGACGTTTGACCCATGCGACGACCTCGTGGCTTGACGGACCTGAAGGCTTATCCAAGTTGATCAAACCGAACCTGATGTGCTGATCAATCGTCCTCTTCTCGGGCGGGCAACCTAAAGCCGGGTCTGCCTCCTCATCGATCTTGACGAGCAGTTTCTGTGACTTATTCCAGGGAGCCTGTTGTGACAATCGATTTTTTCTCCACCAGAGGTGGAGCGGGTTTCTGGTTCTTAAACTGTCATAGCCGACTAACTTGCACCTGGTAAAGTTGGGATCAGCTAATCTCAGACGGATTGGCTCTACGCGGCTACGCTGATCTCCTTGATTGTGACTATCTCTTTCAGATAGTCTGTCTTCTTTGCCTTTTCAGCTACCTTGGCGACATCCTCGTCAGCTGCACCCTTCTTGATATCGATCGTATCAGCGGTCGGCTCCACATGTTTGACATTGGTTCTACGGCGACGGACTCCGTTCACTTTCTTCGGTCCAGTAATCAGAACAAAGTTCTTGTCGATAACGTCGACTATGACGCACTTGCGGCCCGCCTCTCTTCCGTTGAGCTTGACGCAGACGCGTCCGACTTCGATTGTTGGCACAGTCTCACTTCTGAAGCTTTGTCAAACGCCGACAGAATACGTCATTTAAGGTTTCGTCGTTGCGCCACTCGACAAGCCGATCTAATCGCGTCCGTTGAATAAATGTTCTCGGAAACTGTCTAGTGCTTAAGCGTTGGACGCGAACTTGCGACTATCTCTCGTGCCGCCATAACCTGGCGCGGATACTCTTTACCTCTTCCCGAGAGTCTCTTGTCCGCTTTGTGGGCCTCAAGCTTCGATGTAATGTAGTTGACGGCCTTGTGAATGTCGAATTGCTTGCAGCTGAAAATGTCCATGAACGCATGCTTGTTGTCTGGGAAGGTGTGAATACTGATGTGGCTCTCAGCAATGATCACGAAGCCACTGATTCCCCACTCTGTCGGATTTCCTTTCGGTTTGTATACGAACACGTACGGCGCTGTGATCTTGTGCATGTCGATAACATCCGGAAGCTCGTCTAGGAGATCGTAGATGTAAGAAAGGTCAGAGAGCTTTTCAGGATTACACTCTGACAAATCCAGTGTAAGATGAGGTCCGAACATTTCTGGAGTTGATTTCTCTTTTTCACGAATTTTTTTCGGATGTATGGCCAACAAGGCGCGTGACGTATTTAAGAATTGTTTACACAACAATCGATCTCGTTGGTAAATTTTTCCGGTGAGAAAAAAATCCGCTGTCGTAGAAAATTTTCGTTGGACGAACTTTTTCACCGGAGAAAAAAGTTTGCAACCGAAACAGAAAGTTAGAATTGATAGAAGGAGACGAGTTGACGAGATTGAAATCGGATCAGACACGAACTTGCTAAGTGCCTGCTTCGTGAGGCGCAAAGCTATCGCAAAGTCGAAACGTTAAATTAAGCGATAAGGTAGGCTTCCTCTTCCTCGTGTGAGCGCAATGTCAAGAGAGTTTCGGCTCATCCTCCGCGTACTCGGAGCGGATGTAGATGGAACCAAGAAGGTGCCCTTCGGGCTAAGCAGGATACGAGGAGTTGGGCCAAATTTCGCCCAAGCTGTTGTGAAAGTAGCTCACATCAGTCCGGAAGCGAGGATAGGCAGTCTCAGCGAGACAGAGATTGCAAGATTAGAGGATATCATCAAGGATCCTGCCAAGCACGGAATACCCTCACGACTATTCAATCGCAGAAAGGATATCGAGAGTGGACGAGACATGCACCTGGTCGGGCCGGATTTAGCGCTCAGAAACAAGGCCGATATCGATCTGATGAAGGATATCAAGAGCTGGAAGGGAATCCGACACTCCTTAGGTCTCAAAGTGAGAGGCCAGCGAACAAGAACCACTGGTCGCTCAGGAAAAGCCGTGGGAGTTAAGAAGAAGGTTCTCATGGAAGCAGCACGCGCTGCGGCATCAGGGAAGAAGGAAGAGAAGAAGGAGTAGTATTGGGAGACCCTAAGAAGCCGAGGAAGACGTACGAGACTCCTCGTCATCCCTGGCGCAAGGAACAGCTCGAAGCGGAACTCCATCTCCTTGGTGAGTACGGTCTCAGAAACAAGCGAGAGCTTAGACGTCATGAGACTATGCTCTCGAAAATACGAGGGATAGCAAGATCTCTCCTCGGCGCGACAGAGGAACAAAAGTCCCAGATCGAAAGCCAGTACCTTAAGCGTCTTTTCCGACTCGGAATCCTACCGGAGTCTGCCGGCGTTGACAACATCCTCGATCTTAACGTCAAGGACTTGATGGAGAGACGATTGCAGACGATCGTCTACCGGTCAGGACTGGCAAAGAGTATCCACCAGGCGCGCCAGTTCGTAAACCACGGACACATCAGTGTCGCAAACGAGATCGTATCAGTGCCAAGCTACATTGTCAAGCGCGATGAGGAGTCAAGAATCGCCTTTGACCAGAGAAGCCCACTAACAAATGCCCAGCACCCTGCTCGCGCTGCGCCAGGAGGTAAGAGACTTGCCAGAGTCATAGAAGAGGCGCCCATAGCTGCAACCGCTATGCCAGTTCTCCCAGTTGTTTCACCGGAGATCAAGGAAGAAGTTCAGGCGGAACAGCCTCTCGAACTCGTCGAGCCAGAAGAAGAACTGGCAGCTGAGCCTGAACCAGAGAAAAAGTAGCAACCCACTTAAACCCAACACGTAACAGTCTGTCACCGAGACAGCGCATGGTCGTTTCAGCAGGCATAATTCTAGTTGTAGGAGGTTTGTGCGCCTGCGCGCCCCTCTTCAAGCGGGTCTCACAATCCCTTGGACGTGCGCTGTCGGTACTAGGGTTCCTTGTCGGCATAGTGGTGCTGATAGTCGCAGTTGATTACGCCCTCGGATTCAACTTTCTCTCCGCCGCGATTTCGGATGCGTTAGCCGCGACGAGTTCGCCCTACCTGAAGTATTTCTTGCCTGCTATGATCTTACTCGGAATCCTACTCATATCACGTCCCATCCGAAACGTTCGCTGGGCCTCCATCATCTCCCTAGCTCTCGGGTTGCTCATCGCGTACTTTCTCAGAACGCTTCTCCCATCGCTCTTTACAAGCTCCACTGTTCTATTGATCGTGTTCCTAATCGCAACTCTCGCAATCTACACCTTGCTGAGGCTCGTGGAAGACCTCTTTGACTTCATAGGCTCAGTACTGGCCTTCCCACCGATCGCTATCGCTGTCGGGCTGGTCAACATCTACTTCGGAATCCTCTTCTTCTCCGTCTAACAAGTAACGACTACCTAGGTTATTGCAGTCAGTTCCCAGAACTATTTCCGGTGCCGCCGCTGTTTTTCGGGTTCACTTTCTCGTCAGCTTTAAATAAACTAAAGGACCGGGCACGTGAATTTGATCCTACTTTTCGGCTAAACTCGCCCGATTCCTCGAAGGATAAGATCCCGAGTCATTGAGGTAGCACTTCTCTAAGACTCTAACGCGACATGAGACCACCTTATATTTTCGAATTGTCGCCTGTCGCCTCCGAGCGGGAGAAATGAATCGCGAGGACTTGTTGAAACACGCCAATATCGCGATGGATGTTGCAAAACAAGACCTCTTGAAGCGCGGCAAAGTCCTTCCTACATTACTAATGACATTCCCAGACAAACCAGGGATAATCTCTCCAGTGCCAGAGGAGAAGATCGTTCCCCTGATCCTAAGACGCGAGAACCCTGACGCGTTCACATATACCGCTGAAGTCTGGATCAGAGACTCCAAGCAACAAGAACGACGCGATGCCGTTCAAGTTGTAGCCGCAACAGGCCCAACTCGCATCATCTCACGAATGGGATTTCGAAGACAAGACAATACAGTCATCTTTGACGAGGTTCAAGTTCTGACTGATGAACAGTTCAATCAATCTGTTGTAGACTTGGGCCTACACGACGATATTCTTGGAGAAATCTTGGGCGTGTGGGCGCCTGCTCCTTCTGGAGGACGGGTATTTCACATCGGCCGGGGCGGATACAAGATTTGGATACCCGAAGGATGGAGAATTGGAAGCGAGAAGGATGACAAGGAGCCAGATGGAACGAGAACTACGTGGTGGCGGGTCATGGACCCTCATGGTGCGGTACGCGTATCGCGCTATTACAACACTTCCGGCAACCCTCTTCAACCGATCATGGAAGCGCGTAGGGAAGCTGAAATACGACGGGGAGGGAAAGCCGAGAACCTTCAGTTAGAGCAGAACTCTGCTACAGCTACCGTCTCATGGAGTCAGACAGTGCCACTGCCAACTGGCGGGATTCAAAGAGGCCATTTCTGGAAGCGTTTTGAGAAGGATGGCGCAGTGTTTGTCTCGTTCAGTTGCGATGCCAAAACGGAAGCCTCAGACGTTCATGAGGAAGTCTCCGTGGTGCGGGAGATCGTTAGCCGTATTGTTCTACTTAGTCCGTAATAACTTAGACTTCCAACTTAGAACCTGCTTCTCGGTCAGTTCTTAGACGCCGATTGACACGAGCCTCGTCGATTTCTCCTCCTGGAATAAGAATTGAGCAGGTATGATACTGGGAGCCCGCGATTTACTGAGGAGTGAACCTTAAATAAAGTCCGGACCGCTTGCCCGGGACCTTCACCCTGGAAGTATGATTGCTAGATGGACATCAAACTCCTGAGCAGAGAACAAGAGACTCTCCGCTTCGTGCTTTCAGACGTTTCACCAGCCTTTGCCAACGCGCTGCGCCGGATAATGATCTCAGAGATCCCGGTGATGGCAATCGACGACGTTATGATCCTTGAAAACAACTCTGTCATGTATGATGAGATTCTCGCACACCGACTCGGACTAGTCCCGGTCACAACAGACGGTTCTTACAACCTACCGGAGGAGTGTACGTGTAAGAGCGAGTTAGGCTGTGAAAAGTGCCGGGCATCATTCTCGCTCGAGATAGAAGCTTCCGAACCAATCGAAGTAGTATACTCCTCTCAACTCAAGCCGGAGAACCCTGAAGTCAAGCCGGTCTCCGACAAGATCCCAATCGTGAAACTCACTGCAGGCCAAAGAATCAAGCTCGAAGCATACGCCAGGCTCGGGAGAGGAAACGTCCATGCGAAATGGCAATCTGTCTCGGCTGCGACATACAACTATGACGAGAAAGCTCGAACATTTACATTCCTTGTCGAGTCGACTGGAACTATGCCTCCCGAAAAGATCGTCCTTGAGGCCGCCCGGATTATCAACGCGAAATCCGTTGGCTTCGGAGAAGGACTTGAAGGAATGACCGAAAGTTGAAAAAACTGGTCGCAAGTCTCTCTCCAGAAGAGGAAGTTGTTGACGCATCCAATCTGATCCTGGGAAGAATGGCAAGCTACGTCGCAAAACAGGCCCTTGAAGGGAAGAAGATGGTGGTGCTGAATGCCGAACGTGCTATTATCTCTGGGACAAAGGCCAGAGTTGTCGCCAGGGCGAAGACGAAATTGAAAACGCGTACGCTTGGCAACCAGGAAAAAG
>Ga0209056_10001432_pt1 | contig 26381 bp, 21 predicted proteins | sample GraSoiAngelo_114_FD_185876 | JGI IMG/M metagenome (GOLD analysis project Ga0209056, IMG submission 185876) | Grasslands soil microbial communities from the Angelo Coastal Reserve, California, USA - 14_0903_13_40cm (SPAdes) (version 2) | ecosystem: Environmental > Terrestrial > Soil > Grasslands... | reverse complement strand
CATCGCCACGCTCTTCGCCATCGTTGTGATCTCGTATCGCCAGACGGTGCAGGCCTATCCGCAGGGGGGTGGCGCCTACCTGGTGGCAAAGGACAACCTTGGCGTGTTCCCCGCCCTCACCGCCGCGGCGGCACTCCTCGTCGACTATGTGCTGACGGTCTCCGTGTCGGTCGTCGCCGGCATCGCGGCGCTTACGTCAGCGGTGCCGCGGCTGCATGCATACCGGGTGATTCTCAGTATCCTCGTCGTCATTGCGATCGCTCTCGGCAACCTGCGTGGCGTGCGGGAATCGGGCCGGATGTTTGCGGCTCCGACCTACTTCTTCGTCGTCAGCATTCTGGGGATGATCGGCTACGGGCTCGTCGCGGCCATCTTCGACATCCTTCCCGAAGCGCCCTACGGTCCCCATCCCCCCGGACTCAAGGGCATCGGGCTGTTCTTGCTCCTGAGAGCCTACGCCGCCGGCTGCACCGCGCTGACGGGCGTTGAAGCGGTCTCCAACGGCGTCCAGGCGCTCAAGCCGCCGGAGGGAAGAAACGCTGCCATGGTGATGACCGCGCTCGGCGTGCTCTCGATCACGATGTTCCTCGGAATCACGTATCTCGCCTACGACTTCGGCGTCGTCCCCGGCGGCGACGAGACGGTCGTCTCGAAACTCGCGCGGCGCGTGTTCGGCACCAATATCCTCTATTACGCTGTCCAGGCCGCGACGACGCTGATCCTCGTCCTCGCCGCCAATACCTCCTACGCCGACTTCCCGCGCTTGTCGTCGATCCTCGCGCGTGATCGCTTCGTGCCCAGGCAGTTCGCGAACCAAGGCGATCGCCTGGTCTTCTCGAACGGGATCCTCATCCTCAGCGGCTTCGCCATCCTCCTGATCGTGGTCTTCGGTGGCGATACCCACGCTCTCCTGCCGCTCTACGCCATCGGGGTGTTCATCTCGTTCACGCTGTCCCAGAGCGGCATGGTCCGGCGCTGGCTGCGGCTCAGACAGAAGGGCTGGCCCTGGCGCCTGGGCGTCAACGGCGTCGGCGCCATCGCGACAGGCATCGTCATGCTGACGCTCACGGTCACGAAGTTCAGCGAGGGGGCCTGGATCGTCGTCCTCGTCATCCCCCTGCTCGTGCTGATCTTCCTGGTCATGCGTCACCACTATGAGGGGGTCGCGCACGAGCTGTCGCTTGAAGGCCTCGAAGGCCCGCCGGAGTTCCAGCACACGGTGCTCATTCTCATCGGTGACGTGCACCGCGGGGTTGTCCGCGCCGTGCAGTACGCGCGGACCCTCGCTCCCACGGCCACCGTCCGCGCCGTGTTCGTGGAAACGGACCCGGCCCGCACCGCCAAGATCGAAGAGAAATGGAGCAAGTGGAGCCTCGGCGTGCCGCTGGTCATCCTGACCTCTCCCTACCGCTCCCTGCTGCGGCCGCTCCTCGATTACCTCGACCACATCCAATCGCGGGGCGACGACCAGATGGTGACGATCGTCCTGCCGGAGTTTCTGCCGCGACACTGGTGGCAGCACATCCTGCACAACCAGACCGCGCTCCTCGTCAAGGGCGCGCTGTTGTTCCGCAAGAACACGGTGGTCGCCGACGTCCCATATCTGCTGAAGGCCTGACGGTCGCCCGCGGGGAGTTCGGGCGGCAGGCGGCCGGTAAAACGCGTTCCGAAATGAGGCACGCAGGTTCAAAATTATTTTGTTTCTGACTCAAGCTCGACCGCTCGCGATACGAGCGGACGCCGCCCAACTAGCTGCCCGGATCGGAGCTGATGGACGCGCTCGTCGCGGCCGCGAAGCGGCGGAAGCGGCCGCGGGACACCGCGATCTTCCTTACTCAAGGCTGAGACGCGGGTTTCGGATCACGTCGGGAAGGCCACCTTACTCACTGCGATCACGGCCCAGGCAACCAAGTCGACGTCGTGGTAAGGGTTAGCGATCTCGGCGAGTGCATGGCCTGGCTGCGACTGGCAAATGGACCGTCGGTCTCATTCGGAGTTGGATACCAAGTTGTAGATGCGGTTCTCCTGTCTCCCGCACAAGAGGCTTCAGGCTCGTCCTCACGACGCACTGAGTAACGTGGCTTCGGCTCGAGCTGACTCGAACGTCCATTCTCTGGGCCCGGGCGAGCCAGTTGCTGGTGCAACGCGAGGTTCTCGAGGGCGAGTTGGCGGTGGCGGCCGCAGAGGAACGGGAAGAGTCGGAGGGGGCGGAGCAGCGTGGTGATCATGGGGCGGTGATTGTCTCCGGATCAGAAGCGCGGGAGTCTTGGCGAAGGACACCGTGCGGAGGCGAGCGAGCTCGGACGATGTCCACGTCGAGCTTCGTGAGAGCCACCGTGTCGGGGCCATTGATGCGCACGGCGTAGGCCATCGCCGTACATGTCTCAAGTGCTTGACGAACGTTACCGGGGAGGGTAACACTTATCCGTGGGGAAGCGTCGACGCGGCGGTTGTGTCTTCTTCTCGTGGAAGAGCGACCATCCACCTCGACACGTCCATGTATATCGGAACGGCAAACTGGTTGTGAAGTGGGACTGGATAACAAGAAGCCGATGATGGGCCTGGCGTCGCGGAAGGTTCTTGATCTTATACGAGACCTGGAGAACGAGGGACGGCTATGAAGATTCGCGCGGTCACGGTCAACAATCGACGGAAAGTCTTCGCGGTCAGAACGTCGAAGGGCGAGTTGCTCTACCCGTTTGCGAAGGCAGACCCGAGGCCTACAGACGATGACCCAATTGCCCGAGTGTGGATCGACAAGGAGCTGGCCGCGGAAGCCTTCACGTACGCGCTTGCATCGGGCCGGGAGGGCACGGTCCATATCGAGCAGGTTCTTGAGTACAACAAGGATCCCGATTACTTGCGCGACCGTCTCCTCTATCGGTTGACGCTTGAGGCTCAGAAGCGAGTGGCGGCCAGCCCCTTACCGAAGCGTGAAATCATCCGTCGGCTCGGGACTTCCGCGACCCAGTTCTATCGGCTCGTGGATCAAACGAACTACAGGAAGTCCGTCGACCAGCTCGTATCCTTGCTGCAGATTCTCGACTGTGACGTCGATCTCATTGTGCGAGCGAAGAGTGCATGACCAGGTTCGGGATCAGCTGGAGCGCGTAGCGTCCCAAACGTGCCCGAAAACCCGCGACGGCCCACACTCGGCCAAAACGACCCAACGCCAGCCAACGGGGCCAGCCAACGGGGCGAGAGAAAACCCCGCGGCAAATCGGCGATCTGCCGAGGGGTTCCGACGAGGGGCACGGTCTCATAACCCAAAGGTCGCTGGTTCAAATCCAGCCCCCGCAACCATGAACGACGAGGGGTTAGCGGATGCAGATGTCGCTAACCCCTTTCGTTTACCCAGAGTTCATCCGCCTGTCAAGGCGGAACCGGATGGCGCGCCCCTCGAGGCGGCGGGCTCTAGCGAGGTCTTGGTTGACAACCCCCGGTGGGTGGCCCAAAGTTTCGCCACTCCGACCTTCCACCGTTCCCGATGCGCATTTCTGACGCAGGAGGTAGAGCATGAGCACCGAGAGGCACGATGATCACGCTGCAGCGCCGGCCGACGAGTCCGCACAGCCCGGCGGGCTCTCGCGACGCGACTTCATGAGGGCGGCCGGCGGCGCCACCGCGGCGATGCTCGCCGCGCGCCACCTGCCCGGCGCCGTCCGGGAGGCGGCGGCGGCGACTGGCAACGAGATCTGCCGAATGGACGCGGTGACGCTGGCCGGCCACATCCGGGCCAAGCGCCTGTCGCCCGTCGAGGTCGTCAACGCCGTGCTGGACCGCATGGACAAGCTGGAACCGGTCCTCCACGCCTTCTGCACGCCGACGCCGGACCTGGCGCGCGAGACCGCTGAGCGGCTCGAGGACGACATCATGAAGGGCCGCCGGGTGGGCCCGCTCGCGGGCGTGCCGGTGGGGATCAAGGACCTGGTGCTGACCAAGGGCATCCGCACCACGTCCGGCTCGATCATCTACAAGGACTTCGTCCCCGACGAGGACGACGTGGTCGTCGAGCGCCTGAAAGACGCGGGTGCGGTCATCCTCGGGAAGACCAACGTCCCCGAGCTCGGCTACAGCGGCGCCAGCTACAACATGATCTTCCCCGCCACGCGGAACCCCTGGAACATCGAGCGCACGTCTGGCGGGTCCAGCGCCGGCTCGGGCGCCGCGGTCGCCTCCGGCATGGGCCCCTTCGCCATCGGCAGCGACGGCGGCGGGTCCATCCGCATCCCCGCCGCCTTCTGCGGCCTCTACGGCCTCAAGGCCTCGATGGGCCGCGTGCCGCTCTATCCGGGCACCAAGGACGAGCGCTACCCCGGCGTGTCGGGCTGGGAATCGATCGAGCACATCGGGCCGCTGAGCCGCACCGTGGCCGACGCCGCGCTGATGATGAGCGTGATCGCGGGCCCCGACGCCCGCGACCGCCACACGCTGCCCGAGCCGAACTTTAACTGGATGGACACCCTCCAGGGCTCGATCAAGGGGCTGCGCGTGGCCTACACACCGGACTGGGGCTACGCGCAGGTGGACCCGGAGGTGCGCGCGGTGGCCGGGAAGGCGGCGCGGGTGTTCGAGCGCAACCTCGGCTGCGTCGTCGAGGAGGCGAACCCTGGCTGGGAGGATCCCTTCGGCCACTTCTTCACGCTGGTCCTGCTGGAGACGGACCTCAAGGGTATGCGGCGGCTCATCGAGCAGTACGAGAGCCAGATGATGCCGCACCTCGTGGAGGCCCTGAAGGGACGGATCCCCGACGAGGCGTTCACGGACGCGATCATGGCGCGCAAGGCGGTGGCCAACAAGTCGTGGCGGTTCTTCCACAAGTACGACCTGCTGCTGACGCCCACCACGGCGGTGGCGGCCTTCCCGCTCGGCATCCAGGGGCCCGAGACCATCGAGGGGAAGAAGGCCGGCCCCTTCCAGTGGCTGCCGTTCACGTTCCCGTTCAACATGACCGGCCAGCCGGCGGCGACGGTGCCCGCCGGGTTCACGAGCGACGGCCTGCCGGTGGGGCTGCAGATCGTCGGCCGCCACCTCGACGACCCGGCGGTGCTGCGCGCGTCGGCCGCCTACGAGGCCGCGGCGCCGTGGAAGGACCGCTGGCCGCCGCTGCTCGCGAAGATGGGGCTCTAGCCCGCTCTAGCCCAACTTCGGCAGTTCGGTATCAGGACGGCGCGACCGCGGGGTTGCGCCGTTCGTATCTCGCGCCGCCGGCGGCGGACTGTGGCGAAAATAGCGACTGATCCAGTCGCAAGGAGGAGCGACATGCGCCCTCCGCGTGCTGGGTTCAGCTTCGTCGTCTTGCTCCTTGCAGCGCTCACGCTCGTCGCCGACGGGGGCCCAAGACAAGATCACCGGCATGGAGCACTGGGTGCCTAGCGTATTGGCCGCCGACCAGCTCAGCTGCCCAGGTAAGACGGGGAGGTCAATCCTTGAGTGGATACTTCAGGGGCTCGGCGGCGCCGCCGGGAGCGTAGGCGCGTGCGGCGAATTGCAGGCCAGAACACGCTCAGGAAGGGGTAAGCCGCCTCGAAGGCTGCCGACCCTTTCCGTGTTTTTTCCGGGTTGACCGGGTGACTCAGGGCAAAATCGGGCGAAACGCCCGCGCTTGGCGTTGAGCACGTCGTTCACGACGATGCGATACCGCCACGTGCGGAAGCTCCTGCGCCCCTGGAAGGAGGACAACGCCGTCAGCGCCTTGATCAGGATCTCCTGCGTCGCGTCTTCCGCGTCCTGCGGGTGGTACAGCATGCGGACGGCGATGTTGTAGATCCAGGCCTGATGGCGCCGGACCAGCTCCTCCAGCGCGTCGCGGTCACCGGGCCTGGGGCGGAGGACGAGCGCGCGATCCTCGGGATCGCCCGCGAGGCTCTCCGCGAGCGGATTGCGTCTGCTCACGCTCGGATTCTAGTCGCCGGCTCGTCGGTCGACCAGCCCGCCGAGGTACCTGGCCGTGTAGATGCGCCGCCCGCCCTCGTGAATGGTCTCTTCGCCCGAGAAGTTGGCCACGCCGCCTTCGTGCGCGCTCCGGTACGTGGACGGCCCCGCCGAGAACTCATCGGGACCACGTACCGGGAACTCCGCCGGCGCCTCCGCAGGGCGCGCTGCAAAAACAAGTACACCCGCTCGGCGTCAACATCCACCCCCTCGACCCATCTATAGTAGACGGCTACCCAGACCGGCCAGCCGCCGAGGAACACGACCTCCCTGCCGCCATAGGGCTCCCCGCCGAAGTAGTTGTCGTGGAACCTCCAGTCGCCATGATCGTAGACGATGGTCGTCGAACCATCAGCTTCCCGGACCTTGACGGCGCTACGCCCGGCCGCGTAGCCGCGCCGGCTCGCAACGAGCAAGAAAGCCAGGAGGGCTGCTTTGTCCACGCCGTATCCCCCTTTTCCCCTGTTCCTTTGGACACGTCGGCCCGGGGGACTGTGACAGCCGGCAGCGGCGCGACACGGCCTAGCCTAAACTTCCGCTAGCCGCGCTTCCCCGCCTGGTCCAGGGCCCGCATGAAGGCTCGAGCGCTCGCACTGAGCGTGCGCGCTTCGTTGTGAATCAGGTGGAAGTGTCGGTGGATCCTGAGGCCCCTGAGCCGGAGCGCGGCCAGGCGCCGCGTTGCCACGTCGTCCATCACCGCATACACGGACACGAAGGCGACGCCCAGCCCCGCGCTGACCGCTTGCTTGATCGCCTCGGTGTGGCCGAGTTGCATCCCTGGGGTGAAGCGGACGCCGGCCTGAGCAAGCGCCTGCTCGGTGACCCGACGAGTAGCTGAACCGTCTTCGCGGAGCAGCAGCGGCTCCTCGGCCAGCCGACTCGGCGACACAGCGCGCTGACGCGCCCAGCGATGCCCGCGAGGCACGACGAGGACCAGCTCGTCGACGAGCCCGGCGGCCAGACACTCCTCGCCGGCCGCCAACTCGTGCCCTCCGACGACACCCAGATCGAGCTCGTTGGCCCGCACCCGATCCTCGATCTCGCGGGAGTTGGCGATATCCAGCCGGAGGTCTATCCCCGGATGCCGCACTCGGAAGGCGCCCACGACCCGCGGCAGGAGGTAGATGCCCGGCGTCGTGCTTGAGCCGATAACCAGCGACCCCTTCCGGAGGCCGTCGAGCTCGTCGAGGGCGCGACGGCCGTCGGCGACCGTGGCCGCGACCCGCGCCGCGTAGGTTTCGAACACCCGGCCCGCTTCGCTGAGGAGCGTGACGCGCCCCTTGCGCACGAAGAGGCGATGGCCCAGCTCCTCCTCGAGCTCACGGACGTGCTCGGAGAGTGTCGGTTGCGACAGATGGATGCGCTTGGCGGCTAGACTGAAGCTCCGGTTTCGCGCGATCGCCTGGAACACCTCGAGCTGTCGGAGCGTCATCAGCTTTTCCCTATCGAAAGGATCTCAATTACGTATTGGACCCTATAACAAAAACGGGGGTAGAACAAGCCTCAGCAGAAGGGAGTGCGCCATGGCGAGCGGCATGACGGCCGCGGAGCTTCGCGAGGGGGTGCGGCTGACTTTCAACCGAGTTGCCGAAACGCCGACCGCCAAGTTCCGGTTTCTCGTGGGTCCAGAGCTCGCCCGACAGGTCGGCTATTCGGAGGACGTGCTTGCAGGGCTCCCGCCGCACGCGTCGGACTCCTTTGCCGGCCTCGCCGACCTGCACCCGGTCTTAAGCCTCCAGCCTGGGGAGCGCGTCCTCGACCTCGGGTCGGGTGGGGGGATGGACGCAGTGCTGGCGGCTCGGGCGGTGGTGCCGGGCGGCGTGGTCAAGGGCCTGGATCTCGCTGAGTCGATGATCCTGAGAGCGCGGCGTCTGGCCTCTGTGGTCGGTCTCACGAATGTCGAGTTCACCGAAGGCGATGCGGAGGCGATGCCATTCGCCGCAGAGACGTTCGACGCGGCGATCGTGAACGGCTTCTTCAACCTCTGTCCGGACAAAGGACGGGTAGCTGCAGAGGTCTTTCGCGTCCTGAGGCGAGGCGGCCGTGCGGCCGTGGCCGAGATCACCTTCCCCCAGCCTTTGCCCCGCACCGAGATGCACACGATCGACGACTGGTTTCGGTGAATTGCCGGCGCCCTACCAGAAGCGGCGCTTCTGGCCCTTTTTCGGGAGGTGGGCTTTCTCGAGCCCGAGATTCTGGCGCGAGCGACGAACGCGCGCACGAAGACGCCGGGAACGTTTATTGCGACGCTGTTACTCTGCAAACCCGCATAGCGCGACCAATTCGATGACCGAGAGGTTCGACGCTCCGAGTTTCAAGTACTCGTCCGTCACAGCCAGGATTTCTATCCCCTCCGGGGTGTCGCTGCCCCGCGCGCCGCAACTGTCTGATTCGTGGCAAAAGCGTGCGGCGGCATTGGAACACGGGCTCGAATCCCGTTGGGGCCGCAGGCGGTCGTGAGCATCGCCCCGGCGCGCGGCGAGGACGCGGGCGTCCAGATCCCCCTACCAAAAACCGCTGGGGACCCTGCGTCGTCATGCCGGTATTCTGAGAGAGCCACCGTCCGCCGCCGACCCCGACGAGCGTCCCCCGGAGGACGAGCCGTAGAGAGCCGCACCCGGGCTTCGTCGCCGACGCATCCTGGCGAGTCCACAGTACTGGACTGTGCGTTGATCGACAGCGCTCAGGAGCTTGACAAACGTTACCGTGGAAGGTAACACTCATTCGTGGGGAAGCTTCGCCGTGGTGGTTATGTCTTCATCTCGTGGAAGAGCGACCACCCACCTCGACACGTCCATGTATATCGGAACGGCAAGCTCGTGGTGAAGTGGGACTTGGACAATAAGAAGCCGATGATGGGCGCGGCGTCGCGGAAGCTTCTGGATCTTATAAGAGACCTGGAGAGCGAGGGGCGGTTATGAAGATTCGGGCGGTCACGGTCAACAATCGACGGAAGGTCTTCGCGGTCAGAACGTCGAAGGGAGAGTTGGTCTACCCGTTTGCGAAGGCAGATCCGAGACCTACAGACGACGATCCGATTGCCCGAGCGTGGATCGACAAGGAGCTAGCCTCGGAAGCCTTCACGTACGCGCTTGGATCGGGGCAGGAGGGCACGGTCCATATCGAGCAGGTCCTTGAGTACAACAAGGATCCCGATTACTTGCGGGACCGGCTCCTCTACCGATTGACGCTTGAAGCTCAGAAGCGAGTCGCGGCCAGCAGTTTACCGAAGCGTGAGATCATCCGCCGACTCGGGACTTCCGCGACCCAGTTCTATCGGCTCATGGATCAGACGAACTACCGTAAGTCCGTCGACCAGCTCGTGTCCTTGCTGCAGATTCTCGACTGTGACGTCGATCTCGTTGTGCGAGCGAAGAGCGCATGACGATCTTCCGCACCAACCGGAGCGCGCGGCGCCCCAGAACGTGCCCGAAAACGTGCCCGCGACGGTCTGCGCTCGGCCCAAAATGAGCCCATGCCAACGGGCTACGCGGGGAAACCCCTCGGCAAATCAGCGATTCGGCGAGGGGTTCCGACTTGGGTTGCGGTCTCATAACCCCATGAGGAACACCATTCCGGCCGGGTCTTCCTCGGCTCGAGTCGGTTCAGACGACGCCCGCGGCCAGTTTGGTCAGCGGCTTGATGTGGCGGTACTTTTTGTCTTGGTGCTCAATCTCCCACAGGTCAACCGCCTGCTGCATATTGAGCCAGCTCTCAGGTGTCGTGCGAAGCAGTCGCGCGAGCCGGACCGCCATGTCGGGCGTTAGCGCCCGCTTGCCGTGCAAAAGCTCAGACACAGTGAGGCGAGACACGCCGAGCCGCTCAGCTAGCTCGGTCTGCGTCATCCCTAGAGCGGGTAGCACGTCTTCACGCAGAAGCTCTCCCGGGTGCGTGGGCCGCCGATTCGCATCTCTCAGGCTGCGCATCAGTGATAATCCTCCAAGTTAACGTTCTTGGCTCTCTTGTCGTCGAACTCAAACGTGATACGCCAGTTACCCGTGACGGCGACTGCGTAGGTTCGCTTCCTATCACCAGTGAGCTCGTGAAACGTGTAGCCAGGGAGGTTCATGTCCTCCGCGACCCTCGAGGCATCCAGGCGATCAAGCATCCGTCGTATCCTGTTAGCGTTCTCTGGCGGAATTCCGCGATGGCTGCTCGACTCAAAGAATCTCCGCAGTCCTTTGTATCGGAAGCTACGGATCATCTGTCACAACTGTTGTCATCCATAGGATTACACTGTAATCTCTGCCATAACGATAGTCAAGGCTTGCCTGACCGCGAGCCCCGCTTTGCATGTCCCGTCGGGCTGCTCCCGTTTTGCTCCCGTAACACCCCGAAATCGGGCGAAACAGGGGCAAGAACGAAGCATCTAAGAAAACGTAGAATTGCTCGCCGCAGCATGCTTTCCACACCAGATCAGAGGGTTACCGGTCATGGCCGTCTTATACTCATAACCCAAAGGTCGCTGGTTCAAATCCAAGCCCCCGCAACCACGAAATCAAGGGCTTCGGGAAGATCTCCCGAAGCCCTTGGTGCTTTTTGTCCGTGTTCTTGGGAGCTGACCGCAGGAGCAGTATGCTGCGTTGTGGACGGGACTTCTCTAGAGAACGCTTCGCTCAGCCCTCCAGAGTCGGAGGGTCCTCCGGAAAGTAGAGGGGCTCTAGGCCGAGCCTGCGGTTTTTCGGTTGGAGGCCAGGCTCTGCCTGCGTGCAGGCGCAGACGTTCGGCGTGGACGGAAGGCTGTCGATGTAATGCGCAGTCCTCGTGACAGCTTCGCGGAGATCGTGCTCGTCAACGATGTTCTGGCGGTTAAACACGGCCCGCGTCCTAACCCTTGACCCCGGCCCCGCGGCGGCGCAGAGTCACTCGGGGCCGAGGGGAGATTCTCGCCGCGGGCCAGGCGAGCCTTCACTCCCCAACAGCTCGAGGTCGTAGTGCGGCGTGTTCTCGTTGACGACTCCGGGCGTTCCACCGAATCCGGCGGGGATGCCGGCGTCGGCGGTCGAGGCGTAGAAGGCGAGCGCGAGCAGCATGGAGTCTCCTTCGGAGGCGGCGCACGCTATCCCGATCCATGTTGGGGATCCAAGGGATCGACCTGGAAACCCCGGAGTACCACCATGTCAGCCCCCACCGAAGCCCCGCGCCCCAAGGCGGTGCTCGTCGGCGTGCAACTTTCAGGCGTCACTGACGCGGAACAGCGGTCGTCGCTGAAGGAGCTCAAGCGCCTGTGCGAGACGCTCGGCTTCGAGGTCGTCGGCGAGGTGACGCAGAAGCGCAAAGGTCTCGGCGCTGCCACGCTGCTCGGCGAGGGCAAACTGGTGGAGCTGGCCGCCTGGACCGGCGGCACGGGCGTCGTCCCCAAGGGTCCTCCCGGTAAGAAAACAGCGACTGAAGAAGAAGACGAAGAGGAGGACGAGACCGAACCGCTGGACTTCGAGCCGCCGCCCGCGCCCACCGGGGGGCCGCGCGCCACCGTCGTCGTCATCGACCACGAGCTGTCGCCTCGTCAGCTCCGCAACATCGAGCGCGCCACCTCGGCCGCGGAGGTCCTGGATCGGACGGGCGTGATCATCGCGATCTTCCACCTGCACGCGTCGAGCCGGCCGGCGCGGCTGCAGGTCGAGATCGCTCGGCTCAGCTATGTGGCCCCCCGGTTGCGCGAGACCGGCGGCGCCGAGCGCCAGCGCGGCGGCATCGGGCTGAGAGGCGCGGGGGAGTCCTCCGTGGAGCTCGATCGCCGTAAGATCCGCGACCGTATCTCCGAGCTCAAGGCGGAGCTGGCCGCCATCGAAGACGAGTCGAAGACGCGACGGGCGAGGCGTCAGGAGGAGCTGCGCGTTGCGCTGGTCGGGTACACCAACGCGGGCAAGTCATCGCTGATGCGCGCGCTCACCGGCTCGCACGGGCTCGTCGCCGACAAGCTGTTTGCGACTCTTGACACCACCGTTCGTGCGCTGTGGCCCGAGAGTCGGCCGCGCATCTTGGTTTCGGACACGGTTGGTTTCATCAAGAAGCTCCCGCACGCCCTCGTCGCCAGCTTCCGCTCGACGCTCGACGAGGCGCTCGAAGCGTCACTGCTGCTGCACATCGTCGATGCGGCCGACCCTGTCTTCCGCGCCCAGATACAGGTCACACGCGAGGTGCTGGACGAGATCGGCGCTGGCGCCGTGCCGTGGATCCTCGTCCTCAACAAGATCGACAAGGTCGCCCAGACTGAGCGGGAGGATCTGTTGAAGGAGTTCCCGGCCGCGCTGCTCGTCTCGGCCAAACACCCGCCGGACGTCCAGCGCGTGCGGGACGCCATCATCGGTGCCTTCGAGGCGGACATGACCGATGTCGACCTCGTCATTCCGTACGACGCGGGCAGCGCGATCGGCGAGGTCCACAAGGTCCACGTGATCTCGGAGTCCTACGAAGAGGACGGCGTGCACTACCGGGTGAGGGCCCCGGAGTCCGCGATCGAGCGGATACGGGCGATGCTGCGCTAGAGTGCGCTACGATGCGCCGAGAAGGGAACGTAGAGAAGCCAGACGAGAGGAGTGCGCTGTTGGTTTCGAGACTCGCGTCGCTGGAAATCGATCCAGAATATGTTGCTGGGACGGGTCGCATATCTGATGAGCCTATTCGTGAAGAGCCGTCACACCGCGAAGATTATCTTGATCGGAGTGGGCTACGAGAAATCTCGGGATCTGACGCCGGATCTCGGGATGCCCAAGTTCGGAGGCGAACCGAGTGGTAAAGTTAAGCACGGCGAAAAGACTGCGGAGAGCTTCTACATCTGGCGGGGCACGGCGAAAAGACTGTGGAGAGCTTCTACATCTGGCGGGAGTGAGGAGACAAGTGGGTGCCGGCAAAGCAGCACGGCTCTGTGGAACCCACCGGGACAGGATTTTCGAGATTGATCGCAGGCGGAGTGCGTCGCTGTGGGCAGGGAAACTGGATAATGCACTTCCGCGAGTGGTGGCCGTTTCTGAGATGACAGACGTGAACGGCACAGCCTCGATAAAGACTATTCGAGAACCCTTGGCTTCGTCGCAAGATACCAGATTGCCTGTCGACGCACCCACCGTGTGCGATCAATGGTTTCAATTGCGTGCGGAGCTCGGTCGGACCGTTCAGCCTCGCCAGGGACGACGACAACGAGAACGACATCAGTGTCAACCGTAGCTTCCTTGTCACTCTCGTTAACTTTTCGAATACGGAAGCCCGTGAGTCGCGTACCACCAAAGAACATCTTCAGGTTAATCGAGTAAGTGTCGAAGTCCGTATATTCCTTTATGTCGGGACTAAGAATGTCCCAAATCGGCTTGGGGTCTCCTGTCTGCCAGGCGTTATAGAAGATAGAGGCCCGTTCTGCCAGTGCGCCCTGAGCGAGGGAATCGTGGTGAAGGATCAGCGCTGAGAAGATGGCAAGCGCTGAGATTGCGGCTTGTCGTCTCACGCGACCGACCTCATCACGGCAAGCGGCCGTCGTTGTGAAGCTGGAGGAAATCGTGCACCGTTGTTTCGATGTCCTTCCAATTTCGGGGCTTCTGGTTAGGCAGCGCGGAGCACCATTTTCCCAGATCAACTAGTTCGGAGAATTTAATTTTCGCCATCTGCATCGCTCTAGGTAGATCCCACCACGTCCAGTCTGGGGTGGGATCGGGAAAATGGCCAAGAAGGGGACGGAATCCTTCGTGGGAAAAGGAGTCCTCCAGCGCATGCATATAGACTGAGATTTTGTGTGTGTCACAAGAGGAAACGGACTCTTCTCGAAGATCGGCGAGCCGTCGGGAGCTCACGAAATGATAGAGTTCTCTCGACTCGATGCTGCTCCAGTGGCTCGTTCTGGGGTCATCGTCGACTCCTTCATCGCCTCGCGCGACACTAACGGCCAGCACGTCTTTGAAGCCAGCTGATACAGCCAAAAATCGCGTCAACTCGTAATGCACGTTCGGATCGTAGCCCTGGGCGTCTCCCGCAACGAGAAGAGATCTCATTACGAGTGCTGCCAGGAGAAGCCACATAAGGAAGTGCCCCTCCGCAAATGCGTCACCTCAGCCATGTTCAATTCTACCGCATGGATGTCCTGCGGTTCAGGGCGGGTTGTCGACGTGAGTCCGGAAGCACGGACCAGCGTGCCGGTCGGACTGTTAAGAAATAGGGGCAACTGCCGGCGTCTACTAAAAAACAACATAGACTCAGCAGTTTAAGCGGGGAGCCGTGTGCCGCTTAAAGCAGGGTCAAGCTCAATAAGGCAGTAGGAACTCGAACGTCAGCGGTCGCGTCCACAATTCAAAGCGGGCCCCCGTAACCATGAACGACGAGGGGTTAGCGGATGCAGACGCCGCTAACCCCTTTCGTTTACCCAGACTTTACCCAGGAATCGGTATGTCGCTCTGGCTCTTGTAACCGGGGCTCGTAGTGCCTGGGAAAGGCAGGGGGGCGGCCGCGGTCAATCTCGTGCTCTACCAGGACGCGCTCGGCGCCCATTCCGAGTGGCGAGCACGTATGGTGGCCTAGCGGGCGCGCCGCCGGCGGAAGCCCGGTGGTCGCGAACGCATGCTCCGAGGCGGGCGACGAGCCGACGCCGGCGCCGAGCGGTCGCCACTGGGCGTAGGCCGATCTGATGCGGCGCGCGCATTGGCCGCATGCCCTCGCGCGGCCACTGCTCGACCGCCGCGGCGAAGGCTTCGTGCAGCGCCTCCTCGGCTAGTTCGAAGCCGCCGAGCCGACGGATGAGCGTGGCGAGGACGTAGCGCGATTCAGCTCGGTAGACCGCGTCGATCACGAGAGTGCTTCAGCTCCCGGACCGGCCGGATCTCGATCACCCCGACCCGCGCCGGAGGGAACCTCGCGGCGACCGCGCAGGCCTCGTCCATGTCCTTGGCCTCGATGACGAAGAATCCACCCAGCTGCTCCTTTGTCTCGGCAAAGGGGCCGGCGGTGGTGGAGACCTTGCCGGCGCGGACGCGGATGGTCCGGGCCGTCAGGGCCCGCTGCAGAGCGTCCGAGACGATGTAGTGGCCGCTCCGTTGGATCTCCTCGGCGTACTCGATCGCGGAGTCGACACGAGCCTGCATCTCCTTCTCGGGCATCGCGTCCAGCACGTTCTCGTCGTGGTAAATCATGAACATGAACTTCATCGCATTCTCCTCACCCGAGAAGCTCCTTGATCGGCCACACCTCGATGCTGCCGCGGCGGGCCATCGGCATCGTCGCCGCCGCCTGGATGGCCTCCTTCAGATCCCGGGCCTCGATCAGCAGCGAGCCGGACAGCTTGCCGTTGCGCACCCGAACCGTGGGTGCTCTCTCGACTGGCTGTAGGACGCCTGCGGCAAGGAAAGTCTGGCCTACGATGACGCCTCCGGACGGCCGGCCACTTCGTCGTCGCCCAACGCGCTCCGCCTCCTTCTAGAACGAAATTATCCCCCGAAGAATGAGAACCAAAGAAAGCCCACCAACGACAATCCACAACAAAACGCCCTGCAGAAATGAGCGAAGTCCCACTTGCTTGATCGTTGCTCTCGAAATTCCGGTGCCGATCAGAAAGAGCGTCGCCGTAAGTCCAAGCTTTCCCAGAGTGCTCAGTGACGCGGACAGGTAAGCGGCTCGTGGGACATAGGTGTTCACAACAGCGGCCACGCAGAAAAACAGCATGAACCAAGGCCATTGGATGCGGCCCTTCGTCTTCTTGATCGCGGCCGTGCCGAGAGAGAGGGGTACAATCCACAAAGCGCGCGCAAGCTTGACGGTGGTCCCCACCACCAGCGCAAGAGCGCCGTAACGGGCAGTCGCACCCACGACGGAACTCGTATCGTGAATCCCGAGCGCGGACCACAATCCGAATTGTTCCTGAGTAAGGTGCAGTGCCCAGCCAACTGCCGGAAAGACCAGCAGCGCGATGGAATTGAGAATAAAAACTGTTCCTAGAGAAACAGCCATTTCCTCGTCGCTGGCTTGGACGATCGGAGCGACGGCGGCTATGGCGCTCCCGCCGCAAATGGCTGTACCCACCGTGACCAAAAATGAGGCAGTCTTTGCGACCTTCAATATTCTGCCGATCAGAAGGCCCAGGGTCATCGCAAAGGCAATTCCGATGGCCGTGTAGAAAAAGCCGCTACGTCCCGCACGCAACACTTCGCGAAGATTCATGCCGAATCCGAGAGCGACGACAGAAGCCTGCAATAGAAACGTGACGAGGTGTTTGCTGTTGCCGAGATACGGGTGGGTAAAGGCCAGACCAAAAATGAGACCCACTCCCAAGGCGAGGGGAGGAGATAAAAACCCGCTGGCCGAGCAGATTAACCCGACGAAAAATGCTATCTTGGCATTGAATTTCTTGACCACTGATTGTCCCTTCGCTGTTGGCGCATTGTGCCGCTCTCAGCGAGACAGGCTCACCCCGTCCGTTTGTCCCTCTCGACAGCGAGAGTGCTGCCATTGTGCCGTCCCTTGTGCGGAGAAGCAATTGGGCGAGGAACATTGTTGCCTCGTGGCCAGGGACTTCAACTGGGCCTACGGGGCGTACTGCATTGAAGGAAGGGAGCCCGCTCAAGATGGTGGGAGAGATCTGGCCAGACCGCTCTCGGTACGAGAGTACGATATAGTTGTGGATCCCGCGGCTGCCGTGGGTCTGAGTGTCGAGGGCGCTTCTCGTGACGACGGGAGGCGGACTGCTTCGGGAGGGAAATCCCACCTCTGGGTCACGGCCCCGAGCTTACTGCCGAGTCCGAGGGCTAAGACGATCTCCGTTGCGCTCGGGAGCGGCGAGCAGAGTCTGAGAGGGGAGGGCATGCCGGGCCCCGCGTAGTGGAGGGAGTGAGACCGGTCAAGCCCGCGCATCGACTCGACGCATCGACTCAAAATGTTGGTTACCGAAGGGGGCGGCGGGGTTGCGGTGGGGGGGCGCCAGATTCAATTGGGGAGTTAGGAGGACGGGAATGCCCCGGATCGACCCTGTCGCGCCGGACCCCTCGCCGCGGCCCCGAACGCGATGAGCCGGGTCGCGCTCCTCACCGGCTTCGAGCCCTATGGCGGGCGCGGCGTCAACCCCGCGACCGAGGTGGTCACGCGGCTGGACGGCGTGGAGGTCGAGGGCGCACGGGTGGCGGGCCGCGTCCTACCGGTCTCCTTCGGGGCGCTGCGCTCCCGCATCCACGAGCTGCTGCGGGAGGTGGAGCCCGAGGTGGTCGTGAGCCTCGGCCTCTGGCCCGGCGAGGAGACGATCCGGCTGGAGCGGGTCGCTCTCAACCTGGCCGACTTCGAGATCCCCGACAACGACGGTGCGTTGCTGCGCGACGATCTGGTGGCGGCGGCGGGGCCGACGGCCCTCGCGGCCACCCTGCCGCTCCGGGCGATCGAGCGCGCGCTCCTCCGCGCCGGCATCCCAGCTCGGCTGTCGTCGACGGCGGGCACGTTCCTCTGCAACGCGACGCTGTACACCTTTCTCCACGCGGCGGCGGCCGGGCGCGGCGTGCCGTGCGGCTTCGTCCACCTACCCTACCTACCCGAGCAGGTGGCGGCGCTCCTAGAGGAGCTGCGCAAGCAGCAACTCCTCGAGCTCCACCAGCGCGCCGACCTCGCCTCCATGAGTCTCGCCACGATGGTGGAGGCGGTGCGCATCGTGCTCGGCGTGTCTCTGGCCGCCTGATCCAGATGGCCGAGGCGATCCTCCAGCTCGATCAGGTCACGAAGCGGTTCGAGCGCACGGTCGCCGCCGACCGGCTCTCGCTCAGCGTTCACCGCGGCGAGTTCTTCACCTTCCTCGGTCCGAGTGGCTCGGGCAAGTCGACGATCCTCCGCATGATAGCCGGCCTGGAACGGCCGGACGCCGGCCGTATCCTGATCGCGGGGCAGGACGTGGAGCGCGTGCCGCCCTGGCGCCGGAACCTGGGTATGGTCTTCCAGCACTACGCGATCTTCCCCCACATGACGGTGGCCGAGAACGTGAGCTACGGGCTCCGTGTGCGCCGGCGCCCCCCCGCCGAGATCGGCGACAAGGTGGCCCGGCTCCTCGCGCTAGTCGGGCTCGCCGGCATGGCCGGGAAGAACGTGACGCTCCTTAGCGGGGGCGAGCAGCAGCGCGTGGCCCTGGCCCGCGCCCTCGTGCTCGAGCCCTCGCTGCTCCTCCTCGACGAGCCGCTCTCGGCGCTGGACGAGAAGATTCGCCGCGAGATGCAGGCCGAGCTGAAGCACATCCAGCAGAAGACGGGTACCACCTTCCTCTACGTCACCCACGACCAGGAAGAGGCGCTGACGATGAGCGACCGCATCACCATTCTCCACGACGGTGCCGGCGTCCAGTGTGATGCGCCCGAGCGCCTCTTCCGCCGCCCGCGCACGCGCTTTGTGGCCGACTTCTTCCGCGGCTGCAACATCCTGGCCGCCGACCTGGTCGGGCGCGCGCCCGGTCGGGCGGAAATCGAGGTCGGCGGGCGGCGCGTGACCGTGCCTCTGGATGGCGTCGCCCTACCCGACCGCCCCCGCCTGGCCGTGGCGATTCGCGCCGAGCACGTGCGAGTGGGCCAGGGGGCGGCGGCGTGCGGCACGCGGCTCGACGCGGTGCTGGTGGAGGTGATCTACCGCGGCACCAACGTCGACCACGTGCTGGCGATCCCCGACGGCCAGCGCGTGGTGGCCACTTCGACGCGGCGCGAGGCCGAGGCCGCGGGCGAACCCGTGGCCTGTGGCTTCGACGCCAAGGACGTCATCCTCCTCGAGGACTGACCCCGCCGCGGGCGCCCACCACCAGCAGCACGGCGACGAGCCCCAGGGTGAGCCCGATCAGAAGGCTCATCAGCGCGTAGAGCGTCGGCGAGAGGCCCACCTGGAGGAAGGTCGACCAGATGTAGGTCTGCACGGTGTTGTTCGGCCCCTGCACGAGCGCCGTCCGCACCGTCTCGTTGAATGAGAGGATCACCGAGAAGATCGCCGCGCCCAGGATGCCGTGGCGGATCAACGGCAGCTCCACGTCGAGGAAGGCGCGCAGGCGGCCGGCGCCGTGCAGGTAGGCGGCCTCCAGGTAGACCGGGTCGAAGGTTGCCATCACGGCCAGGACGATCAGGAACGCGAATGGCAGCGCCCATACCACGTGCACGATGGCGATGGTCCAGAGCGAGGGCGGGACGCCGAGCTGGCGGAAGAAGAACGCGCTGGCGAGTCCCATGCTCACGCCGGGAATGAAAAGCGGCAGCAGCATGGTGAGCACGATCAGGCGCGGTCGTCGCAGCTCGCGCACCGCCATCGCGGCCAGGAGCGCGAGGGGCGGCGTGACGAGGCCGACGAGGGCGCCGACCAGGAGCGAGTTCCAGACGCCGCCCACGAGCAGCGGGTTGTCCCCGAGCTCACGGTACCAGCGGAGCGTGAGCCCGCCCGCCCCCGCCGGCCCGGCCGCGCCTAGCGAGAACAGGAGCGGCGGCACCAGCGGCCCGTAGAGGAAGAACAGCACGGCGCCGACGTACGCCCACGCCACGGCCCGCCCCGCGCGCCCCGGCCCCATCAGAACCGCCAGCGGGCGATCTTGCCGAGCACGGCGCGCAGGTCGAAGGCCAGGTACCACGCGAGCAGGAACGCCAGCATCGCCGCCACCACCACACTGGACATGGCGGCCGCCAGCGGATAGTTGAGCACGTCGAGGGCGCTCGTGATCGTGTTGCCCATGAGCTGGTAGCCCACGCCGCCCAGGATGATCGGTACCGCACTCTCCCCGAAAGAGCCCACGAACCCGAAGATCGCGGCGGCGAACACACCCGGCATCGACAGCGGCAGCGTCACGCTCAGGAAGGTGATGCCGGGGCTGGCGCCGAGTAGCCAGCTCGCCTCCACTAGCCGCCGGTCGAGGCCGTCGAGGGCGGCCCACAGCGGGTAGATCATGAACGGCATGTAGGAGCCGATCAGCCCGACCACGACCGCGAAGTCGCTGAACAGGAGCCAGTCGACGGGGCGCCCGGCGAGGCCGGCGGCGATCAGCGCCCGGTTCACCGGCCCGGTGCGGCTCAGCAGGTACACCCAGGAGAAGGTGCGGATGATGTAGTTGACGAGGAAGGGGACGGTGAAGAGCAGGAGGACGTTGCGGGCCAGGTCGCGGCGCACGCGCAGGGCCAGGAAGTAGGCGATCGGGTAGGCGAGCACGAGGCCGAGCACGGTGACGCCGGCCGCGACGACCAGGCTCCACTCGAGTACCGACAGCCGCACGCCGGCGAAGAACTCCGTGTAGGAAGCAAGCGTGAAGGCGGGCCGGATCCAGAATCCGGCCCGCTCCCAGAAGCTCCACACGAACATCAGGCCGAGCGGCACCAGCAGCGCGCCCGCCACGAAGGCGAGGGGCAGGGCCAGCAGCGCGTGGCGCGCCAGCACCGCCCCCCGCGAGGCCGCGCTCAGGCGGCCTTGAAGCGCGCCCACTCCGACTCGTACACCTCGACGTGCGTAGGCCAGCGGTTCTGCCAGGTGCCCCCGAATTGGAACTTCTTCCGCACGTTGGCGTCGATGGCGGCCACCTCCTCGGCCTCGGCCGGGCGGAACTCTCGGGGGTTGTTCCGCGCGTACGGCGCCGCCGCCGGATTCGTCATGTAGCCGCGGGAGAGGGTGATCTTCGCCCCGTACCAGCCGCCCAGCATGAAGTCGAGCAGCTCGTAGGCGGCCTTCTCCTGCTCCTTGGAGCGCCGGGGGTTCTTCACGACGTAGGCGCCCATGGTCCAGAGCAGGTAGCCCTCCAGGGGCGCCGCGTACACAGCGTTCACGCCCTTCTTCTTGGCCGCGAACACCATCGGTTCCCAGCAGTCGATCACGTAGACCTCGCGGCTCGTGATGAGGTTGACCGCCTGCTCGAAGCTCGACCAGATCACGCGGAACTGGCCGGCCTTCTTCTTCTCGATCAGGAAGTCGATCACGACCTTGATCTCGGCCGGCGTCATGTTGGCCGGATCCTTGATCGAGGCGAGCTTGTTCTTCTGCAGGTAGAGGGCCGTCTTCTGCCCGGTCGTGGTGAAGTTGTCCTCCAAGGCCACGTAGCCCTTCCACCGGGGATCGAAGTACGCGCCGTAGGAATCGAGCGGGCCCGTCTTCTCCGGCAGGAAGGCGAAGGAGTCGCCCTGCAGGACCGTGGGTACGCCGTAGACCTTGCCGGTGTAGCCGATGAAATCGAAGCCGGGCTTGCCTGGGGAGAGGAACTCGCGGATATAGGTGTCCTTGCCCCAGTTCGGCAGGCGGGCGGTGTCGATCGCCTCGATCAGGTTGTTCTCGACGAGCGGCTTCTGCATGCCGCCCACGATGTTGACGATGTCGTAGATCTGCGTGCCGCCGCCGGCGATCAGCACGTTGAGGACAGTGGAGGGAGCGTTGCCGATGGCGACCAGCTTGACGTCCCAGCCCGTCGGCCCGCTGAACTTCGACCAGTCGCCGCCGGGGTCACCCACCCCGACATCGGCGAGGGTGACGGCGCCCTTCGCGGCCCACGCCGGCGCCCATCGCCCCGCCCCGCCGCCCGCCGCCGCGAGCCCGGCGCCGCCGGCCGCCGCGCGCCGGAGGAATTCCCTGCGAGTCACCCCTGTCCTGTCGTGCCCCATGGCGCGCACCCTCCTGGCTGGACGTCCGCGTCTGGCATTCCCAACGCCGCGACGCCGCATGGTGTCACCGGAGCCGAGGCGAAGTCAATCGCCGCAGTGCCCGCGCCGCGGCCAAGACCTCCGGCTCGATCGCAAACGCCGCGTCGACGCGCTCGACGTAGGCCCAGCGCACGATGCCTTCCCGATCGATCAGGAGCTGGCCCGCCCGCGTACTCAGCCCGGCCGGCGGCATCGGGCCCGCCAATTGTGCAGGAACACGAAAGGCAGCCCCGTGGTCCGGTCAGAAATGTCATCGGTCCGACCTTCTCGATCCTCTGACGCGCGGTGAGGGGGTCTGGGCTCGCGCCGGGCTCTGACGCGAGTCCGATTAGGATCGCCGCGCACGACTTCTAGCCGGGCCACGAAGCTTGACGGTTTCACATCGCCCGTGTGCGGCGGTGGGCCGCGCGGCTGGGCACGGTGGCCCAGCGACGGACGCGACCAGACCGTACGCTGGTGGTGGTGATGGAGCCCCACCGACCTGCGGGATCGTCGTCGCCCGCCCCCGGCCCTGGCGGCGGCACCTCACGTGGCCGTGGGCAGTTGCCTGCGAGCGCTTGGTGGGGCGTAGCGTGCCAACTGTCCTGAACTAGCCGAGGCCGCTGAGCAGCGTCTTCGCGGCCTGAAGATCGGCGGTGTCAAAGCCCTCAGTGAACCGCCGGTAGATCGGGGACAAGAGTTGACGCGCGGGGTCGGTCCGACCCTGTTGATGCCACAGCTGGGCGAGGCCGGTGGCGCAGCGCAGCTCCCAGGACAGCGCCTCTTGTCGGCGCGCCCACCGCAGCGCGTGCTGGAGGTGCTCTTCGGCGGTCGGGGCGGCGTCCGGGGCTCCCTCCAGCAGGACCAACTCGCCCTTGACGCGCAGGAGCTCCGCGATGCACCAATACTCCTCGTCACGCTCGGATCTGGCGAGCGCCTCGTCGATCGTCGCGAGTCCCTGGGCAATTTCCCCGTTGCCGGCCAGGCCCTGCGCCACGGTGCCGAGCAGGGCGGTGTGGTGCGGGACGAAGCCGGTCTCGCGGAGCTCGTCGAGGGCGTCGCGGAGAAGCGGGAGGCCGCCACGGACCTCGCCGCGCTTGATGAGCCGGACGCCGTTCAGGCAGCGACTCCGCGCATGCCAGACGGCGAGCGCGTGCCGGGCCGAATGGTCGAGCAGCATCGCCACGGCGCGCCCGGCGGCCGGCAGATCGCCGCTCCAGAGCGCGACCAGACACGCCGCCTCCAGCGCGTAGCACAGCGAGAGCGCGTGATCGATCGCCCGAGCGTCCTCGACGTTGCTCTGGGCGGTCCGCAGAGCCTGATCGGGGAATCCCTGCAGCCAGAGGATCCGCGCCAGTACCATGCGGCTCGCCACCCGCTGGTCGTATTGAAAGCGGACAGCGTGCGACCGGTGGGCCGGGGCGACATAGCCACGGAGCATGCGCTCGAGGTAACGCCGTGCGTTCGGCTGATCTCCCAGGTAGTGCAGGGTGACGCCCACCATCCGGTCGCCGACGGGCACGTCGGCCGGATTGGCCGTGCGGGCCACCCGGTCGCAGAAGCTCTCCGCCAGCGCCAGCGCGGCGCGGCACTCGCCGCGGCTGATGCGGAAATGCCACAGGCCCCAGAGCGCCCGCAGCTGATACTCGGTGTCGTCGACGCGCTCGGCGATCTCGAGCGCGGTCGTCCAGGCTGCCGAGGTATCGGGCGCGGGGCCCTTGGTCTGCATGAGCGACACGCCAAGGGCAGCGAAGAGCTGCATCTCGCGGCGCCCCCCTCGACCCGAGCCGGGTTCGAGACTGGCGAGGGCGCGTTCGACGCGGCCCCGGCATTCGACCATCAGTGAGTGCCGGAACCACAGGGGCACCGATGCGGCAGTGAGTGCCGCCCCGATCGACGCGTCGCCGCTCGGCGAAAACGCCCAGTCCAGCGCCGCCCGCACGTTGTCGATCTGGCGGCCGGACGCCGCGACCCATTCGACAGTGGCCCGCGTCTCCCATTCGGCCTCGGCCCGCTCGAAGAGGTCCCGGTAGTATTCGGCGTGGCGTCGGGCCACCTGGTCGAGCTCGCCGCTTTTGGTGAGCTTCTCCAGCGCGTAGGCCCGTGTCGTCTCGAGCAGCCGGTATCGCGTGACCGCGCCCGCGACCTCCACGACCACGAGCGACTTCGCGGCCAGGTTCGTCACGCTGTCAACGACCTCGGGCGCGCCGAGGTCGGCCGCCGTCGCGACGGCGCTCGCCGCCTCCAGCGTGAAACCGCCGGCGAAGATGGCCAGGCGATGCAGGACCGTGCGCTCGATCGCGGGGAGCAGCTCGTAGCTCCAATCGAGCGTGGCCCGCAGCGTCTGGTGCCGCGGCAGCGCGGTCCGGTGGCCGCCGGTGAGCAGCCGAAACCGATCGTCCAGCCGGGCGGCGAGCTCTCCCACTCCGAGCGTGGCGGTCCGGGCCGCCGCGAGCTCGATCGCGAGTGGGATGCCGTCGAGGCGCCGGCAGATCGCGCCCGTGATCGCCACGGTGCGGGCGTCTGGCGAGAAGCGCACGGCCACCGCCTGTGCCCGCGCCACGAACAGCTTGACCGCGGCCGCGTCCAGCAGGTCGTCGCGATCCTCGGTTCCCTCCGCGGGCACCTCGAGCGAGAGCACTCGATAGACGTACTCCCCCGGCGCGCGCAGCGGCTCGCGGCTGGTCGCCAGCACGCGGGCGTGCGGATCGGCGCGCAGCACCGCCTCGGCCATGTGCGCCGCCGCCTCGATCACGTGCTCGCAATTGTCGAGGACGAGCAGGAGGCGCCTCCCGCCGAGCGCCGACGCCACCCGCTCGGGCGACTCCGCGGCGGCGGGGAGCGTGAGCCCGAGCGCGACCGCGACGGTGACCGGCACCAGCCCGGGATCAGAGAGCGGCGCGAGCTCGGCGACCCACACCCCGTCGGCGAAGCTCGGGAGTTGCTGCCGCGCGACCTCCAGGCCCAGCCGCGTCTTGCCGATGCCGCCGGCGCCGATCAGCGTGACGAGCCGGTGAGCTCCCAGCACCTCCGTCACCTCCGCGAGCGCAGTCGCGCGGCCGATCAGATCCGAGGTCGGCGCTGGGAGGTTCGTCGGTGGTGGGGCCTCCGGCGCCGGCACGGCCGCGGTGGACGGCAGATTCGCGATCGAGCCTGGCGCGGGGTCTCCGTTCGCCGGGCTGGGTACCTCGACCCGCGCGGCACGGGTAGGACGCGAGCGCAGGACCTCCTGGTACAGCTGGGTGGTTTCCGCCTCGGGCGGCGTGCTGAGCTCGCGCTTGAGCGTGTCCACGCAGAGTTGGTACTGGCGGAGCGCGGCCTCCCGGCGCCCGAGCTTGGTATAGAGGCGCATGACCGCGCGGTGGACGGGCTCCTGCAGGGGGTCGAGCGCGAGGAGGCGGAGGCCGGTCTGGACGGCCGGCTCGGCGGTGGCGGCCTGCTGCTGATGGGCGAGCAGGCGCCCCAGGGCCTGGATGGCCAGCTCGTGCAGGCGCTCCCGCTCGGACGTGAGCCATTCCTCGAACGGGCGCTCGGCCAGCGTCAGCCCGGCCAGGAGGTCGCCGCGGTAGAGGCCGGCGACCTGCTCGAGCGCGGCCGGGCGGCCATCGGCGACCAGCCGCTCGAAGCGCGCCACGTCCACCTCGACGATCGAGGGGTCCAGGGCCACGCTCGGGCCGTCGAAGACGAGGCCGGACCGGGCGCTTGGGGGCAGGAGCTTGCGGATTCTCGAGAGGGCGTGGCGCAGGTTGCCCCGGGCCTGGGCATCCTGCATGTCTCCCCAGAGCAGGGTCGCGAGCTTCTCGCGCGGGTGGGGCTGGCCGGGCGGGAGCGCCAGGTACGCCAGGAGGGCCTGAGCCTTCTTGGTGGGGAGCACGAGCGCCCGGCCCGGTTCGAGCTCTGCTTGAAATCCCCCCAGAACGGTAACCTTTAGACGTACCTCGGGCTTCAACACTCCTCCCAGACGGTCGACAAGAGGCGCCGCCGAGTATGCCATAGCCAACCCTCCCCCCTCCACCTCGTCCGCCGCCGCTCACGCTATTTTTCACGCTGCCGGGCACGATTCGGACACGGCCGCCCGCGTACAAGGGTCGCGAGAGGACCGACATGGGTCATGACAAAAGGAGCGAGGGGATGGAGCCGCCAGAGGATCTTGGCGAGTACACGACCCTCATCGTGCGCCTCCGGCACGACGACGCCGGCCGGCTGAGCGGTGTGGTGGAGCGCGCGCGGACGGGCGCGAAGGTCCGGTTCCACGGCCTCGAGACCCTGGGCCGCGCCGTGGCCGCGCTGCTCTCGACCCCCGGCGAAGGGAGCTGACGATGATGCCGACAGTGGGACCGCGTTCGGCCGGCCCCGCCCTGCCCGGATGCCGACTCAGGCGGGTGACCGAGTACATCCAGCAGAACCTCGACAGGGACCTCTCGCTCGCGGAGCTCGCGGCCGTGGTCTACATGAGTCCCTACCACTTTGCGCGTCTGTTCAAGGACAGCACGGGGGTGCCGCCCCACCGATTCGTGGTCCGGCAGCGGATCGCCCGCGCCCGCGGCGTCCTGGCCACGCGGGAGCTGTCGATCGCGCGGATCTCGCGGCTGGTCGGGTTTCGAACTCCGAGTCACTTCAGCACGGTGTTTCGGCGCGCCCTGGGCCTCACGCCGGGCGCCTATCGAGCGGCGGCCCTGCGGGGAGACGGGCCCGGCGGGGCAGGAGGGTAAGATGAGTTCCACCGAGATCGTGGCGGATCGGACCTTTCAGGCGTGCGGGGTGGTCGAGCCGCCTCTGGTCGTGTCTCGGACGGCCAGCGACCCGGACGGCGCCCTCGTGGCGCAGCTGCGTCGAGGGGACGCGGGGGCGGTGGAGGCCCTCGTGGGCGCCTACGGGGAC
>Ga0209056_10001428_pt1 | contig 26429 bp, 24 predicted proteins | sample GraSoiAngelo_114_FD_185876 | JGI IMG/M metagenome (GOLD analysis project Ga0209056, IMG submission 185876) | Grasslands soil microbial communities from the Angelo Coastal Reserve, California, USA - 14_0903_13_40cm (SPAdes) (version 2) | ecosystem: Environmental > Terrestrial > Soil > Grasslands... | reverse complement strand
CCTCCGGCGGCGAGCACGGGGCCGCTCGCCGGCCTGGCGCTCGAGGAGGTGACGGCGCGGAGCCGCGACGCGGCGAGCGCCGCGGATCTCTTCGCCAGCCAGCTCGGGCTCGCGCGCGAGGCGTGTGGCGCGGAGGCCGGCCTTGTCGCCGTCGCGGTGCGCGTGGGCGGCGTCCGCCTGCGCTTCGTGAGCGCCGACCCGCGCTCCGGCGGCGCCGAGGCGGCTCGGCTCCGCGCCGCGGCCGAGGAGGGCGAGGGCCTCGCCGCTCTCGTCCTCGCCGTCCGCGACCTCCCCGGCGCCGCGGCCGCGCTCGCCGCCCTCGACCCCGTGCGCGCGGCGGGAGCGGTGCACCTACGGGCCGAGCGGTGTCACGGCGTGCCGCTCACGCTCCGCCCGCGCTCACCGGAGCCTACGTAGCAACCCACCCCCTCAGCCGCGCGTGAGCTCGCGCAGCGCCGTGGCCAGCCGCTCGTAGTCCTCGCGCGCGTTGTAGGCCTGGCACGAGACGCGCACCAGGCGCCTCGGCGGCGCGGGCCACGGGACGATCGGCACCTCGATGCCGTAGCGCTCGAGCAGCACGTCCTGGAGCGGGTCGACGTAGAGCGGCGAGCGGAGTGGCGCGGCGGCGCCGTCGGGCAGCGGCACGGCGGCGAGCGCACCGACCATCTCCTCCGGGGAGGGCGGCAGTGCATCCAGGGCGTCGCACAGGATGCACCGCGCCTCGAGCGCGAGCCTCCGGTTGCGCGCCATGAGCTCCAGCCAGCCGCCGGGGAGGAGCCCGCCCAGGAAGCGAATGGCCTCGGGCACGCAAAGGTACGGCGTCGGATCGTGGCTTCCCGTCCAGTCGAACTCGAGGAGGAGGCGCGACCGATCCGTCCGCGGGCTGTTGGCGCCGTGGCTGATCACGACCGGCCGCACCCCGCCCTGGCGGTCACGCCGCACGTGGAGGAAGCCGGCGCCCTTCGGCGCGCACAGCCACTTGTGGCAGTTGCCGGCGTAGTAGGCGGCGCCGAGCGCGCGGAGGTCGAGCGGCAGCATGCCCGGCGCGTGCGCGCCGTCGACCAGCGTGTCGATGCCGCGCGCGGCGAGCTCGCGCACGAGCCGCTCGATGGGGAGCACGAGGCCGGTCGGGCTGGTGACGTGGTCGAGGAGCGCCAGTCGGGTGTGCGCCGTCACGCGCGCGAGCACCGCTTCGACGACCGCGTCCGCCGAGGCGAGCGGGAAGGGAACGGGCACGATCACGACCTGCGCCCGGGCGGCCCCGGCCACGAAGTCGAGCGCGTTCCGGCACGCGTTGTAGGCGTGGTCGGTCACCACGAGCTGGTCGCCCGGCGCGAGCGCCAGCGAGCGCAGCACGACGTTCACGGCGGTGGTCGCGTTGGGGACGAAGACGAGACCCTCCGGGTCGGCGCCGAGGCAGGCGGCGAGCGCGCTCCTGGCGTCGTCGAGCAGCGGTTCCAAGTCGCGTACGAAGAAACGCACCGGCTGCCGCTCGAGGCGCTCGCGCAGGCGTTGCTGCGCCTCCAGGACCGGGCGCGGGCAGGCGCCGAAGGAGCCATGGTTCAGGAAGGTGACCGCCGGGTCGAGCGTCCAGAAGCGCGCCAGGCTGGAGGGCATGCAGGATCATACCGGCTCCGCCCGCCACGGGCGATTCGGTCTGGCGCTCGCCCCGCCTATCGGTTAGAAAATCTTCATGGCCACGCCGCTCGAGCAATGGGTCGACGAGGTCGCGCGCCACACGCACCCGAAGGACGTCTCCTGGTGCGACGGCTCCGAGGCCGAGAACCAGCGTCTCGTCCACGAGATGCTCGCCGCCGGCACGCTCTTCGAGCTGAACCAGACCAGGTACCCCAACTGCTACCTCCACCGCAGCGACCCGAGCGACGTCGCGCGCACCGAGCACCTCACCTTCATCTGCTCGCGCGCGCAGGACGACGCCGGTCCCACCAACAACTGGATGGAGCCGCGCCAGGCGAAGGAGAAGGTCGGCGCCCTCTTCCGCGGCGCGATGCAGGGCCGCACCATGTACGTGGTCCCCTACTTGATGGGCCCGGTCGGCTCGCCCTTCAGCAAGGTCGGCGTCGAGCTCACCGACAGCCCCTACGTGGTCGCCAGCATGCGCATCATGACGCGCATGGGCGCGGCGGCCATGAAGCAGCTCGGCGCCCGCGACGACTTCGTGAAGGGCCTGCATTCGCTGGGCGATCTGAGCCCCGAGCGCCGCTTCATCCTCCACTTCCCCGAGGACAAGCTCATCTGGTCGGTCGGCTCCGGCTACGGCGGCAACGCGCTCCTCGGCAAGAAGTGCTTCGCGCTCCGCATCGCGAGCGTCCAGGCGCGCGAGGAGGGCTGGCTCGCCGAGCACATGCTGATCGTCGGCGTGGAGAGCCCCGAGGGCGAGACGCACTACATCGCCGCCGCCTTTCCCAGCGCGTGCGGCAAGACGAACCTCGCCATGCTCGTCCCGCCGCCGTCGCAGAAGGGCTGGAAGGTGTGGACGCTGGGCGACGATATCGCCTGGATGCGTCCGGGGCCCGACGGCCGTCTCTGGGCCATCAACCCCGAGGCCGGCTTCTTCGGCGTGGCGCCGGGCACGTCGTCGAAGACGAACCCCAACGCCATGGCGACCCTCCGCAAGAACTCGATCTTCACCAACGTGGCGGTGACCGAGGATGGCTCCCCCTGGTGGGAGGGGATCGACGGCCCGGTGCCGGAGCGCCTCACCGACTGGCGCGGGCGCCCGTGGCAGAGGGGATCGAGCGAGAAGGCGGCGCACCCGAACTCGCGCTTCACGGCGCCCGCCGCGCAGTGTCCGTCGATCTCGCCCAGGTTCGACGATCCGCAAGGCGTGCCCATCTCGGCGCTCGTGTTCGGCGGGCGGCGCGCGCGCACCGCGCCGCTCGTCCTCCAGGCCTTCGACTGGAGCCACGGCGTGTTCGTCGGCGCCTCGGTCGCCTCGGAGACGACGGCGGCGCAGAGCGGCGCCGTCGGGGTCGTGCGCCGCGATCCGATGGCGATGCTCCCCTTCTGCGGCTACAACATGGCCGACTACTTCGGCCACTGGCTCGCGATGGGGAAGGCGCTGAAACGCCCACCCGCCATCTTCCACGTCAACTGGTTCCGCCAGGACGCCGAGGGCAAGTTCATCTGGCCAGGCTTCGGCGAGAACATGCGCGTGCTGCGCTGGATCGTCGCGCGCGCGACGGGCGGCGGCGCCGCGGCGGAGGCGCCGATCGGGCTGCTCCCCGCGAAGGGCGCGATCGACACGAGCGGGCTCACGGTGGACGGGCGCACCATGGAGGAGCTGCTCTCCGTGTCGAAGGACGATTGGCGCCGCGAGGCGGCGGGCATCGGCGAGTTCTTCGGCAAGTTCGACGGGCGGCTGCCGGCGGAGATGGAGCGGCAGCGCCAGGGGCTCGTGAAGCGGCTCGGCTGACGAGCGCGCGGGCGCGCGCAGAGGTAGACGTCCGGCGGGTCGGCCGCCGCGAGATTGAATCGCCGGCGGCGAGCGCGTGATCGATTCGGTAGCTGTGGCGATACGACGCTCAGGAGGGCGTGTTCACGGCAACCGACGACGGCGGCGTCCGCTTCCATCCGCTGCCCGCGCCGACGGACGAGGAGGTCGCGCGCGTCCTCGCCACGATAGCCACGCGGGTCCGCCGGCTCCTACGTCGCCGCGGCCTGGAGGCTGAGGAGGGGCGGAGCCGCCGGCGACTACGACGTGCCGACGTTCCTCCGCCGCGGGGCAGACTGAGCCGGGGAGCGGCGTCCGTCCTCTACTCCTGTCTCCGCGCCCATCCCGGGATCCGTTGTCGGCGAGCATGGGCCGTTGCGCTCACTGGCCCAGCTGCTGGCTCCGGCGGCCACCCGCCCACTAGTAGGTCCGCCGGCCCCATGCTGCCCGAGGGCCTAAGCTTCCCTCGACATGGCCCTCGCGCCCTCGTCCACGACATGGTCGAAGCGGCTTCTGCGGATCATGCCCCCGCTCCGCGGTGCGCATTTTTTCGTCCTCCAAGCTTGACGGCAGGCGCACTGTTCGGTATGCGCGGTGGGCCTCCTCTTCGTAAAAGCCAACCAGCACCCACGGTTTCTCTCCCGCGGCCGATTCTCGCCAGGACCAGTTTCGCACTGATCGTCCTCCTCAGAGGGGGTCGCGCAGCTGGCGCGTCTGGCGCGGAATCTTCGAGAGCGTCCCCATTGCATGCTATCCGGCTGGCGATCGGAAATTTGAAGCACGGGAGGGTCTTCAAGGGCGTAGGTCAGCCATGCAGGTGGCGCTGATTGCGGTGAACCGGGGCGGATGTGATTAGCACCTGCGACAGCGCGCTGGCCGGTTTGAGCATGGGGAGTGTGCCCCGCTCACCTGCTCGCTTCCGTGTGGCGTGTGTGAGGCGCGCTTACAGCTCTCCGTTCAGGGGATCGGGAGATGGCCGGCTGGTGAGCGCCGGGCGGCCACCACCCATTCGCGCGAGCGAAGGCTCGGGCACCTGACCATGCCCCGAACAGAACTGTAAGGCCCGCGGCTTCTTCGTGACGCTGTCCATCGGGTCGCGCCGTCTCTCGACGCCGAATTCCACCTGACGATTGCTCCTCGGGAACACCGACGGGTCAGCCGGTGCGGAATTTGCTGCCCGACGAAGGGCCTGGCGTATCTCCGTGAGGCTGCCTGCTCAGAACCGGCGAGCGCCTTCCGAGAACTGGAAGAGGCGGGCGAGGGAAAAAGAAGTCGTCTATGGAACAAAAGGAGGACGGTGTGCTTTGGAAGTCAAACCGTTCAGCGATCAGATTGGTCCCATGGCTCGCGGTTGCCGCGCTGGTGATATGGGTAAGAACCGCTTTCGCGGCGCCCCTCGTCGAGATCGTGGTGTACAGCAGTGGAACAACCCTGCCCGCGACCGGCATTGCAGCCTGTTCTGAGGCTGATTGCCTTGGCTACAGCATCCCTCAGTCCGAGTGGACTTGGGCAGTCCTCTACCCGAAGACCTACGTTGGCTGGTCGGTGGCAAACGGGAATTCCAAAAAGCGCGTCTATCTGCTGGTGGACGGGAAAACCGTCGCTTCGGCCCGATCGGGGAACCTGCTCCTATTGAGTACCGGTGGTTTCTCAACGGGTCGACACGTGGTGCAGGGTATGGGCTATGGTATGGACGGTAGCCCAGGTCTCTCGACACCGATAACGATCTGCTTCAATACACCCGGTCCGTGCTAAAGTAGCTGGTCGTTCGAACGAAACACGCCAGCCAGCGCCGCGCCAGCCTCGGGCATTCGATCACCGGAGGCCGGCGCGCTGGCGTTGCTGTCAGTGCGCCCGCGCAGCCCTCCTCTGAGACGCACGAAGCTCTCCAGCGGCTGCGCGTCCGAGACCAGCCGGCCGTTGATGGCTTGCCTCTCCCTTTCCCCCCGCCCACGAAGAGCCGCCCTTCGTTGACGCATCCTGAAGAAAATACGCCGGGCAGGGCGGCGACCCGCCCTGCCCGGCGCTGATGAACCTCCCTTTCTTGGACCCAGCGGTCGGCGCACCGACCACCAGGCCCCTCGTCACGTGACGCCGCTCTCGGTTACTTGGTGGTGTCGATTGCGCACACGGGCTCACACCTGCTTGCCGTGGAGGCCTTGTAGACCATGTCACCACCGTAGGTGGCCATGTAGGAGAGGCCGTTCGCACCCAGATTGAAGACCTGCGACAGCGCCTTTCCGTTGGCGTTCAAGGTGCCACTCTGGGTGGGTAGCGGGGTGCCCGAGCAGGCGCCGTTGTTAAACAGCGTGAACGTCACGGTACCGGTGGGGCACGGTGGGAGTGGCGACGATCCGCACGTCTGAGGCGGCTCGGGCGTGACGGTTGCCTGGTCGACCACGGGCACCGTGGTCTGACCGGCCAGGTCGATGTGGTTATCGGTGAACGTCCCGTCCAAAACCAGAGGCGGCCCGACGCTACTCACCTTGAAGATGTCGGTGGCGATGACCGAGTTCAACTTGCCCACTTCCACCACCTCGCAAGAGGTAGCTGGGAGCGCTATGGGCGGGTAGTTGCTGTCACCATTGTAGGTCGCCAGGTAGGAGTAGCCAGGGGGCTGAACCGTGGTGAAGGTGGACGAGGTCGCCGTGCATGAACCCGCCCCCGGTCCATCAGAGACACAGGGTTTGTTCTCCGTGCTGGTGGGGGTGCCCGAGCAAGAGTCGTTGGCGAAGCGCCTGAACGTCACGGTGCAGGGGCGCGAAGTCGTGCAGCTACCGGAACCGCCCTGCCCGGGGTCGGGCCCGCCTTGATTCCCGGTGACGAAGGCCACGTCGTGGATCACCGTGCCTGGGATGACCGACGTACCAGTGATGTTGTTGTCGGCGGCGTCGCGGATTTCGGTCGCGATCTCAGCTTGGCAACGCTCGAACTGGGTGATCGTGAAGTCTTTGAGCACCGCCGTGATGGACTGCGAGGACCTCGTCTCCACGATGGCCGTGGGGAAGCACTCCCCACCCAGACCGATAGCGGTCAGGTCCAAGCCACCCTCGAAGAAGCCCACGATCGGATAGTTCCCGCCTGCCGCGCCAGCCTTGGCGGTGAAGGCCGGATCGAGCGCGGTTACCACGGCTCCGTTCGTCGCCGCGCAAGCGGCGTCGGCCGGCACCGCGGGACTGGTAGTTGCGGAATTACAGACGCCGTTTAGACCAGCCGTGCCATTGATTAGCTGCACCAGGCAGATGGCTCCTGTGCCAGCCTTGGTTTCGACGGATCCAGTTGGGCATTTGCCTGAGGTTACTTTGTTGACCACATACACCTGAATGTTGGAGCTGCCACCCCCTTGGACGAAGTTGCTGAGGATCAGGACGTCGCCGATCTTGTGGGAGACGGCGCCGCCAACGCTAGTATCCACAAACGGTGATGCGTGCTGCCCTGTGCCGCCGAGACCAACGGGGTTTTGGAGGAACCAGAAGCCAATCTGGGCATCGCCGTTGACCGCCAGGCGGTTGGCGCCGAAGTAGACGATCTTGTGGCCGGCAACGGACACGCCCCCGCTCATGGTACCTGGCGGGGCGACATAGAGGGCGGCGAAGGCTTCGATCAGGTCATCCTTGTCCGGCACACTGCCGTCTATCCACTGCCACTGGGTGATATCCTGTTCGTCCTTCGAGCCGCCACCCGTGAAGATGCTGAGGGGTGACGGGTCCACCGCCAAGAGTGCTATCGCGGCGGCATGATTGGTAGTGCATTCCGTTCCGCTCAGCACGCCGTCGCTGTTGGCATCGCATGGGATGGCGCTAGTACAGGTCGACCCTAGGCTGCCGCCTCCCGTGCACGTGTAGAGGTCATCCCAGTCCTCGCCTGTGCACCCGACACTATCACCGAACGACGAAATCCCTGGCCCATTGCCCGAGCAGGTACTCGCCTTCGCATCGCCATCGAGCTGGAAGATGCCCTCGTCATGGACGGCGAACGCCGGCGTCACCCTTAGCGCGAAGGCCAAGGTGAGTACCAGGGCTGTGGTTGAGGTGCCAAGGGGCATCAGTTTGCGAATTGTCAAACTAGCACTGGCCATATATTTCACTGCCTCCTTCTGCGTGTTGGAATTTCACTGCTGCCTTCCGAGATCGCGTGGCAGCGAACTGGGCGGTGAGCGTGCGGGCAGCCGGCGCCGGAACGATGGCGCATTCCGGGTCCTCTCGTCCAGGTTCTCGCCCCCCAGACCCGTCGAGAACGGAGCGCGATCGAGATCGACCGTTGTCCGTGCGTGGCGACCTGTGATCGGCGCTTTCACCGACGCTCTAGGCGTGAAGGCTCTCACAGAACCGGCGACCTCGCCGCGAGCACGCGCGCCCGGTATCGGCTCACCGGCCCGTGTGCTTAGCTTCATAATATCTTGGTAGCGAGACATGGGCGCGCGCATCCAGGCAGATGTTTAGGCCAGGCGCGTCGGCGGCGTCAAGTCAAAAAGGTGGATAGCAGTTGCCATTGCCGGAGCAGTGCCATTGCTGGAGCAGTTGCCATGCTGATCTCTGTGATGCCTGCGGTGTCCAGGAAAGCGGGTGCATCTTCCAGGCGAAACGTGCAAAGCGTGTAAGCATGCAAGGAGGCCAGCCTGCGGCGCTTGCTGCGCTGTCGGATCTCTCGTTGGACGGCCGACGGAAGGACAGCGAGGCGTGCCGACACGGCGGCTGCGGGATTCGGCGGGAGTTGGCTAGGATGACCGCGGTACGGCGAGCCCTGGGCATGGGTGAGGTCCCCTCGGGGGCCATGATGTGGGCTTCGCCCAGCGAACCGCTGCAAAGAGCCGTCGCGTGACGGGGTTGACCGCCCGGCGCGCGCCCATGCTAGGGCGTACGCATGAACCTCGACTGGCCCACGCTCGAGACCGAACGCCTGATCCTCCGGCCGTGGAAGCCCGAGGACTTCGAGCCGTACGCGCGCTTCTCGGCCGACGAGGAGTCGATGCGCTACCTCGGCCGCGACGGGAGGCCGACGGACGCGGCCGAGACCTGGCGGACGATCTGCCTCTTCATCGGCCACTGGTACCTGCGGGGCTATACGCTCTGGGCCGTCGAGGAGAAGGCGACCGGCGAGTTCGTCGGCCGCGTCGGCCCGTGGAGGCCGGAAGGGTGGCCGGACCTCGAGATCGGCTGGGCCGTCGACCGTTCGCGCTGGGGGCGTGGCTACGCGACAGAGGCGGCGCGCGCCGCGGCCAACTGGGTGCACCGCACGCTGAAGGCCGACCGCGTCGTGCACCTCATCCAAGAGCAGAACGTCCGCTCGATCCGCGTCGCCGAGAAGCTCGGCGCGAAGCTCGACGGGACCTGCAAGCTCTTCGGCACGACCGAAGTGCTCGTGTACCAGACGGCATTGCCGCTTGCGCGCGCCGGCGCCATGGCGGGTTGAGCCCCGCAGAGGCGCGCACGACGAGGAGCGCGGACCGAACGGCGCCGATGATGCCGATGCTGCCACTCCCTCGATGCTCAGTGGCTCGACACCTCATCAGCCCTCTGCAGTGCAGGCCGCTCGTCTTTCGCGAGCCAGGCGCGGAGATACTTGTCCCTCTTCGCCGTGACCGACGCCTGGTTGTCTCGCGCCCACTGCTCGCCCGCCGCATTCGTGGTGACGACATAGGAGTCGTCGAGCCATTTCGTCAGGTTCGACCACCGTCCGCTCGACGGCGCGATGGGCTCGAGGCTGAAACGAGCGCGCCAGGCGCCCATGCGGGGGCGAACGGCAACGAAGTATGTCTTGCCCGCCTCCAGGTCGGCATCAGGAAATCTGCCGCCTCACTGACGACCATCTAGCGGTGCATTCCCGGCGATGCCTCGTGCACCAGTCGAGCGTGGCGCGCATGACGATGCCGAGGAAGGCGTCGTCCTCGTACACCGCCGCCGAGATCGCATAGCCTTTGAATTCGGGTCGCAGGAAGACGACGACGGCTTTGTCGGCGGGCGCCGGGACCAAGCGTGTTCCCTCTGCGTTCACGTTCATCAGGTCACTTCTGCGCGCGCACCCGACCTCGAGCGCCAAGGCGGCCCAGGCCGCGAAGAGGAGAGCCGCTCGAAGCTCGTGGCCTACGGCAGCCCGGAGCCGGAGCAACTGGAGCCCTCCGCGGCCAGGCCCGACGAGCTCGCAACGGCAAGCAAGGACCGACGGTACTGGGCGTGGGCCGATTTGATGCGCCGGGCATTCGAGATCGACGTCCTCGCCTGCCCGCGGTGCGGTGGCCGAATGCAGCTCATCGCGACCATCGAGGACCCGTCCGTCATCCGGAAGTTTCTCGCGCACCTCGGATTGCCGACCGAGGTCCCGCAGCCGCGCCCGCCGCCCGCCGTCGGCGAAGGCTGGCTGCTGTAAGGGCAGCCAGGATCGGCTCCACGCCCGCGCGCCCCCCGTCTCGCGCCGCCCGACGCCCCGCCCCTCTGCACCCGTGGCGACATCCGACCGACCCCGCGGCCCACGATTCTTCACGATTTCCTTGACCACCCTCTTGTCCGCGGCGTAGCGTCACACGGGGAAGAGTAGGAAGGCGCACGAGAGGGGCGCGGGCCAACGTCTGAAATCGAGGATTCTGTCAACCAACTAGGCCGTTTGAGTTTCCTACGCCCCCTTCCTCCGGGCCGGCGATCATCTCCTCGCCCAGGATTGCCTCTACGGCGGCCCCCACGGCTTCGTGACGCAGGAGTTGCCGGCGCTGGGCATCTCCTGCGACTTCATCGACGGGACCGACCCGAAGTCCTGGGAGTGTCTGCTGCGCCCGACGACCCGTGTCATCTACGTCGAGAGCATGACGAATCCTCTCCTCGGCGTAGTGGACCTGCCGGCGGTTGTTCACTTCGCCCGAGCGCACGATCTGCTCTCCATGATCGACAACACGTTCGCCACGCCTGTGAACTTTCGACCCCTTGAGATGGGCTTTGATCTGTCGATCCACAGCGGAACGAAGTACCTGAACGGACACGACGATATCGCGGCAGGCTGCGTAATCGGCCGAGGGGAGCAGGTCGAGCGCATCCGCCATCGCCTCAATCATCTCGGTGGGAGCCTGGACCCGCACGCCTGCTTCCTCCTCAACCGGGGGCTGATGACGCTGGCGCTCCGGGTACGGCAGCAGAACAGCAACGCGCTCCGACTCGCCCGCTTCCTCGGCGGGCATTCTGCTGTCAAGCGGGTGATCTACCCCGGTTTGGAGAATCACCCGCAACACACGCGGGCGAAGGAGCTATTTCAAGGTTACGGGGGCGTGTTGGCCTTCGAAGCTCGGGGAGGCGAGGAAGAGACAAGCGCCCTTTTAGGACGTCTCAAAATCGCGGTCGTCGCGCCCAGCCTGGGTGGTGTGCATACGCTCGTCGGGCTGAACCCGTCCTACGAGGTACGTCTCGCAGATGCGGGCGTGGTCTTCAGTGGTCTCGGACCCGGCGGCGAAGTGCGGATCATCGAACTTACCGAGCCCCCCTTCTTCGTAGCCACACTGTTCGTTCCCCGTCCTCAGGTGGTTGACGGCGGCCCCCACCCGATCTACGCAGGACTGACCGAGGCGGTAAGGAAGCGACGGCAGCGTTCAGACGCCGTTGAGCAAGACCGTCGCGCTCGCGCCCCGAGAGAGCGCCGGCAGCGAGGCGAGCGCGCCGACCGAGAGAGGCAGACTGCCCATCGTTACGCCTCCCTCTCTCAAGACCGTGATCGTGCCCGCGCGGGCGTGAGCGCCCGGCGCAGCACCTTCCCGTTCGGCGTGCGCGGCAGCTCGTCGACGAGATAGACGACCTTCGGCGCCTTGTACGACGCGAGCCGCCGGCGGCCGTAGGCGAGAACCTCGTCGGGCCCGATCGCGCTGCCCACCCGCGACACGACAGCTACCGAATCGATCACGCGCTCGCCGCCGGCGAGAGACGCGATCCATCTCGGGCCAGCGGTCAGAACCGGCCTGCCTTCGCCTCAGCGTCGGCCGCCCCGACCCTCGTGAACGTCCGCTCGTGGTGGAACAGGACGTTGCGGCCGGACGTTCCGCCGCCGGGCGCGTCCTCACGGGCAGCGCTGCCCCGGAGCGCAGCCCGAGCCCGGCACGCCCCCTCGCTGGTGCGGTCGCCGTGCGTGCCGGCGGCTATCAACCCCGCAGCTCCCAAGGCAGCGTCCCCCACGGCCTCGTCCGCGATCACCTCGAGACGTTTCTCCAGGCGGCGATCGCCCGTGGGGAGAGAAGCGACGCTGAGTAGCAGCGAGCGCCGCTAAGCACTGCGACCGGCCCGTTTCCGCCCGCCGGCCTTCTCTAGCTTCTTCTCAAGCGCCGACACGACGAAGTCCATGACCGACGTGTCGGTCTGCACGCAGTGGAGTTTGAGCCGCCGATGCAGCTCCTTCGGAATCCGGGTCGCGAGCTGCACCCAAACCTCATCCGCCGCTTTCGCCATGCCCAACCTCCTGCGAGCTAACTAGCGCGCGCTGGTCGGAACCGCAAACTGCGGCGCACGCGCCTCAGCTACAGTCGCTGTCGCTCCCCGGCATGCAACCGGAGCGGCCGGTGCGATCGTCGCGTGGGGCATCTGCGTGCAGTCCCCACCTTCGGACGCGCCGATACCACGCCCGCCATCCGGGGTGCGCGGGGTCCGCGGCCAATTCGGACAGGCGACGAGCGCGGCCTCATAGAGCACGTCGCAGCAATTCGCTTGTGCGCTCCCCTCGGCCGCATCCTTGCCGCGTTCCCAAGGCGCCACGAGCGGCGTCCAGCACTCCGACTGCATGGACTCGCGCAGCACGGCGCAGCTGGGGATGGCCGCTGTGATGAAGTCATCATCGTCCACTGCTAGTGGCCCCGGCGTGCAACCTCGTCGCGGGCTAGTCTGCTATCGGCTCGCGGAACCGGATGGACCAGCGCCCAGAGCGCTCGCGCGATGACATCGCGCCGATGGGTAAATCCGCGGAGGGCGATCGCCTACCCAACGCCGCGCCTTCGGGTGCGCTGCGATGGTGAGCGCGTCCCGGTTCAGCCGTCAGCGGTACAGCGCCAGAAGTCGCGGCGCGCACCTTTCAGCCCACCGCCTTAATCGGGTCGTGAGAGCATTGTACTGAGGCTGGCCGGATTGTACCGCGCTCCCTTTCGGGAGCACCCTTGCGGCGAGCGAGGTCTCCTTCGGCGTGATGCTGGCGCACGATCTTCCACCGAGAACGGCGATTCTCGGGAGCCATAAGCGGCGTCGAAGCGCCGGTGTAGCACGGCACCCGCCCTAGCACCGTTTCTCTCATCCGCTGTCCGTGGGTGGCTGCTCGCCACGCACGGCCCGGCCGCGCGTCAGGAGCAGGTACAGGAGTGGCACGCCAAGCAGCGAGAAGAGCATCGCCAGCGAAACGCCCCCGAGGATGGCGATGGCGAGCGGCTGTTGCATCTGGCCGCCCGCGCCGATTCCAAGGGCGAGGGGCGCGAGGCCCGCGACCGCGGCGAGGGAGGTCATCAGGATCGGCCGCAGGCGCACGCTGCCGGCGCGGACAAGGGCAGCGTTGATGTCGTCGGTGCCGGTGGCGCCGCGGGCAGCGAAGTCGAGGAGCAGGATGCCGTTCTTGGCGACGATGCCGACCACCATGATCATGCCCACCATCGATGACACGTTGAGGGCGGTGCCGGTCGCCCAGAGCGCGGCGAGGCTTCCGGAGAGCGCGAGGCTGCTGCCGATCACAATCGCGAGGGTCGCGGCGACCGAGCCGAACTCGATCAGCAGCACGGCCACGACAGACGCGACGGCCGCGAAGAATACCCCGACGAGCTCCGCGAAGGCCCGCTGCTGGCTTGCGTACAGGCCCCCGTACTCCAGCCTGACGCCGGCGGGCAGGACGAGCTCGCGCGCGAGCGCGGCGCGCACGTCGCGCGTGGCGGATCCGAGGTCGCGGCCTTCGAGCCGGGCCGTGACGCGCACGAGCTGGCGCAGGTTCTCGCGCGCCCGTTGTACGGCGACGGGGCCGGGACCCAGGCGCGCTAGGGCGGCGAGCGGCGCGAGCTGTGCCCCCGGCGCAACGAGCGTGAGATCCTGGATCGCGCGCATGTCGGTACGGACGGGCTCCGGATAGCGGAGGCGCAGCGGGATGGCACGGTCGCCCTCCAGCACCTGCCCGACGACGCTCCCGGTGATGGCCGTTTCCAGCCACGCCTGCACTGCCACGGCACTCAGGCCGACCATCTTGGCGCGCTGCTCGTCCACCTCCACGCGATAGGTCGGGCCCACCTCGGTGATGCCGTCGAAGTTGTCGACGACGCCGTCGATCCTCTCGACGAGGCGGTTGGCGGCGCGCGCTGCCGGCTCGAGCACCGTCTCGTCGGGCCCGAAGAGCTTCACCTCGACGGGATTCGGATTGCCGCTGAGGTCCCCGATCATGTCCTGCAGAATTTGCACGAACTCGACCCGCAGGCCGGGCAGGCGGGCGTGGATCTCCTCCCGCACGCCCGCCATGATCGCCCCGATGGGTCGCCGCCGTCCGCGGCGCAGGCGCACCGAGTAATCGCCGCGGTTGGTCTCGGTCAGGAAAAAACCGAGCTCAGCGCCCGTGCGGCGGGAGAACGCGGTCACCTCGGGGGTATGCGCCAGGATCCCGTCGACCGTCTCGAGCATGTGCACGGTCTCCTCGAGCGAGGTCCCGGGCGGGGCCCAGTAGTCGAGGACGAACGCCCCCTCATCCATGACCGGCACGAAGCCGGTCTCGACATGACGGTAGGCAACCCACGCGAGCGCGACGAAGCCGGCGCCGACGAGGACGGCGACCCAGGCGTGCGCGAGCGTCCAGCCGAGGCTGCGGGCGTAGGAGCGGACGAGCCAGCGCGTGAGGCGGTCCCCCGGGCCGCGCCGGACGGGCCGGACCCTGGCGCGCTCCAGGGCGGTGGCGAGCGCGGGTGTGAAGGTGAGGGCCAGTGCGAGAGAGACGAGAAGGGCCACTGACATGGTGACCGCGAGCGGCCGGAAGAAGGCGCCCGCCACCCCGCCGAGGAAGCCGAGTGGCAGAAGCACGACGACTGGGGTGAGTGTCGAGCCGAGCAGCGCGTGGGCGATCTCCCCCATCGACACCTTCAGGACATTTTCGCCCGCCTGGCCCAAGGCGTGGTGACGGTGGAAGTTCTCCACCACGACGATCGCGTCGTCCAGGACGAGGCCGATCCCCGCGGCGATGCCCCCGAGGGTCATCAGGTTGAAGGTCATGCCGAGCGTGCGCAGCACGATGCAGCTGATCAGCACCGTAGCCGGGATCACTGTTGCCGCGACCAGCGTCGCGCGCACGTCGGCGATGAAGAAGAAGATGGTCACCACCGCGAGGACCAGGCCGATCGCGATGCTGTCGCGCACGCTGCCGATCGAGTCGTGCACGAGGTCGGCCTCGTCGTAGAAGACCGAGAAGGTGTAGTCGGGATGCACGCGTGCGAGCGACCCGATCCGGTCCCGCACTCCGTCAGAGATGACGACTGCGTTCCCCGTCGGCTGGCGTGAGATCCCGATGAGTGCCGCCGGCTCGCCGTTGGCTGCTGCGCGGGTGAAGTCCTCGCGCACGGCCGCCTCGATCTGCGCAACGTCGCCGAGCCGGACCGGTGCCCCATGGTCCTCGGCGACCACAATGTCCGTCAGCGTGTCCGTGCGGGCGCCCCGGCCGTGCACGACCGTCAGGACGAGATGATAGCCGTCGCGGATCTGTCCGCCCGCGATGATCACGTTGGCGTCGTGCACGGCGCGCTCGACGGTGCCGAGCTCTAAGCGGTGCGCCACCAGGCGTTCAGGATCGACGGTCAGGGCGTATTCGCGGATCTTCGCACCGTTGAGCTCGACCCGGTACACGCCGGGAATCGTGCGGAGCTGCGGGACCGCCTCGTAGATGACGAAGTCCGACAGTTCCGCGATCATGCGCTGGCCGGACGTCACCGCCACGCCGACGATGGGGAAGGCCGACGTGTCGAGCAGCCGCGCCTCCATCCGGGTGTCGAGGGGGAGGCTCGGCCGCACCTCCTCCATCCCCGCCTGGACTAGCTGGAGCGAGCGGAGCATGTCGCTCTTCCATCCGAAGGTGAGGTCGATCTGCGTCCCGCCACGGGTCGTCTGCGAGCGGATGATCTCCACGCCGAGCACGCCGGCGAGCACGTTCTCCAGCGGCTGCGTAACCGCCGTCAGCGTCTGCTCGACAGGCAGGTTGCCGGAACGCGCGATGACGGTGATGCGGTGGAACGCGACCTCGGGGAAGATGGCGAGCGGCATGGTCGCCGCAGCCCACCCGCCGGCCGCGACAAGCATCGTGGAGAGGCCGAGGATCGCGGTCCGGTGGCGCGCGATGAACTGGCCGAGGGTCATTCCCCAGCGGTGGCAACCGGCTCGATGGCGGCGCCGTCCGGCAGACCGTACTGGCCTGCGGATAGCACCTGCTCGCCAGCGGTGAGCCCGTTCAGCACCTCGGCGGTGTCGCGGGTCACGACACCAAGGCGGACGGCGCGTCGCTCCGCTCGGCCCTGGACGGCCACCATGACCACGCCACGATCGCCTTCGGTCGGCGAGATGAGGGCCGCCCGGGGAACGAGGAGCGCCTCCGGATGCTGGGCGACGGTGATCGCGCAACGCACCGGGGCATGGAGTAGCGGCCGCTCGGACACGGCGTCGAGCGCGACGCGCACGGGTACGGTGAGCGCCTGCGGCTCGAGGGCAGGGATGAGCGCGAGGACCTTGCCGGTGACTGTGAGCCCACTCCCGCTCACCTCGACCGGCATACCGGACTGCACGCGTGCGGCGGCATCGAGCGGTACCTGGCCGAGGACGTAGAGCGAAGTCGGGTCGAACAGCTCGAGCAGCACGTCGCCCGGAGCAACCTGCTCGCCCGGATTGCGCGGCCTCGCCGCGACCATGGCGGCGAACGGCGTGGTGAGCGGAATATCCTGCCGGCCGAGCCGGTCGCGCAGCCCCGCAGCGGCGGCGGACTCGGGCCCGCCGCCCCCTTCGAGGAGGGCGAATCCGTGGAGCGCCGCCTCGTTCGCCAGTGGCAGGACGCGCGCGCCGACCTCGCCGGCGGCGAGGCGGTCGCCCGCGAGCGCGGCCAGGAACGTGACCCGCCCCGCCACCGGGGACGTGAGCCGGAGCGACACACGCGCAGCTGTCTCGCCGGGTACCTCGAGCACCTCCGCGATCGGGCCGCGACGGACGGCCGTCACCTCGACACGCACAGGGACGCCCGCCGCGCCGTCGGGCGCCGCCCCCTGCTCCCCGCAGGCGCTCGCCCCCAAGACCAGCGCCACCAGAAGGAGCCGGCGGCCGTTCACGGCTCCACCGTCCGCCCGAGTAACTGCTCCTCGGTCGCGACGGCGAGGCGATAGGCGCGCTGAGCGCGCGGCACCCCGAGGCGGGCTTCCACGTGCTGCGTGAGCGCGTCGAGGACCTCGAGGAGTCGCACGTTTCCGCCACCGAGGTAGCGGGCGCGCAGGAGCTGGAGCTGCTCGGTCGCCAGGGGGACGGCCCGCTGCGCCGCAGCCACGTCGGCCTCGGCGCGCTCGGTCTCGGCACGGGCGCGCTCGAGGCCGAGGACGAGGGTCCGGCGCGACTCCTCCATCTGCGCGGCAGCAGCGTCAACGCCAGCCAGCGCAGCCGCCAGACGCCCGGCCCGTACGCCGCCGTCGAAGAGGGGCACGGTGAGCCCGAACAAGAACTGCCCCCCGCCGTGATCGCGGAAGGTGGAGACGAAGGGCACGCCGAGCGCGCCCGCGTCCGCGGTGAGCTTGAGCTGCCCGCGCTGCTCGCTCCGCACGGCGTCGGCCTCGCGCCGTGCGGCCTCCACGGCGGCGCGGGCATCGGCGACGATCGGGGCCGCGTCGATCACCTCCGGTGTCGCGCTGGCCGGCCGCGTCACCGCCGGCTCAACGAGCGCGGCAGCGTCGAAGGGGCTCCCGGTGAGCGAACTCAGCTCTTGAAGAGCCGTCGAGAGCTCGGTGGCCGCAGCCCGGCGCGTAGTCTCCGCGTCCTTCACTGCGAGCTCGGCCCGAAGCACCTCGTCGTGGGCCGCAAGACCCATCGCGACCTGTCGTTCGAGCAGCATCGCGTAGCCGCGCAGCGCGTCGATGGCTTCGTGACGGGTGCGCTCCTCCGTCCGTGCGGCGAGCGCCGTGAAGTAGGCGGACCGGGTGGCGAACGCCACCTCTGCCCGGCGCTGCTGCTCGATGGCGGTCGCCGAGCGCAGGCGCGCACGGGCGGCCGCGAACTCTGCATCACGGAGCCCGCCGTCGAGCAGGGTCGCCTCGACGCCAACGAGCGCGCTCGTGATGCCGCCGTTCGTGACCCGCTCGTCGAAGCCCGCCGAGCGGCCGAATTCGCTCTTCGCGGAGAACTGCGGCGTGTACGCAGCACGCGCCGCACGCTGGCGGGCGGCAGCACCGGACGTTCCGAACACCGCCGCTTGCACGGCGGGTGAGCGCGCCAGGGCACGGCCGACGGCCTCCTCGACGGTGACGATCTCGGCCGCCGCGGCCGGCACGCCAACGACCAGCAGCACCGTCACGGCCACGCGCGCCACCGCTGACCCCCGTCCCGACAGCAGAAAGGCCGCGCGCACGGTGACCATCACATCCGGTCGACGCGGCGGTAGCGCCGGGCGACCTCCTCCCAGTCGAGATGCTCGAGGAAGCGCGCCAAGTACTCCTCGCGCCGCGGGTAGTCCTTGGCCCAGGCATGCTCTGCAACGTCGCAGACGACGAGCGGGTTCGCGCCGATCCAGACGCCGCCGAGGTCGTCGTCCATTATGACATTGTGCCAGCGGTCGTCGTACGGATCGTAGACCAGCGCCGCCCAGCTCCGCGCCGCGAGGGCACAGGCCGTGAAATCTCCCCGCCAGCTCGCTAGCGAGCCCATGTGCTCGCTCATGTTGCGCTCGACGTAGCTCGGCACCGCGACGGCTTGCGGCGCGAGGCCGCGGAAGTAGAACTCGTGGAGAAGGGCCTCGTTCGCAGAGGCCACCTGCTTTTGCCGGAGCGTACGATACCCGGCGAGACCGGCGGGGCTGCGATCGGCCTTCCCCAGCGCGACTTCCGTCGAGCGTAGCGTGTCGACGGCCTGCACGTATGCGTCGTGGTTGGCGGCAAGCTGCGCCTGAGTGAGAAAGCCCGGCAGCTCCGCATGCGGCAACGGGGCCACCGTCCTCGGCTGAAAGCCGGGCTGGCCCGCCAGCAGCCCCTCGCTCGAGAGACCGGTCTCGCTGGGCGCGGCGGCCTCCTCGGAGGCAGCCCACAGGCGTCCACTCGCCGCACCCCCGATGGCGAGCGCGAGCGCGGCCAGCACGCCGCGGCGCGACACTCCTGCCTCTGTCATCGTCATCTCGGTTCGCTTCGTGTCATTCATCGCATCTCTCACGGGTCACTTCTTCTGCGTGTCGAGGGCGGATTTGACACCCCGCGCGAGTTCCTCGGCCGGACCCTTTGCCCAGAAGTGGAGGAACATGATCCGCGGCTGCTCGTGCGTCATGTGGTTGTGGATCGCGACGATGTTGATGTTCGCGTGACGCAGCGCCTTGAGGACGTCTTGGAGCTCGTCCTCGAGCATCGCGAAGTCGCCATCGACCACCGCGGCTCGCTGGCTCCCCGCGAAGGCCGCCCAGGTGTTCACCCCCATCGCCTCCCCCACCTCGGTGCCGTGCATGGAGGTCTTGCGGCCGAAGGAGAACTTCGCGATCCCGTCCTTCGCCTGCGCGGACGCACCGAGAATCGCCTCGAGCGGCTTTGGGTCGATCGTGCTCTTCGCCGGGATGCTCACGCCCCCGAACCCCGTTCCCCGCTGCGCCGCATTGGCCGCATCCAGGGCTTTCCGAACCCCCGTCGCCAGCTGCTCGGTGGTCCCCACGCCGCCGATGTGCATGAAGAAGACGTGTGGGCGGTCGAAGAAGAAGTGGTTGTGCAACGCGGTCACCTGAAGCCCGTTGTCGAGGGCGGCGCTCATCGCGGGATTCACTTGCGGCTCGGTCAGGGTCATATCCCCCATGACGATCGTCTTGTCGCCCGCAGCCTGGAACGCGGCCCACGAGGTGAGCCCCTGGAACGGCTGCATCTTCGCCCCGTCGATGACTGCCCCGAGATCCCCGCGTGGCACAGTGACCTTCGCGATCCCGTTCTTCACATCCGGCTTGAGGCCAGTGATCTTCGCGATCAGCTCCGCGTCGGGCTCCTCGGCCGCGCCACTCCTCGCCATAGCTACGGCGAGGATGACCAGCAGCAACAGACGCATCGTCTTCATGACGCCTCTCCTTTCCTTCCCATCGTTGTCATCGGTGTGAGATACCGCCCCCGACCTGGCCTCCACCGAAGAGGACCCAAAGACCGAGGAGGGTGACCAGGGCGAAGGCGATTCGCTGCCCACCCCGCAGGACCCGATCGCCTGCCCACGCGCGCCAGGCGAGCCGCCCGACCGCGATGAGCGTCACGGCAAGCCCGAACAGGACGTGCAGCGAGACGGAGCTCTCCAAACGGAACAGATGCGTCAGCCGATCGTGCAAGCCGTTCCAGAAGGGCGAGTCCGGGCCGAGGTCGGCGCCCGCATCACGGATGCCCGTCAGGATCGTCGGCACCAGGCTCACGACTGCCGCCCCGAGCAGCCAGGTCGAGAGGTGCGCCACGCGCTCGTTCGGCCGCACCAGGAGCGCGCACACAAACACCGCCTCGAGCACGAGCAAGGCAATCGGGAAGTGGACCAGGAGCGGATGCCACTGCGCCCACGGCGCGGGGACCAACGCGAGGAGCGGCCGTTTTTCCCACGGGGGATGTCGTCCGATGCCACCGGACGGGACCGGCGAGGACGGCGGTGCGGTCGTCGTCTCCGCTCCTTCCCCGGCGATTTCGAACGCGACCTGCCGCAGCTGCTCGATCGGCTGATAGCCGAAGAGCGTCGTCGAGAACGTGCCATCCGCCTTCACGAAGTAAGTCGCCGGGAACCCTTCGTACCCGAACACGTCCCGGAGCGCCGGGACCATCATCACGACGGGGAAGGGAAGCGGATTGCGCGCGAGCTGCTGCCGAGCCTCATCGACGGTGTCCGGCGTCTCCACCGGATCGACCAGCACCTCGATGACCGAAACCCCCCGTTGCCGCAGGTCCGGCTGGAGGGTCTGCAAGTCCTTCAGCTCCATTGAACAGACCGGGCACCAGCTCGCGAAGAAGTTCACGATGACGGGCTTGCCGATGAGAACTCGCGACGAGAAGGGCTGGCCGTCGAGCGTCTGCGATTCGAAGCTCGGAAGAGGACGGCCCCGGAGCGCTTCCGAGACAGACGGGATGAGCGCCGCGTCGGCGTCATCGACGCCGATGGCGGCGATTCCCGCGACCAGCAGGGTCCGCCAGAGACGACGGCGCGTATCGGTCTTCTTCACAATCATCGCGATTCCCTGCCCTTCGGCTGGTTCAGGAACGCGTACAGCGCGTCGTACAGGAACGACGCCTTCTCGACGGTCTCGTGGTCGTCGCGGGCGACCAGCGGAAAGCCGTGAGAGATCGCCCGCAGTCCGGCGGACTCGGGCGTCAGGTCGACCTGATCGGCAAAGTCGGCGCCGCGGATGATCTGCGCGAGCGCGCGGAGCGCCGCATCGCCGGGACGGTACTCCTCAACCAGGGCCTCGAACGAGCAACGCCCTACGGCGTCGATGTGGGGATAGGTGGCCCCCGGCGCATCGAAGCCCGTCGCCGCCTCGCGGCTCTGGGCCTCCGCGACTTGCTCAGGCTCGACGAAGAGGAAGGCGGCCGCGGGGTCGATGAACCGACGAATGAGCCAGGCCGTGGCGGTGCGGTTCACGCGGATGTTCCGGCGCGTCACCCACTTCACGCCTCTCCCTCCCTACCCTACGCGAGACGCGCGCCGAGCGCGCCCTCGACGCGGCGGTTGACCCCGTCCCAGTCAACGTTCTCCATGAACGCCTCAACGTACTTCGCGGCCGCAGCGCCGTAGTCGAGGTGGTAGGAGTGCTCGTACATGTCGAGCACGAGCAGCGGCCGGCCCATGGGCACGTTGTGCATGTGGTCCCACGCCCAGTAGTTGTGCAGTTCCCCGGTGTGCAGGTTGTAGGCGAGGATCACCCAGCCGGATCCGCCGGCCAGGCCATTGGCCATCTTCGTGAACTCCGCCTGCCACACCTCGTCTCCGCCGAACCAGTCCGTGAGGAGCCTCAAAGCTGGCCCGTTGGCGCGGCCCTCCCCGCCCAGGCTATCGAAGTAGTGTTCGTGGAGGATCACGGGACCCGGTCCGCACGGGAGCTCCTCGCGCTTCAAGTCTCCGTAGACGTACGGAGGGAGGTCCTTTTCAGGCAGCATTGCGGCGAGGCGTCGCTCGATCGCGTTGAGCGCCTTGATCGCCCCGCCGTAGTTGTTCTCCCAGTGCGAGCGGATGAGGCGTTCGGAGAGGCCCTTCAGCTTCCCCGGATCGAATTTCAGCGGCTTCGCCTTGTGCTCTCCTCGGAAGGCGCGCGATCCGGTCATCGCTCCGTCCGGCGGCATGACTCCGACTCCTTCCTTGGGTTTCTCGAGATAAACCTCACGTGTCGCGGTGCGAGTCCCGCCCTGAAGTGACGCGCTCAATCGAGTCCTTCCGAAACGGTCTTGAGTTCGTCACCCTTGATGAGGGTCACGTCCGCGACTGGATGGCCGTCCTTCAGAGTAGGAATCACGCTGACGGGCCGAAACCCTGGATTCTTCTTGACGGCGGCATCGACTGCGCCGGCAAGCGGCGTCTTGGCCTTGGCCATGGCGTCGGTCTGTGCCTTGGCCGCCGTCAGATCTTCGCCGCCTTCGATTGCCTCGACCTTCGCCACGCGTCCGCTCTTCGGATCGACAAGAACCTCAGAGAACCCGCCGCCCTTCGCCGTGTAGACGGACAGTTGGAGCTTCCCGTCCTCCACCTCGAACTTCCCGGAGATCGGTTTCCCTTTGGACGCACTCGCGACGATGCCCTGCTTCAGCGACACCTCGGCTCCTTTGAGTGCTCGGGCGAGTTCGGCGCGTTCCTTCTCGTCGTACTGGCCGCCCCACCCCAGACCAGAACCGAGCAGCAACGCCAACGAGCCCACCAGCGGCAATAGGGTACCTCTCTTCATCACTCCTCCTTCCTTCAGCTGACCGTGGCCGCGCGCGGCACCGAGTTCGATCCTTCCGCATGCAGCAACGTGATCCGGAACGTTGACCCGCGCCCCTCTATACTGTGCAGTTCGATTCGCCCGCCGTGTGCCTCGACCGCCCAACGAGCGATCGACAGCCCGAGGCCCGCCCCGCCGAGATCACGCGATCGCGCCTTGTCGATTCGGTAGAAGCGATCGAACACGTGGTCGCGATGCTCCGGTGGTATGCCAGGCCCGGTGTCGGTGACTTCGATGGTCGGCCCGGGCCCTCCGTCCCGTACGGATATCCGGATGCTGCCACCGGGCGGCGTGTACTTGACGGCGTTGTCCACTAGGTTGATCAGCGCCTGCCGGATCACGAGGCGATCCACCCACGCCGGGACCGACCCCGACGCTTCGACCGCGAACGACTGTCGCTTTTCCTCGGCCAGCACACCGAGGTGCGCCGCGACGTCACGTGCCAGCTCGGCGAGATCGACGCCCTCGCGCTTGAGCGACACGTTGCCCCCGTCGGCGCGAGAGAGCGTCAGAAGCCCTTCGACCAGCCGTCCAAGCCGGTCCGTTTCCTCGAGCATGCTGCCGATGATCTCCCGATACGCCGCTGCATCGCGATGCTCGCGCAGGCCGACCTCGCCGACACTCCGCATCGCCGTGAGTGGGGTCCGCAGCTCGTGTGAGGCATCCGCGGTGAAGCGGCGCAGCTGCTCGAAGGACCGCTCGAGCCGGGCGAATGCATTGTTGAACACGGCGGCCAGCTGCCCGAGCTCGTCCCCCGGATTCTCGACTGGAAGTCGCTCGCCGAGTCGCTCGGCCGTGATCGTCCGTGCGCGTTCAGCCATGCGGCTGACGGAGGCGAGCGCCCGTCGCGCGAGGAAGTAGCCGCCCATCCCCGCGATCGCGACCGCGAGGGGAAGCCCCGCACCCATGATCATCAGGAGCTCGCGCAACTCCCGACGGAACGGCTCTTCCGAGCGAGCCACCTGAATCACGACGGGCAGGCCGTCGACGGTGTACGGCCCACTCAGACGCCTGACGGGGACGTCGGCCGGGACCTCGGAGGGCCTCGCATACAGGAGCGTGCCATCGGGGCTCCGGACCTCGAGCCAGCGGCCGGCGACCGCCTCGTCGTCATCGTCGTCCGGCTCGGCTCGCCAGCCGATTCCGCCAGCGGGCGTCCGCTCGAGCATCTGCTCCGCCACCTCGCGGTCGTCACGCAGCCCGCCATCCAGGTCTTCGGAGAGGCTGTGCCGCAGGAAGGCAAAAACGCCACCCGCGTACAGGGCCAGCACCGCGCTGAGGACCGCGGCGTACCAGAGCGTGAGGCGGACGCGGATGCTCCGATGGCGCCACCAGCTCTTCATGGCTCTCCCTCGCGCAGGACGAACCCGACGCCGCGCACCGTGTGGATGAGCTTCGTCGCTACGTCCTGATCGACCTTCTTCCGCAAACGGGCGATGTGCACGTCGATCACATTGTCGAGCGGCGTGGCCCGGGAGGGCTCCTTCCAGACGTCGCGGGCCAGCATCTCCCGCGATACGAGCTGCTGATGATGACGCAGCAGGTACTCCAGGAGGTCGAACTCGCGGGACGTGAGCTCGATCGACCTACTTCCCCTCGTCACCCGTCGGCTGATCAGGTCCATCTCGAGGTCGGCCGCCTTCAAGCGCAAGATTTGATCGGGCCGACCGCGGCGCACTAGAGCCCGGATGCGGGCCAGAAGTTCCGGGAAGGCGAACGGCTTCACGAGGTAGTCATCCGCACCGCTGTCGAGCCCGAGCACCCGGTCCTCGACCGCATCCCTGGCCGTCAGGATGAGAACCGGCGTGCCGACGCCGCGTCTCCGCAGGGTCGACAGGATCTCGATGCCGTCGCGTCCGGGAAGCATCAGATCGAGCACGATCAGATCGAATGTCTCGGCGTTCACACGAAAGAAGCCGTCCTCGCCCGTTGCCGAGACGACGACCTCATAGTGGTCCGCCTCGAGGCCTTCCTTCAAGGCCGCTGCTACCTTGGCTTCGTCTTCGACGACGAGGATGCGCACGGGAAGCTCACCAACTCGATACTACGCCGAGAGGACCATCGGGCCACTCGGACCTTCCTGAACTCTTCCTGAAATCTTCGTCAGGATCGGCGCCTGCTCGGTCGTGTTCGGGCTCTACCCTGGCACCCAGAGCTCGGGCGCTCCGCGTCGAGTCCCTGGGCCAGCGGCCGCTCTCTGGAGGGGTCCGTGGAGCTTTCAGTCACCGCCAACCACCGTCCGAATGGCGCTCAGTGCCCCATGGCGCCCTTCAACCCCAGCCCAATTAGGCCAGCGGCTAGGATGACTAGCGGCTCGGGGACCTTCTTCACGTAGATGAGGATGGCGAGCGTCGCCAGCCCGATGGCCACCGTGGGTACGTCGGTCAGGGAGCGCCGGCCGAGCACGAAGGCCGCACCTGCGATCGCCCCGGTCGCGGCGGCCGTCACGCCATCGACGAACGCCTTCACCCGCGGGTCGTTCACCGAGCGGCGGAAGTAGGCGGCGGGGATGACGACGAAGAGATAGCACGGCAGGAAGACGCCGAGCGCGGCGAGCGTGGCCCCGACGGGCCCCGCGACCAGATAGCCGATGAAGCCGACCGTGATGACGACCGGCCCGGGCGTGATCATCGCGACCGCCACGGCGTCGAGGAACTGCCGCTCCGTGAGCCAGTGGAAGTCGCCGACGACGCCGCCGTAGAGGAACGGCACGATGGCGAGCCCGCTCCCAAAGACGAACGCGCCGGCTTCGGCGAAGTAGGTGAACACCCGCAGCAGAAGCCCGGGGGCCGCCACCCCATGAAGCCCGGTCACCAACCAAAGCGGCGCGAGGCTGAGCGCCGCGCGCGGTCGCGCCAGTCGCCCCGTCATCCTGACCGCGAGCGCCGCGGCGCCGCACAACAGGAAGACCCAGACGAGTTCCGACTCCGTCGACGCCGTGACGAGAGCACTCACGGCGAAGAGCACCCAGAGGAGTCGATCTCGCGCGAGCGTCATCCGAACCAGCTTGTAGGCGCTCCGGGCGATGATCGCGATGACGGCGGCGCCGATCCCGTAGAACGCGCCCCGCATCCAGGCGAGGCCTCCGTAGCGCAGATAGAGTGCCGAGAGGGCGAGCACCATCACGAACGAGGGGAGCACGAACGCGACGCCCACCACGGTCGCCCCGGTGACGCCCCCGCGGACCCACCCCAGGTAGATCGCTAGCTGCGCTGCGAGCGGCCCCGGTGCGAGCTGGGCAAGGGCGAGACCCTCGACGTAATCCTGCCTGGAGATCCAGCGTCGCTTCTCGACCAGATCACGCTGCATGTATCCGACCAGCGCGATCGGCCCGCCGAAGCCGGTCGTGCCCAGGCGGAGGAAGTAGAGAAGCAGCTCGGTCAGCGTGCAGGGAACGAGTTCTGCGGCCGTGGCCCGATCGATCTCTTCCTCGACGGTCACCGACGACATGTCAGCAGCCGTCAGCGACCGTAAGGCCGTCCGCGGTGCATGGTCCTCGCGTGTCTCGCACCCTCACCTTTCGGCTGAAGTACCCGTAGAGGTCGTCGAACACGGGGGGCCCAAAGCAGATGATTCTCCTCATTGACCCTCGATTCCTCCCGACCGCGCCCGCGCGCTCGCGGGCGTGAGCGCCCGGCGCAGCAGCTTCCCGTTGCGCGTGCGCGGCAAGTCGTCGACCAGGTAGACGACCTTCGGCGCCTTGTAGCTCGCCAACCGGCCGCGCGCGTAAGCGGCCACATCGTCGGGCCGCACGCTGCTGCCCGGACGGGGGACGACGTAGGCGACGACGATCAGCTTCTCCGGGGCGACCTCCTCGCCCCTGACCGCCGCGTCCGCCACCTCGGGATGCTCCTTCAGCACCCGC
>Ga0209056_10001427_pt1 | contig 26438 bp, 25 predicted proteins | sample GraSoiAngelo_114_FD_185876 | JGI IMG/M metagenome (GOLD analysis project Ga0209056, IMG submission 185876) | Grasslands soil microbial communities from the Angelo Coastal Reserve, California, USA - 14_0903_13_40cm (SPAdes) (version 2) | ecosystem: Environmental > Terrestrial > Soil > Grasslands... | reverse complement strand
TCTAAAATCTGGGCCCTTCGAGCTTGAGCGCGCGAGCAGAATGGCGATTCTGCTCGCGTGACAATTTTTCTTGGGTGCGGGTTCGCCGCAAAATATCGGGAAGGCGGCGGAAATTTTTCCGTCCCGCTGCAATGGATGTTCGGACTGCAACGACTGAAGCTGGATGCGATCTGGTTAGAGTTACTGCCGGCAACCAATGATGTGGCAGCGAACCAGGGGAGGATCAAAAACTTCCAAAGGCAATTGCAGGCGCACGGATTAGCCGGCCGATACTGTCTGCTTTACCAAAAGCCTGCGTCCGACACGCACGATCTAGATGGGGTGCGTTGCATCGGAATCCCGAAACGTGAACTCCTCGAACGCCTCCGCGGACCGAATGTTCTGCTCAATCTTGCTTATTCAATTCATCCGCCGCTGCTGTTGAAGTTCCAACGCCGCGTCCTTTGCGATCTCGACCCGAGCGAAATCTTTTATTGGATGACGAAGATGGAGATGGGACAATCGTGCCATCACGAGTTCTGGACGATTGGGCTTAATGTTCACGGAAACGACTGCCAACTGCCGAAATCATCGCTGCCTTGGAAGACATTTTACCCCTTGGTAGACACTCAATGGTTCGGCGTACAACCGCGCCCGCGGACGCCGAAATTTACAACTGTGGGACAATGGTATTGGGGCGGCGCAGTGGAGGTTGCTGGTGAATTTCCTGATTTATCAAAAAAGCTCGCGTTCGAGCCGTATCTGAATCTTCCAAGACGGGTGCCGGACGCACAGTTCGAACTAGCGATGAACATAACTGCGGCGGACCCGGAACGAGGGCGGCTACAACGGCTCCGCTGGAAAATTGTCGATCCGCACCGGGTGGCCCGCACGCCGAGTGCCTACCGCCGCTATCTTGCCAGCGCGGCCGGTGAATTCACCGCGATCAAAGGCGTCGACGTGGCATGGCGGACCGGCTGGATCAGCGATCGGGCCGCGGCTTTTCTTGCTCTCGGCCGGCCGGTCATTACGGAAGACACCGGGGCGAGACGATATCTTCCTGCGAAGAATGGATTCAGTTTTGTGCGAGATGCGGGGGAGGCGGAGTCCGCTGTGAAAGAAGTGCTGCGAGACTGGCCGCGGCTATCCAGGCAAGCGCGCGATTGTGCCGTGGAAGTTTTCGATTCAGTTAAAAACCTTAGAAACATTTTGAACTTTTAAGAGTTTTTATCTCGGCAGACGAGACCTCCGGCCGGCCACACAGCCAAGATGGCTGTGCTACAAAAGAGGCGCTCGATTTGGCATTGCAAAACGATTTTCGGGTGATACTCGTTGTGCCGTTATGGCTGACCTAATTAAAGCTGCGGACCTGAAAGACCGGATGAAAAAGATCCCGGAATGGGAGCTGGAGAAGAAACATATCGAGCGCACTTTCGAGTTTGATGATTTTGCCGATGCGATCGATTTCGTAAACGCTGTGGCCGAGGTTGCGGAGGATGAAGAACACCATCCTGATATCGACATCCGCTACAATAAAGTGCGCCTGGTTGTCTCGACGCACAGCAAAGGCGGCTTGACCGAGCTTGATTTTGGTCTGGCCGAACGAATCGACACGCTGGCGGAGTAAAGAACAGTGATCGGTGATTAGTGATCTGTGATCGGCAAACGCCCTTCGTCAGTATCGATAAATTGGAACGACGTCTGAATGTCCGATCTGTCAGTCATTCCTGCCTCGGCTTTCCGGCGTTTCAAGATTTCGGACACTTCATCGTTCCAGCCGCGCTTGCGCATGAATTCGTTCCAAACGTAAATGTCGTCTTCATTTGGTCTGCGTCCGACGTCGAAGCACCATCGCAAAATCTCCTCATCAGTGCCGCCCTTCTTCACGCGCTCGACTAACTGATCGTAATTCACTCGGAGAAAGCGTACGCATTTCTCGTCGAACCCCTTTCCAAGATTAGCGTGATAGTCTGAAGGCAATTGGCCTTTTGCGTGCAATCGGATTTTATCCAGCATCCGGCCAAAATAGAAGAGGCCACCCACCTTTTCAGAAGGACTGCGAAGAGGAAACTGGGCCATGAAAAAATCTGAGCTTTTTCCCGCGTGGTTCAAGTCGGCCAAAACAATCCCTCACCTCAATCCTCTCCCTTTGCGAAAGGGAGAGGCGAGCCTTCTTGCATTGCTGAGTTGAACTGGCCAATTTGTCAGCACGGGTAAAACGTTAGCGTCGTATTGTGCGGGACTGACGGGGATTCGCCTCTCCCTGTTCTGGGGAGAGGATCAAGGTGAGGTGAAATTGTTTTTTCGCTTAGCCAAATTGCGATTCGATGCGTTAATTGCCTGCAATGGATCGGGTCGTTGGAATCGAAACCGAATACGGCTGTCTTCTGAGTGAAGAAGAACCGCACGTCAATTCGGAGCTGTGGCCGGCCAAGGTTAAAAATTATCTGTTCCGAACGGCGGATGCTGGCACGATCGACTTGCATTACCGCGACTACGAGGAACCGCCAGGAAATGGAGGATTTCTCCTCAACGGCGGACGTCTCTACCTCGACATGGGACATATCGAGTACGCGTCGCCGGAATGCTTGCATCTGCACGATCTTGTGACCTATGAACTAGCCGGCGACGACCTGCTACAGTCTTCACTGATCGCGCTCGGTGCCGAGGATCGTGTGTCCTTTATCAAGAACAACGTAGATCATCACACCGGAGCGACGTTTGGCTGTCACGAGAATTATCTGATGAAAAGAGAGGCGCAGTTCACGCCTCCAATTCTCGGAACGCTGTTAACGTTTTTAGCGACGCGGCAGATCTTCACAGGGTCGGGGCGCGTCGGTCAGTCGAATCCACTCGCGTTCGATTTCGAGCCGCCGCAATCGGAGCCCCAGGTCAATTTTCAGCTGAGTCAGCGCGCCGATCATATCGTGAACGACATTTATCAGTGGGTGCAATTTAATCGCGCCATCATCAATGCACGCGACGAGCCACTGGCTGATTACCGAAAATATCGCCGGCTGCATTTGCTCATTGGCGATTCGAACATGAGCCCGTATGCCAATGCGCTAAAAATAGGAACGACTGCCTGCGTTCTGTCATTGCTGGAAGAGGGCCGTTTGCCGCGAAATCTTGTCCTGGCTGATGCGGTGCAGAGCACACGTGATATTTCTCGTGATCCCACGCAGCGATGGATTGTACGTCTTGAGAACGGCAAAACCATCGGGGCGCTCGATGTGCAGTGGGAATTCCATCAGCTGGCGCAGAAGTACCTGCACAATAGCAGCGCGGAAACTAACTGGTTACTGGAAAACTGGGGATTCGTTCTTGAAACAATCCCACACAATCGCCAGGCGCTTATTGGCGGCGTTGACTGGATTACAAAGAAGTGGTTACTGGAAACATTTGTCGAATCCGAAGGACTGAGCTGGGACGATCCGTGGCTGCAGAGTATCGACCTCGAATATCATAATATCGACCCGCGCCGCGGATTGTTCTTTGGTGTCACGTCTGGAAAACGAATCGCGGAGTGGAACAACAGCGTCCGGCGTCCCGGTGCAACGCATGTTCCTCCGGCTAATACGCGCGCATCAGGTCGGGCGCGGGCAGTTGCCTTTTTCCAGAGCTGCAATTTCCCATATGTTATCAACTGGGACTCGATCGCTTGCGACAGCCGCGATTTTCTCGTCATGGGTAATCCGTTCGAGACTTACAATGACGAAGTAGAACATTTTTTGGCAAAGCCGCGCGCGACGAATACCGGTAACGATGACGCTGATCGTTGAAGCTCCTAGCAGCGAGCGTGACAGGCTCTCAAGTCCAGGTCTACACACGTGTTGTATCGAAAGGTAGTTTTGACCGCGCTGCTGGCGCTGATTTTTCTGGCGTTCTTCGGGACGCTCGGGCTGAGCGCTCACATGTTTCCCCAGAATTACGACTGGCGTTATCGGGTGATTTCCAATTTGCTCTCGCCGCGCGACAATCCTGGCCACTATTGGTTACCGGCCTGCGGGATCATCTTAGCCGCAGTGCTGATGCTGCCACTTGCCGGATACTTGCATCGCAATTTGGAGGTCGCCTCGTCGCGCGCCGCACGCGTAAGTAGCGGAGCATTGGTAGCTGGAATCATCGCGCTGATTTGCGCGTGCCTTGTTGTACCCCAACACACGCACGATGTGTTAGGAATCCGGCGCCTGCATGAATTTATTTCCCGTTCATCGGCCGGATTCATGGCAATCAGCATGTTAACGGCCTGCTGGTGCGCATGGAAAGGCTTCAGGGAAAACCTGCTCGAAGCGCGCTTATTTTGGATCTGGTCGTTGGTGACGCTCGTGCCGCTCGCTGGGATTTTCCTCAGCGAATCTTTGTTGATTCTTACGCGATTGAAACCAGCGTGGGCGATGCCGATCCGCAGTGTTCTGCGGCATTCCGTCTTTTGGCACCTGGGTTTTTGGGAATGGTCGGGTTCCGCGGCAATATTCGTTTTTCTTTGCGCCGCTGTTTTTTTAACCCCGTCGCGAACAATTCAAACGCGTGTTACTTCGGAGAAAGTCGATCTAGGGAATCGAGCGGCCTGATTACAAGTACGGCTCACTCGGAACGATCGCAGCGAACTCACTGCAGTCTTTGCAGTGAAGAAATGCCGTAGTTTTCTTGAAGCTCTGGCGCCTCGGCGGCGACTTGCGTCGCATCAAGCTCGATCTGTTTCGGATCTTCTTCGGTCTCGATTTTGACGAAACCTTCGATTGGGTGCTTTACGGCTTCGGCCAAGTCGTCTAACGACTTAATTTCTCTGCCGTTCACCTTCGTTACGGTCAGATAAGCGAGGTCATCATATCCGATTGTGCTGTTGGCAGGCAGGACCTGGCTGAGGATCACGATGCGCCGATTCCTCTGCGGAAAGAGCTCGGATTGGAAATGGTCGAAATAAACCAAACGCTGAGGCGCTTCTCGTTGCCAGTTTGGTCCCCATTCCTTGAGATATTGCCGAGATAGCTCCTGAAAAATCAGGCCACCAAGGACAAAATATCGAGGCGGCTGATCCAGATAATACGGCGGACTCACGTAATCTTTCGCATCGCGATGTTCAAGAGTCACATTTAGCTGCATCGGCTTGCCGTTACGCTGAATGTGGAAAGGGACAACGTCGCCCGTGTAAGCGTGAGCTGTCAGTAGATTTGTGAATTCGATCTTGCCGTAGAGTGGGTCCACATAGTTGCCGTTTTGGTCAATTTCATGATTTCCGATCGCTGTCACGATGTCGCCAACCTGAAGTCCGGCCTTCATCGCCGGCGTGGCCGGTTCCACATTCGTAACGTACACGCCGCCTCCCTTGCCTTTTTCTTCAGCGAACTCACGCAGTTCCGGATCGCGCGTCGGAAAAAATGAGAATCCGGCCGAGGGAAAACCACGATAGTTCTGGCTTTCGGCCTCTTTCAAAAAATGCGTGATAATCGGCGCTGGTATGGCGTCCACTAATTGCGAGCGTGAATCGTAACGCAGTAGCAGTCCTGCCAGCTTGTTGTTCTTAACCAGCGGAACCGTGTAACTGTTCTCCCGATACTGCATCGGGATGCTGATGCGGTAGGTGAGGAATTGCCCAACGTCGATCGGGTAGGGCATCATTTGCACCGTCGTCACCAAACCTTCCGTCGCGAGCAAGGCGCCGGTTGGTTCCAATTGCCAGGCTGCAAGCCGGTCGCCGACCACCGTATCAGGTGTGATTTCAAGGGGTGTAATTCCGTCGAGAAATGTTTTCTCAACTGGTTCAAGGAGCGCAAGGTTCGCTTCGTAATCAATCACCTGCACGTTTGCCGCCGTTTTTTCGCCAGACTCGGCCCGCTCGAGTTCGACGTAGTTTTGGTTTGTAACAAGGTCGGCGGTGACGAGAACACGGCCTTTGGATAAAACTGCGCCAAGCGCTCGTTTTGAAAATGGCGCCTTCTTTTGCCAGGGCCGAAAGTAATCATAAGACTGGCCAGTCACATTTACGCGAACCAGCGCCAGCTGTTTTTGTTTACTCGCCGTCGCCGACATAGCAGGCTCCTTTTTCGCCAGCGTCCCACTAGCTGCGACAAGAATGATGCCGAGAGCGATGAGAGAGTGTTTTAGCATGCTAGATTTTGTTCGCCCGCGCCGGCGCGCCTGACGACGGTCGTTCCTCAAGATTTTGCTCTTTCGCTACATTGTAACGCGTCTTGATGCGTTCGCGCGCAGATTCCACCTTATTGCGATCAAGCACCAGCGGAGGCCCGTCACCAATCATGCGAATGACCAGTTGGTCCGGCGCTTGCGCAAAAGCCTCTGCCAATTCGTCGAGAGTCCGAATCTTCTTGCCGTTTACTTCATCCACGATGGCACCGCGGTAGGGCGCGAGATAGGTGTTAATCGGGTCGGGCAAAATGTTGCTCAACACAATCACGTCGGGATGCTGCAGATAAATTTGCTCCAGAATAAAATATTCGAAGAAATGACGGAGGCGCAGATCCGTTGTCCGGTAGGCTTCCAGCATGTCCAGGTTTAAGGGTTGAAAAAGCAACCCACCGTAAAGGACATAACGCGGACGCACATCGTAGCTATGGCCTTGAACCGAATACGGCCAGGGCTTGTATAGTTTAATTGTCACGGTCATCGGTTGTTTGTCCCGCAAAATATCGAACTTGACCGAATCACCCTTGAATTTTCGCTCCACTACTTCTTGAAAGTCCGCGCGCTCGCCTTCCAGCTCGACGTTCGCATCGCTCGCGATGGGATGGCCGTCGATCGTAAGAAGAACGTCACCCGAGCGAAGAATACCGTCCGATGGCCCGGCCGCGACCACAGAGCTCACCAGCACGCCGCGATCGTCATCTTTTAACGCGAGAAACTTTCTTTGCGCGGGGTTCTGCAATTTCGCAACCGTAATTGCGAGATCGGGGTATTCGTCATAATGCCCATTGCTAATATCCTTCAAAAACCGATTGATCACCGGTGTGGGAATCATGTAGGCTACGCCCTGCGCGACGTCGCCGCTGTAACCTTGGAATGCAACGCCGACGACTTTGGCGTCTTGCATCACCGGGCCGCCGCTGTTGCCCGGGTTGATCTGCGCGCTGATTTGGATCGTCAGATGCTGGTCAACAGACGAATGTGTGTAGAGCTGGAAATCAACTCGCGACACGATGCCGGTTGTAACTGACATCCGTTCGCCACCGATTGGATAACCATACGCTGAGACGGTGGATTCCAGCGCTGGAATTCCGCCAAATTTTAGCGGCAACATGTTTTTGAAAAAATCTGGAGCCGGCACAGTGATGAGCGCCAGATCGCAGTCATTCGCTATGAATTGCACCGTCGCCGGGTATTTGTTGGGATCGCCATCGCGCTCCACGGTAATATACCGGCTGTTGGCGACCACATGCGCGTTGGTCATGATGCGATTACCGCTGATGACAAACCCGGCGCCGACGCCGCGCTGAAGCCCACCTGCGTTCCACGGCGCCCTGTAATCAGGCTCCACCGAGGTGGCTGTGATTCGCACAAGGCTTTTCTGGACCGGACCGTTTGGCTTTGGCGGCGCAATTGGAACCGGCACCGGGACCACCGCCTGACCAGGCGGAGTCGATCGCGATGCGCCCGGTTGCTGCCCGGGAACTTGCTGCTCAACAGGAGGCGGGGCCGGCGTGCTTTCCTGCGCGTACGAAACCGACGCAAACAGCAAAGCAGCGTAACCGATGACAAAAATGCGCTTCATGGACGGAAAGGCTCGAAACTTAAACAGCCTGATCGAAAATCAAGATTCGGATTTCAATTTGCAAGTGGCCTTTCGGGACATTACTGACACGGCAGATGCTCTGAGCGTTCAAATCTACTGACACGCAAAAAATCACTTGCCGTTCATTAGCCCAGGAGCATCACTTCAAATTCCGGCGCGATCGAGGATCGATTTAAGCACTTTTTCTGACTCGAAGACTTCGCGGGCAAGATCGTAAGCAGCCCGGGAATGTTTAGGGTAATCGCGATTGATTTGCTTCGCTGCGTCAACGATTTCGCCCAACGATCGAAAGGATAAGAGTCCTGCTTTGCCATCATAGATTTTGGTGAAGCCGGTTTCCTGAGTGATAACCGGGCGGCCTGCTGCCAGGTAGCATGCGCTCCGGTCGCTGAACCAGCCGGTGTTGAGCCGGATATATTGGTCCTTGGCCACAGTGAACTCGCCTTTGGAGCGCTGGATGTAATCGCGATACAGCCAGTAATCAACGCTCATCTGAAGCGGGCACGTCAAGCGCCAGCCGTTTCGTTCGAATTTTCTGCGGGTCGTGGCGTGTTCAATGTTTGTCGCCATTTCAAATGTTTCGCCGGCTTTTTGCGGCGCGGAAACGAAACGCAGAAATTCACGCGACTTGCTCCAAAGATATTTCCGTCGGCGCCAGGAAATATCTTTCAAGCCGCTGGTGGACCAGTTGGCCACTGTGGTGAACACCGCCGCGCGGGAAGGCGATCGCTTTGTTCGCCACAGATCGGTCACCACAGGTTGCCGCGTTGGGAGCCATTTGAATCCATGTGTCGGAACGGGAAAGCTTTTCGTCCCGATGTTCTCGCCAAACGTGAAAAGCGCGCGATGCCGTCGCAGATATTCGATTGTCGATTTTACACCTTTGTCGATCTTGATTTGCTCAACGCCGGGGTCGCTCTCGACGTAAAGAATTCGATCGGAAACGAGCAGGTCCTCGTTAAATTCCTGCGTCCCGCAAACGTTCAGGATTGCATCAGCCTCGCGATAGAGTTGCCGGATTTTTTTTAATGGCAGGCCGGCGGTTGGATTGCCTGGCAAATAGCGCGCGCAAAACGCCCAGCGATTTTTGAACCCGAATTCTCGCGATAGCCGGCCTAGGAGCCGCGCTGCGTAATCGAATTCATTGGTGACTTCGAAAGTTTCCGGGTTGTACGGCAGGCGCGCGGAGTCTTCGATGTAATAAACGTCCTGCCCGAGCCGCTGCATGCCGACGATGTAATGAATGTGCTGCCAGATCACGCCTGCGATCGGCATCGACCCCATGAAGCCCATCACGACGATGCGCTTGCGTTTCATTAAGGAGAAAACGCCCAAAGCCGAACGCCAAACAGCGAATCTCGAATGCTGACAATTGGGCGTTGGACGTTGGAGGTTGAGCGTTCGACGTTTTCTGCGATCACTGGAACTTCTTAACGATCACTGCCGGATTGCCGGCAACAATTGCATTCGGCGGTACAGATTTCGTGACCACCGATCCGGCCGCTACAACCGAGTTTTCGCCGATGGTAACCCCTTTCAAGATCACTGCATTCATGCCGATCCAGACGTTGTCCGCAATCTTAACAGGAGCGGCTTTGAGTTTGGGACGGGCTGGGCGGTTCTTGAAATAGGGGGCAAGAGCTTGCGCGTCGATCAGGCGTTGTGCAGGCTCAAGAGGATGAAAATCGGAATCGGCGATACCGACGTTCCAAGAAACGAGACAATAGGATCCGATCTCGATCTTTTCCTCCGCCATAATCAGCGCGCCATTGAGCAGAGTGAAGTCGCCGATCGTGCAACGACCATCCTCGCCAATCGCGAACGAGCAGCCCGCGTAACATGAAACATGCTTGCCGATAATTACTGCGCGCGGCTTTTTGGTCCGAAGCTTTCGAAAGATTTGGGCGCTCTCGCAATAAAATCCCTCGCCAAACTCCACATTGCGCGGAATTGGCTCTGGCCACCAATCGGCTTCGACGTGTCGGTCTTCTTTAACGTTGCTCACGAAGGAAAATGTCCTGAGCTGTAAAGCTTCGCGTAAATGCCGCCGCGCGCGACGAGTTCTGGGCCGCGACCTTGTTCGACGCTCCGACCGTGTTCGAGCACGATGATTTGGTCCAGGCTATGAATCGTCGCCAAGCGGTGCGTGGCGATTAAGGTCGTCCGGCCGCGCATTAATTCCTTGATCGTCTCCATAATGGCAGATTCGGTGGCTGGATCGAGCGCCGAAGTCGGTTCGTCAAGCAACAGGATGGGCGCGTTTTTTAGAAATGCTCGAGCGATTCCGATGCGCTGCCGTTGACCGACGCTGAGGTGTCCGCCTCTTTCGCCGACAAGGCTGTCGTATCCCTGAGGCATCTGCCGAATAAACTCGTCGGCCTGTGCCCGACGCGCCGCTTCAATAATTTCTTCTTCGGTCGCGTCCGGCCGCCCATAGGCGATGTTTTCGCGAACCGTGGTTGAGAACAGCAACGTGTCCTGGAGCACAATAGCGATCTGTGCTCGCAAACTTTTCTTTGTGATCTGGCGAATATCGCGGCCATCAAGGATGATTGAACCCCCTGTCGGATCGTAAAAACGCGGCACGAGACTGAGCAGTGTGCTCTTACCGGCGCCGGTGCCGCCTGCGAGTCCAACGATTTGATTCGGTTCGATGTGAAGATCGATGCCCCGCAAAACATATCGATCTGGCATGTAACTGAAGCTTACCGCTTGAAATGCGATCGCGCCTCGAGCGGATGAAATGGCAATGGCTCCGGGAGAATCAACCACGTCGTCCTGCCGGTCCAAGACTTCGAAGCACCGTTTCGCGCCGGCAGTGGCGCCTTCCATTGCCCAAGCTGTATATGTGAGCGACTCCAGCGGTTGATAAAGCATTAGTAGATACGCGCTGAAAACCAGAAGCGAGCCGAGCGTGAGCGTGCCAGCCAAAACATGCAGCGTACCGATGTAGTACATTACCGCCGTGCCGACTACCATTAACGTGCTGATCACGAGCGCGCTGTTCACGTTGGTCAATGTCAGCCGCAAGTTCGCTTGTAAGCTTTGGCGCGCTTGCTGCTGGAACTGGCGGACCTCAAATTCCTCGCGCCCGAATGCGTGCACCATCCGAATCGAGCTTAGCCCTTCCTGCGCCTGGGCCAGGACAGCGCTCTCCTGTTCCTGAATGGATGTCGATTCACGCCGAATCCGATGGGCAAAAAGATAAATGGCGCCGACGACCAACGGGACGATTCCAAGCGAAACCAGCGTAAGCTGCCAATCCAGTCGCAGCATGATAACGAAAGTTCCGATCAATGTGATTATCGACCCAAAGATGTTGGTGAATCCCTTGTTGTAGATCGTCTGAATTGATTGCGAGTCGTACGCCACGCGGAAACTGGAATCACTCGAGCGCCGTGCGTCGTGGTATTTGAGCGAGAGCGACTGCAGATACGAGTACAAATCGGTGCGCAACTTAAGCAAAGCCTGCAGTCCGATTTTTACGAACAGATAATTTGTAATCCAATTGATGATTCCCCAAAGAAGCTGGATACCAATCAGCGCCAGGCACAACAGCAGAACCCACATTCGCCAGTCGGGACGTATCGCTGGTCCTGCCCCCAGAAAATCGTCAACGATAATCTTGAATGGCCACGGCTTGAGCAGGTTCAGGCCTATGCCGATAAGCGCCAGGCATAAACCGAAGATCGTTTGTCCCAGAAACGGCCGGTAGTAGCGAAGAACGCGCCGATAGATCGACATGTAATTTTCAGATTGCAGATTTAGTTTTTCGACTGAACTGACGGCGAATTCATTCGACATCGAGAGATTCCTCGACTTCGCTCGGAATGACAACATGCATCATCTTATTGAAGTTTGGTTTCACTGGGTGCTGACCGGCGGCTACGTCGCGGTTTTTTGGCTGATGGCCCTCGAGAGTACCGTTTTTCCCGTCCCGAGCGAAGTGGTGATTCCGCCCGCCGCGATCGTGGCGGCGACGCAGCAAGGCACGGGAATGTCGCTCGTGGGCGTGGTCATCGCGGGAACGCTGGGATCGTGGTTCGGCTCGGCCATTATGTATTGGGTCGCGCGCTGGCTGGGTCGCGCCGCGATACTGCGATGGGGCAAGTACTTTTTCGTGCCGCCGGACAAGCTGGCTCGCGCCGAAGTTTTTCTGCGCCGCTATGAGGCCGGCGGCATTTTCTTTGCGCGCTTGCTGCCGGTGATTCGCCATCTCATTTCCATTCCGGCGGGAATCGTCCGCATGGGTTTTTTGAAATTCAGTTTCCTCACGCTGATCGGGGCGGGCGCTTGGTGCAGCGTGCTGGCCTGGCTCGGCGGACGTGTCGGCGCGAAGCTGACTTCCGCGCAGTTGCAGGATGCCGACGCGATTATCAAGGCGACGAAATCCCAATCTTTCCCGATCGTCGGAGCGGTGCTGCTGGTTTGTGTCCTTTATTTCGTCGCTATGAAATTGACCGCGCCGAAGTCAGCGCCGGTTGAGACACTGAGATAGCGCGTTTCTCTATCGGCCCGTCCAAAACATTAATGTTCGAAAATTGAACAAAAGTGTCGCCCAACGGTCAGTGCTAGATGAACAAAGTATGAATAACTGCATTGGGTTTATGGATGAGATGTTCGCAGTTGGGAATGGCACCGGAACTGCTCTCGGAAAAAACGGGCACAATATGAAAAGAAATCGGCAAATTCTAAAGCGGCGCACCAGGTTGTCTCTTGGCGATCTCATCCTGGCGGTGAGTTCCTGCACGAACAGCAGCAGGGAAACGGTCGCGACGGTTGCGGATCTTCTTGCCAGCGGCAAGGTGCGGTTGCAAGACAACGGGCGTTTCCTGCGCGCCCGCGTCTGCTAGGCGAGGCCCGACTCGGTTCCCTCGCAGTGCTGTACAGTCCGCTGTCTCAGCGGACTTTGCGTTTTGCGCTAAAGGGTCGATGCGCTTGAGGAATAGCGCACGCTACATCGCACGTGGTTCGCAGGATTTGCGTGATCAACAAAACACTTTTCGCGTAAGTCGACCGCTTTTATCTTAATGCAGTGATCGACCGTTATTCCCGGCCAGAGATGAGCAAAATCTGGTCGGACGAGCGCAAGTTCCAGATTTGGCTGGAGATTGAAGTGCTCGCCTGCGAGGCGATGGCGGAGCTTTGCCAGATTCCAAAGGAGGACGCTGCGGAAATTCGAAAGCGCGCGCGATTTTCGATTCCTAAGATTCTGGAGATCGAGAAGCGAACGAACCACGACGTCATCGCTTTTCTCGAAAACGTCGCTGAATCGGTCGGACCAGCTTCGCGCTGGATACATCAGGGGCTGACCTCATCGGATATTTTAGACACGACGCTCGCGGTCCAACTGAACGAGTCCTGTAAAATTCTCCTCGAGGATCTCCATGCATTGCGGGTGGTGATCGCCGAGCAAGCGCGCCGGTTCAAAATGACCCCTATGATCGGGCGCAGCCACGGCGTCCACGCCGAACCAATCACGTTCGGACTAAAGCTTGCGCTGATGTATGACGAATTTGGGCGCGGCCAGGAGCGGCTCACCCAAACGTGCGAGCGGATTCGTGTCGGCAAGATAAGCGGAGCGGTCGGCACGCATGCGCACATCGATCCAAAGATTGAGCGCACGGTTTGCGAGAAGCTTGGATTAAAACCGGCGACACTCTCAACACAGATCGTGCAGCGCGATCGGCACGCGGAATTTATGAGCATGCTCGCCGTGATCGCTTCCAGCATCGATCGTTGGGCAACAGAATTTCGGCATCTCCAGCGCACTGAAGTTCTCGAAGTGGAAGAATTTTTTGGCGAAGGCCAGAAGGGCAGCTCTGCCATGCCGCACAAGCGCAACCCAATCACAAGCGAGCGTTTGAGTGGTTTAGCGCGTGTGATTCGCGGGAACGCAGTCGTCGCATTGGAGAACGTGGCGCTCTGGCATGAGCGCGACATCAGTCATTCGAGTGCCGAGCGAATCATTCTGCCCGACTCATGTATCCTGCTCGATTACATGCTCGCGAAATTGCGCGACATCGTCGAAAAGTTCCAAGTCTATCCGGAGCGAATGGCGGAAAATCTCGCTCTGACGAAAGGCCTGTATTTCAGCCAGTCCATTTTGCTCGCTCTCACGCGAGCAGGCGCGGAACGGAAGACAGCGTATGAAGCCGTGCAACGCGCGGCTATGAAAACCTGGAAAGGCGAGGGGACATTTGCCGAAAACGCAAAACGCGAACCGGGCATCGCGGCGAAACTTTCATCATCCGAGATCGATCATCTTTGTTCGCTGGACATTCATTTCAAATACGTCGATGGAACATTCAAAGCGCTTGGTCTGGAGTAGGCAGTCTGGTCCGCAGGTCCGCCGACCGTGCTATTCGTAGCGAAGCGCCTCGATCGGATCGAGATTGGCGGCGCGATAGGCGGGGTAGAGACCGAAGCCGATCCCGATGGCCGAGCAGACAAGAAGACCGGCAAGCGCCCAGCCGTAAGGGAAAATTACGTCCACCTTGAGCCACGCTGCGAGCAGATCGCCAGCGACGATTCCGAGAATGATTCCCAGAACACCGCCAGCCTCGGAAATGAAAACGGCCTCGGTCAAGAATTGCCGCAAAATATCGTGGCTACGGGCACCGATCGATTTGCGGACGCCGATTTCCTTTGTGCGTTCGGTCACGCTCACCAGCATGATGTTCATGATGCCGATTCCTGCCGCGACCAAGGCGATGAGACTTATGACGAACGCGCCCACTCGGACATATCCCGCGACGTTAACAAATGCGCTCTTGAGCGAGTCGTTGCTGTAAATCTCGAAATCGTTCGGCTGGTCCGGGCGTAAGCCGCGCGCGATACGCATGGCGCCGATGCCGCGATCGAAGGTGCGATTGTAAGTATCTTGGGTGAACGCTTGCGTCGCGATATTGACGGTGCGTTTCGCTTCGCCGTAATCCTCGAAAAACCGCGTGATCGGCATGATGCAAAGGTCGTCCTGGCTTTGGCCGAAGGCTGTCCCTTTTTCGGCGAGCACGCCCACGATCATGTAAGTGTGTCCGCTGACGCGCACGACTTTGCCTATCGGCGTCTCGTGCGGAAACAACCTTTTCTCGATCATCTTTCCAACGACAATCACGCGCCGCGAAAGATCGACGTCTTCATCGTTCAAATTGCGGCCGTAACCGAGAGTGTAAGCGTTCGCGGTGAGAAAACTTCGATTCGTACCGACAATGAGAAGACTTGGCGTTGTCTTTACGCCGTTGTAAACCGCTTGGCCTTTCACTTCGTAGCCAAAACTCTTGAGGCAAATCTCGCGTGCCTCGCCTTCCATCAATCGGTAATAATGTAGCGCCTGTTGGTAGGTGATGTTGTGTCGGTTGCGAAATTTTTCCTGCACGTCGCCGCTCGCGCTGACATTGGCCGGATATTTGGCGAACTGAAAGATGTTGGAACCGAGAAAGCTAATGCCGTTCTCAATCGAGTATTGCAATGCGCCGATCGCGGTCATGACTGAAATTACCGAGAAGACGCCGATGGTGATGCCGAGCATTGTCAGCGCGGAGCGCAGCTTGTTCGCGCCGAGCGACGACCACGCCATCTTAATGATCTCACTAAATAACATCGTCAAAACCCGAAACTCGAAATCCTAAATCCGAAACAAATTCCAAATTCGAAATTCAAATTTACTCCTCCGATTTGCGGACGATGGCGCCGAAAATTTTCATTAGCTCTCGCGCTTCGGCTAAAAGATTCGCTCTTGCTGACTCGAGTTCCCCGTCGCAATCGAGCAATCGTAGCCAATAGCCGCTTTCTTTGGCTTCGCGGCGGCAAGTCTTGATCTTCATCACAAAATCCTTTTTTCCGATCGATTCGTTCGCCTCGATGTAGTTTGCGCCGATTGATCCAGAGGCGCGGATGAGCTGCTTCGCGTCCTCAATGTTCGCAATCGTCCGCGGCAGCTTTTTTTTACAAACGCGCGACTCGCCTTGGCGAACTCAAACGTCCGATCCTCAAGATCGTACCGCTTGGAATCATCGTTGGTTGGCATTTCGGCGTCTTAAATTTTGATCATTCGAATTTATTTCGGTATTCGATATTCGGATTTGGAATCTTTTATTCATATCTGAGCGCCGCCACTGGATCGAGGCGGGAGGCTGTCCAAGCCGGCGCGAATCCCGAGAACAAGCCGGTGATTATTGAAACGATCATGCTTACCATCACGAGCGCGAGCGAGAAATGAACCGGAAACGACGGGAAAGCTTTTCCGATGCCGAAGCACATTAAATAAGCAAATACGAGCCCGATAAATCCACCGAGGAGACAAAGCGCTGTCGATTCGATCAGGAATTGCAGCAGAATTGTTCGCCGCCGCGCGCCGAGCGCTTTGCGTGTTCCGATTTCTTTGGTGCGCTCTTTCACGCTAACGAACGTGATGTTCATGATGCCAATGGCGCCAACGAAAAGCGAAAGGCCTGTGATAAAGAGCCCGGCAATCGCAATTGAGTTTTTCACCGGATCGAGGGTGCTTTTAAAAGCCTGTTGTTCGTTGATCGAGAAATCGTCCTTTTTATCCGGTGGCAATCCACGCACGCGTCGCATTAAACCGGTGAGCTCATCCTTGGCATCTGCGAGTCTGGTCTTGTCCTTCACTTTGACGCGAACGTCCGATTCGCTTTTGGCCGAAAAATACTTGTTAAACGCCCCCAGCGGCATCGCCACCATCGAGTCCCAACTGAACAAACCGAGAAAGGTGCCCTGACGCGTGTTTACGCCAATGACTTTGAACAATTGACCATTGATTAGCACCAATTTATCGATCGGGCTTTGGGAAGGGAAAAGCGCGTCGGCCACGTCATAGCCAATCACGACAACATTGGCGCCGCCACGCGACTCGAGCTCGTTGAAGAATCGCCCGGCCGTACAATCTATGGTTGATGTTATGATGAAGTCCGATGTCGTTCCGAGAACAAAGACGTTGTCCACCTGATTGCCGCCGTATTTGATTGATCGCATCAAATTCGACGTGGGCACCGCCACAACTAGGTTCGAGTTCGGCGTCGCCGCGATCATCCTGTTCAAGGTCTCGGCGTATTCAGTCTTGATTTTTTTGCGGTCGCGGTAGTTCCACCAATCGTCCACTGGCTTCCACGGCCACTGGGTCACGTAGAGAACGTCATCGCCGAGCACGGCCATGCTTTTATCGAAACCGATTGATATCCCGTTCACCGCGGTGCCCATCAACGTCACAGCGATAATACCGATAATAACCCCGAGCGCCGTGAGCGTTGAGCGCGTGAGGTTCGAGCGCATTTGCGCGGCCGCGATCTTCCAACTCTCGGTCAGCTCGTAAAGAAAACGTTTCATTCGAACTTATCTCGCAACCGGTAGGTCGAGCTCCGGAATAAAACCCGCGTGATCCATCTCGATGAGTCCGTCGCGTAAATGCACCGTGCGCCGCGCGTGCGCTGCGATATCCCGTTCATGCGTCACAAGTATGATTGTGTTGCCGCGTTGATATAAATCCTCGAACAACCCCATGATTTCTTCGCCGGTTTTAGAATCGAGGTTACCGGTCGGCTCATCCGCCAGAATAATCGACGGGCCGTTGACGAGCGCGCGCGCGATGGCCACGCGCTGACGTTGGCCGCCAGAAAGTTCATTCGGTTTGTGGTGAATGCGATCGCCCAGGCCAACATCCGCCAGCACCTGGGTCGCGCGTGCTTCGCGCCGCTCAGGCTCGATGCCGGCGTAAATGAGCGGCAGCTCGACGTTACGCAACGATGTTGCTCTTGGCAGAAGGTTAAACGTTTGAAACACGAAACCGATCTCGCGATTGCGAACGGCCGCGAGTTCGTCATCATCCATCTCGGCAACGTTCTTGCTGTTGAACTCATAGCGGCCGGAAGATGGCGTATCCAGGCAACCGAGCATGTTCATGAGCGTCGATTTGCCGCTTCCGCTTGGGCCCATGATAGCGATGTATTCGTTGCGGTGAATCTGCAAAGTCACGCCGCGCAACGCGCGCACGACTTCCTCGCCCATCACGTAATCTTTGGTGATGTTCTCGATATCGATCACGACCGGCCCAAGCGGTCTGATTGAATTTCGAGTTTCCATCGCAACGTCGACAGTCGCTCGCCGAGACTACTTCATTCCTTCTTTGTCGAGCGTTACCTTGGCGCCCTCCTTCAACTTCCGGCTAATCGCGCTATAACTCCCAGAGATCACTTCGTCGCCGGGCTGAATTCCGATTTGGATTTCCGTGTAAGTGTCGTCGGAAATACCAGTCGTGACTTTCACCATGTGCGCCTTGTTGCCTTTTTTTAGGAACACAACCTTCGCCAGTCTTTCGCGCTCTTCTTTCTGCGCCGCTTTCTCCGCCCGCTCATTGACGAACTCCGCGTTGTTATCGCCTTTGTCGCGCTGCGCCACCTTCTTCTTTTTCTTTTCGATTTCTTCTGGACTCAAATTGCTGTCACCGGTGCGAATGGTCACGGCCTGCATCGGCACTGCCACGACGTCCTTCACCTCATTCGTTTGGATTTCCGCGGTACAGCTGAGGGCGGGCTTCAGTACCACATCGTGGTCTTCGATTCGAATTTTCACCTCAAAGTTTGTGACCTCTTCCTGAGTACCGGCGCCGGTTGTCTTTCCGGTGTTACCGATTTGGTAAACGTTGCCTTTAAATCTCCGATCGCCATAAGCGTCGATTTTCACTTCGGCTTTGTCGCCCACCTTAACATTCACGACGTCGTTCTCGTTCACATCAACGCGCGCTTCCATGTGGCTAAGGTCAGCCACGCGCATCACTTCCGTTCCGGCGAATTGTCCCGTAGCCACGAGACGTTCGCCCAATTTGCTGTTAAGAACTGTGACCGTGCCATCAATAGGCGAATAAATTGTCGTCTTCGATAATTGGTCGCGAGCCTGACTCGAGCCGGCCTGCGCGCGCTCAATTTCGTGCAGGGAGCTTTCGAAAGTGTTCTTCGCAACGTCGTACGCAGCTTGCGCAGCATTGAATTCCTGCTCGGAGATCAGCTTCTTGTTGAACAGGTCCTCCGCCCTTTTGAAGTCATGTTCCGCTTTCAACATCGTCGCCTTCTGCTGAAGGTTGGTCGCTTTCGCTGCGCTGATCGCCGCTTCCTGTTGTTCCAATAGGGCCTTGTAAGAGTCTGGTTTAATCTTTACAAGGAGATCGCCTTTCCTGACCGCTTTCCCATCTTCTACTGGAAGCTCGATGATCTCGCCCGCTACCTCGGGGGAAATTTTTACTTCTGTTTCCGGCTGGACTTTTCCTGTCGCCGAGACCGTTTGCACGATCGTTTTGCGAATCGCGTTCTCCGTTGTGACCGGAATCGGCTTCTCGCGCTTGCTCCAGATGATCGACACAGCGATCCACAGTACGACCAGGCTAATCGATCCATAAATGATTTGCTTTTTTCGCCGAGCACGACGCTGCTTCGTCGTCACTGGCGCGGGCGCAGGCGTGGTTACAGTTTGGTGCATTGGAGCAGCGGCTGTCGGGATGAAAGCGTCAGAGTTAGTTGCTTGTTTGACTCTTGCAAACGAAATCCCGTTCATGACGATCTTAGGATGCGGCCAGGAACGGCTTTGGATTCAGCTAATTGCCGCTTCGTTGGACGGTTGTGCTCTTGTCCTCAAATCCGACGGCCTGTTGTCGTGACGAGCGCGAATTTGCTCAATCGCCCACGCCGCATGCTCTGCAATCAAAGGCTCGGGATCAGCTGCCGCGCGTTTGAGCGCCGGAATGTCCGACACGTCGCCTACGTTACCTAAGGCGACGCACACGTTGCGCAGGAAACCGCGGCGCTTAATTCGTTTTATCGGCGATTTTTTGAAAAGTCGGCGGAACTCCGTGTCGTTTAGTCCCAAATAGTCCCGCAGGCACATGCCGGTCGTCGATTGGCGCGCCGAGAAAGCTGTTTCCTGTGAAACTTGGGCGAATCGGTTCCAAGGGCAGACCTCCAGACAATCGTCGCAACCGAAGATCCGATCTCCGATAAGCGGGCGAAGCTCCAGCGGAATGGAACCTTTTAACTCGATCGTCAGATAAGAGATGCAGCGACGCGCATCAAGTCGATGCGGAGCAGTAATCGCACCGGTCGGGCACGCTTTGATGCAGCGCTCGCACGTTCCGCAGCGATCGGGCACTGGCTCATCCGGCGGCAATCCGAGCGTCGTCAAAATCTCTGCGAGAAAGAACCAGGTCCCAAGGCGTTCATCGATTAACATCGTGCTTTTGCCGTGCCAACCCATACCAGCTTGTGCGGCGTGATCGCGTTCCAAGATCGGCCCGGTATCCACGTAACATTTTTGCCGTCCGCCAAATTCGCGAAGGAACTTGTCGATTTTGTCGAGTTTGCGTTCGACAACTTGGTGGTAATCGTCGCCCCACGCGTACCGCGCGATCTTTCCCTTGGCGGTGACCTCAGACGCTTGAACTTGTTCACCCTGAAAATAATTCAGCGCCAATACAACGATCGATCGCGCACCGAGCAGAACTTTCTGTGGATCGCAACGCTTTTCCTCGCCGCGCTCCATGTAATTCATTTCGCCGCGCGCGCCCTCGCGCAACCATTCGCAAAATTCAGTTGCATGGGCCGGCGCCGTGCACTCCGCTATGCGACATGAATTGAAACCAATTTCGTGCGCAAAAGAGACGAGCTGTTCCTTTAATTTCTCGCTCGAAATCTGAATCATCTTGTAGGCGGGATCGGTGATCCCGGTCTCCAATTGCGGCCAAGCTTCCTGAGCTTACTCACAATTGCCACGGCAACTTCTTCGTCTGTAAGCATTGACGTATCAACCCGGATTTGCGCAATTTTGGCATAAAGTGGCAGGCGTGCCTGTAACATTCGCGCGAACGCCTCTCTTGGATTCTCCGCGCGTAGCAGCGGTCGATTCCCGGATCGCCATGCGCGTTCGAAAAGCGTTTCTTCGTTGCAGTCCAGCCATACCACGATGCCAAGCTGTTTTAGCAAATGCATATTCTCTTTGCGTACTACGATTCCGCCGCCCGTTGCGATGATCGTCTGTTTAGCCGGTGCCATTTCACGAAGTGCTTGAGTTTCGATTTCGCGAAAGACTTGCTCGCCGTATTTGGAAAAGATTTCGGGGATCGAGGTTCCGAAATGCGAGGCAACGATGTCATCGATATCCACTAAGGCGAGCTTCGTCCGCAGCTGCAGGCAACGTCCAACGGACGATTTGCCTGCGCCCATCATCCCGATGAGAACGATCGATTTGTTGCGGCAATTTATGATACAATATCTCATTAACACCTGGCTTCAGCTAGATGCTTACGCAGAAGGATCGGGGAAGCCGGGCTTGGCGTTTCACAGAAACGCCCTACAATTTGCCCATGCCTGAATCGAAGCCTGTCGTCGCCATTATTATGGGCAGCAAATCCGACTGGGAAACGATGCGGCACGCTGCAGAAACGCTCAATGCTCTTGGTGTGCCGAATGAAGCGCGCGTACTATCTGCTCATCGCACTCCCGATGCTACCGCAGAGTTTGCTCGGACAGCAGCCGATCGGGGGTTCCGAGTGATCATCGCCGGCGCCGGCGGCGCAGCACATTTGGCGGGAGTCATTGCTGCTCATACGTGGCTGCCCGTTCTCGGTGTCCCGATTCAATCGAAGCTTCAGGGACTCGACTCGCTTTTATCGACAGCTCAAATGCCGAGCGGGATTCCCGTCGGCACATTGGCGATTGGGGAAGCGGGCGCGAAAAACGCCGCCCTTCTCGGCGCTGCGATTCTCGCCACGTCCGATAAGACGATTCGCCAGAAATTGGAAGCATTCCGCAAAAATCAGTCCGAAGCCGTACTGGCCGCGAAATTGCCAAAATGAAGACAGCGATTTCAACCGACCGCGCTGCGGCGGTTGAACTGCTGCGCAAAGGCGAAATCGTCGCGTTGCCCACAGAAACCGTTTACGGACTCGCTGCTGACGCGCTGAACCCAATTGCGGTGGCGAAAATCTTTGAAGCGAAGGAACGACCGCGCTTCGATCCGCTGATCGTTCATCTACCATCCGGCGACTGGTTGGAAAAAATCGCTGATCTTCCGGAACGAAGCCAGCGACTGATCTCAAAACTAGCCAACAGATTCTGGCCCGGCCCATTCACGATAATTTTGCCGAAGCGCCAAATCGTTCCTGAAATTGTTACTGCGGGTCTTGATACCGTCGCGCTGCGAATCAGCGCGCACCCAGTGTTTGCCGAAATCGTTCAGCTGTTTGGAAAACCACTTGCCGCGCCTAGTGCCAACCGTTTCGGCCGAGTCAGTCCCACCACAGCGAATCACGTGCTCGATGAACTCGACGGACGAATCCAGCTCATCATCGACGCAGGCCCAACCGAGCATGGAATTGAATCGACCATCATCGCCGTCCGCGGAAATAGCATCGAGGTTTTGAGGCGTGGTCCGATTACAGCTGAGCAATTATCTGAATTTGCGAAGGTCGATATTGTCGCATCACCGGCGCGGAAAATTTCAGCGCCGGGACAGTTGCCTTCGCATTATGCGCCAAAAACACCGTTGTGTGTGATCGACCGCGCCGAAGCATTTTTGCCGCAGAAGAACCAGCAGGTCGGTTTGTTAGCGTGGCATCCTGTACCAAGCAATGGCGCTCTCCAGATCGCCCAGCGGCGGGCTAGAGACCGCCGCTCCTTGAAATTTGCCGCCGTTCGACATCTGAGTGAGCGGCAAGACCTTCGCGAAGCGGCTGCGAACCTGTTCCGCTACTTGCGCGAGCTCGATGTGCTCGGTCTCGATCTTATCGTTGCGGAACGAGTTCCCTCTCGAGGACTCGGTGCGGCGATTCTTGATCGCCTCGAGCGGGCGTCGCACGGCCAGGCTGTCGCCCCAGACACGCCTGAATAAATCCTTTGAACAGCGGATGCGGCTTGTTCGGTTTGCTTTGGAATTCGGGATGATACTGGCAGCCGACAAAATACGGGTGATCGCGCAATTCGATTAGCTCGGCGAGCGCGCCATCCGGTGAAGTTCCTGAAATCACAAAGCCTTTTGCGTTCATTCGATCGCGATATTCCATGTTGAACTCGTAACGGTGTCGGTGCCGCTCGGTGACCTCGGTGTCACCGTAGATTTTTTCCGCGAGCGTGCCTTCAACAATTTTGGTTGGCCATGTGCCCAGCCGCATGCTTGCCCCTTTGTTGCGAACACTACGCTGCTCTTCTAATAGCGAGATGACCGGCTCTGCGGTGGCCTTGTCGAATTCAGTGCTGTTTGCGTTCTTGATTCCACAGACGTTCCTTGCGAATTCAATCGTGGACACCTGCATGCCGAGACAAAGACCCAGAAACGGAATCTTGTGCTCGCGCGTGTAACGCGCGGCGTTGATTTTCCCTTCAGCTCCGCGAACACCAAACCCGCCAGGAATCAGGACGCCGGCCACATCTTTCAATTCGGCATCTACCCCGTGCTCCAGCGATTCGGCATCAATAAGTTTGAGATCGATTCCGCAGTCCTCGCTCGCAGCGGCGTGGGTGAGCGATTCGTAGATGCTCTTGTAGGCGTCGCGGACGTCCATGTATTTGCCGACCACCGCGATCTTGACACGTTTGCTTGGACTGACGACGCGCTCGACGAATTTACGCCAGTCTGCCAGATCAGGCGCAGGCGTTTCCAGATGCAAAAGATCGCACGCCAGTTGATCGAGTCCCTCGGCATGCAGGGTCAATGGGACTTCGTAAATCGTATGCTCGACGTCGCGTTCCTCGATGACGGCTTTTTCGGAAACGCTGCAGAACATCGACAGTTTCCGACGCACATCACGATCGAGCGGTTTTTCGGCGCGGCAAATCAACACCTGGGGCTGCAAACCGATCTCGCGAAGCTTCGCTACGCTTTGCTGAGTGGGCTTTGTTTTTAATTCATGCGCGGCCTTGATGTACGGAACAAGCGTGACGTGCATATTGATCACATTTTCTGGGCCGACTTCGAGAATGAACTGCCGGATCGCTTCCAGAAATGGGAGACCCTCAATGTCGCCAGTCGTGCCCCCGATCTCCGTGATCACGACGTCGTATTTGCTTTCATCGGAAAGTTCGCGGATGCGATCTTTGATCACGTCAGTGACATGCGGAATTACCTGCACAGTCTTGCCGAGATAATCGCCCCGCCGCTCCTTTAAAATCACTGTCTCGTAAACCTGACCACTGGTCAGGTTGTTATGTCGAGTAAGGACACAATTGGTGAAGCGCTCGTAGTGACCAAGATCGAGATCGGTCTCAGCGCCGTCGTTGAGCACATAAACTTCCCCGTGCTGGAACGGGTTCATCGTCCCGGGATCAACATTCAGATAAGGATCGAATTTTTGGAGAACTACGCGCAGACGACGGGCTTCGAGCAGCGTGCCGAGCGAGGCTGCGGTCAAGCCTTTGCCTAACGAACTAACGACGCCACCAGTAACAAAAATGTATCTCATCTGGAGAGAGCCCTCTGTTGTGCGCGAGGGAGTTTTTGCTCCAGCGCTTTTGCGTCGTCCGGCGTATCCACGCCGGGTGAACCATGTCTAGTAACGAGCACATGAACTTTTACACCATTTTCTAATGCGCGCAATTGTTCCAACGACTCGGCCTGCTCCAGAGGACTTGGTTTCCACTTCACAAACTGCAGGAGCGCATCGCGACGAAAACCGTAAATGCCCTGATGGCGCAGATAGCGAACACGTGAACGGTTGGCAGGGTAGGGGATAACGCTTCGCGAGAAGTAAAGAGCGCAATTGTGCTGATCCAGGACGACTTTGTTTTGGTGCGGTGATTCTGCTTCCGTGGGATTGCTGAACAGATGCGCAGCTGTAACAATCTCGATCTTACGATCCGACTGCAGTTTTTCGACGAGCTTGTCGATTAAACGCGGATCGACCAACGGTTCATCCCCCTGGATGTTAATCACGAACTTGAAGTCTTTCGCATGGCGTGCGACTTCGGCCACCCGATCGGTTCCGCTACGGTGTTTCGGCGAAGTCAACGCGACCTCGGCGCCCCAATCGAAAGCGGCCTCCGCGATGCGCAGGTCGTCAGTGGCAACGATGAGCGCGTCCAGTTTTTTCGCGTGCCAACAGCGCTCGCAGACATGACGTAAAAGAGGCTTGCCAGCAACAACATGGAGCGGTTTTCCCGGAAAACGTGTAGAACCCCAGCGCGCTGGAATAATGCCTACGGTTTTATGCATTGAGACGAACGACAAATTGAGGCGCATTTAAACGCGCGGTCACCCCGAGCGAAGCCAAGGACCCCGTGCCCTTGATCGTGGCACACAAATGCTCGCTTGCGTGCTCGATCACCGAGCGCGAGGTCCCTCGCCGTCTTTGCGGCTCGGGATGACATCGTGATCATGATTGCTGGTCTAAAATGATTTGCGTCGCTGCGGACAAGTCCTCAGTAATCCAATCTGCATTGCTGCCGCCCGTGTCGCGCCGAGGTCCGGTTTTAACCCGGATCGCGCGTACACCGGCGTTGTGCCCGCATTCGACGTCGGTCTCCTTATCGCCAATCAAGAAGGAACGAGAAAGATCAAGTTGATGTTCTCGCGCGGCCGCGAAGATCATTCCAGTCGCCGGCTTCCGACAGTTACAGTGCTGGCCGGGAGCGTCCGGACAAAAATAAGATGCATCGATCAAACCATCGCCCAGTTGCCGCAACACTTCTGCTTCGACCGCTCGATATTGTTCCAGTGTGAACAGACCGCGACCGATGCCGCTCTGATTTGTAATGATAATGAGTTTGAACCCGTTCGATTTCAAGCGCCGCAGCGCTTCCGGCGCGCCGGGAAAAATCTTCACGTCATTCGGGTCCGAACAATAGTCGCGGTCCTCAATGATAGTTCCGTCGCGATCGACAAAAACCGCCGCGGACAGCGCATTAGCCATGTTCGCTGTCCTGTCGGAAACTAGCGATAAGTTCATCTCGGGTCACGGTCGCCGTTCCAAGTTTGCTGACCACGACTGCGCTTCCGTGGTTGGCGATTTCCGCTGCCTCAATAGGAGTCGCTCCGCAGACGAGTCCAAGGGTAAAAAGCGCTATAGCAGTATCGCCGGCGCCTGAGACATCGAAAACTTGTCGTGCCTTGGTTGGAATGTAATGCGGCGTTTCGTTTTGCTGAAAAAGCATCATGCCGTGTTCGCCGAGCGTGACGAGAACATATTTTGTTTCCCATTGCTTAAGAAGCGCTTCGCCGGCGCGCATGAGATCGACATCGTGTGGCGGAACAGTATCCGGATCGCGTCCGGGAATACCAGCGGCAAGCAGAGCTTCCACGCGGTTCGGCTTAACTACTGTAATACCACGCCAATCCACCAAGTGGCGGGGATTGGGATCAGCCGCGACGATCTTGCCGGCCGAGCGCGCGTCATCGGCGATTTGCGAAACCATCTTCGTCGACAAAAAACCTTTGCCATAATCTTCGAAAATGATCGCGTCGATCTCTGGAATATTCTTTTGGACCGCTGCCACGATTTGCTGAAGTTGCTGTGGCGATGGCCCGGTAAACTGTTCGCGATCGACACGGACAACTTGTTGATGACGCGCGATGATCCGCGTCTTCAGAATCGTGCGAAACGACTCGTCTTCAACCGTATTCGAGATATCGATTTTTTGTCCGGCCAGTAGGTCCTCGAGTTGCTGGCCACTGCGATCTTTTCCGAGCAAACCGATGATCGCGATGTGATCCACAAACT